>Ga0209191_1001151_pt1 | contig 17954 bp, 20 predicted proteins | sample S_130626_EF_Meta_FD_187320 | JGI IMG/M metagenome (GOLD analysis project Ga0209191, IMG submission 187320) | Freshwater microbial communities from Lake Simoncouche, Canada to study carbon cycling - S_130626_EF_MetaG (SPAdes) (version 2) | ecosystem: Environmental > Aquatic > Freshwater > Lake ...
ACCTTCCCTCTATGTCATAAGAGGGTATGTTGTAGACGCTAAACCTAGTAAGAGGCCCAATCAACAGTGGGTGCTAAATAATTAACCATGCAATGCGTTGATAAAGAAGGCATGGGTGTCAATAAAATTCTTTTTTTCTTACCAACCAAATGACTAAATAATAAGTGATCCATTTGACCGGATTTTAAGCTTTCAAAATCCTCTTTTAATGTTTTTCTTTTGGCAATAAAAGATCCGCAAGTACTTGGTGCTGTTCTCCAGTGCCTCTTTCTTGTAACAAAGATTTCACTTTGAATGCCGCGATGCATGCTGTGAAAAGATTTGCTATTCGAATATTTATCAGGATGATCATACAGTGATAAATAATCGAAATGAATTCCAGACTCTATTAACTCATTGAGAACATTAATCCAATTTGGTTCATGTAAATAATCATTTTCAAGAATATAGATGTAGTCCTTATCGTTGATTTGGTCGTTATTAACTGCATAGTCATATGCAAAATGTGTAGATGCCACCATAGACCCACCATTGAACTTGACAAAACTCATCTTTAAAGGTGTTATTTTTTGATTGTCAGTATTTTTACAGTCTTCCAACCATTGGCCTAAAAAGTTACCATTCAATGATTCATCATTTCCATCAAATAAAATATGGAGATAAAGGTCTACCTCTTGTAACTCGCCGCTTAGTGAGTCTATAAAATTTTTGAAGCACTTTTCATGAGAAAACCAAGCAGGCCGATCAGCTTGATTATTTAAAGGTCCACCAACATGTCTATACAGGATATGAAGTTTTGGTGCGGGCACAATACCTTTGACCATACCCTTAATCACTAACTTTAAATCCTCAATCACGTGAATGCTTTTTTAAATGTTCGATGCCACCCTTTACCTCAGTCTTCTCAAACTCATTTAAAGGAACGCTTGCAGCGCATCCCATGACTATTTGATTGGCGAGGCTTAAGCTGTCTAAGACATCTTGACCTAAGGCGCGAGGATAGTCATAACCTTGCTTCAAATACCATCTGCAAAATGTTCCAATCATTGCCCAACGAGTGTAGTTAGTAACATTAGAGGTAGTTGCATGCCATAACCGAGAATCCCAAATTGCAATATCACCTGGCTCAGCCTCAACCAAGGTTGGCTCGAAACCAGACTGAGGCGCATATTTTCCTGATTGGTGACTACCTAGAGCAACGCTTGTACAACCACGCTCCACATCTGACTTTTCTAGAAAAATCGAAACTTGCATTACAGAAACATATTCGCCCACATAAGGTATGAGGCTGTCAATATGGTAGGGCATTGCCTCTTTTGAAGATCTAGCCAATATATTCCGCAGGATGTAATTTGGAAGCTCGGACGGGATGCTGGTGTAGTAGGTGTCATTCAAACACCCCTTTAAGATCCCTCCAACAAGACCTTCAGTGTAATAACTTAAAAAGTCTGGTCTTTTGGTTGCAACATTAAATATGTTCTCTGCGTAATTATTAAGACGCATGCCTCTTTTTTTTATTTCTTCTTCTTGATTAGCGTCATACTTAAATTTTTTTACAAAACTTAGCATTTCCCTAACCGCTGACTCAGAGACTCCTTTTTTAATGATGGCAATGCCATCCTCTCTAATTGCCTCCAAAAAAAACTCTAGACTCTTGTCTGAATTCCCACTGATAACTGTTTTCATATAATCGATCTATTTCAAGTAAGCATCTCTATCAACCGTGGTTGAGTATGCGCTAATATACCCCCTCTTTTGCCACTCTGGACTCTCAAAATCATCAAATCGTGCTGATAACGATAGCTTTGGCTTGGTGGCTGCAGGATTTATATAGGTTGCATGCAATAGATATGCAGACATAATCAAAATATCGCCAGCCTGAAGATGAATAAACTTCACGCTAGACTCATCAACCCCATCCACTATATATCCTCTTTCAGTCTGCACGCCTGGATGCAATCCAGAGTTGTGGCTAGAAGGTACTACTGAGATTCCATGTGTATCCGGATTGGTATCATAAATTGAGCTCCATACAATGACAGAGTTTTTTGAACCCGCCATACTTGGATAATCTTGGTGAAACCCTAAGCCATAACCACCGCCAGTAAGATCTTGCCCCGTATAGTGAGATACGAGGGGTCCGGAAGATATTGGATATCGTAAGCCAGCATCTTTTACTGAATTAATGATTTCATCCGATAAAAAAAATGATTTAACTGATACATCATTTGTAAGCAGCTTAATAATTTGCCTATTGAAGATTGGATTTGCAGTAAATTTTGTTAAATAGCTTTTCTCAAAAATAGACTGAATCCCTGCCATTTGATTTCTCAAATGACTCGAACTAATCAAGCAGTATCCCTGAGACTCAAAATTATTTGACATTACCGTGCCCCATAAAGGCGATATTTATTTTCTGCAACGGCCACTCCAAAGCCAGAAGCTCCAAATCCATTGCCGTTATAGAACATCAAAAGTTGATTATTAACGGGAATGACATGAGGATAGGCAGTCATCTGACTATCCCAACCATCTTTGGAATTTTCAATTCCAGAAATTTCATCCATTCTTGACCAGTGAATGCCATCCTCAGACTGTGCATAGCCAATCTTATAGCTATTGCTGGTATTTTCCCTAAAGTCAAACTTATTTCTATAGGCATACCACATCGAATAGCCGTCCTCGAAGTGCACTACTGATGCCTTCACAATTCCACCTTCTTCAGGATTTTTATAATCAATCGCAACTATTCCCTTACGATTCCAATTGATGCCATCTAACGATTCTGCATATTTAAGATGATAAAGGGGTTCTGGCACTTGAGCCCCTTGAGCCCACCCCGTGCAGGAAAGATACCAATTTTTCCAAATCCCATTTTCATATATGACGCATGCGGTACCAGCAAAATAAGGCTCATTTGTATTTCGATCAAGGATGGGGCCGGCAAATGCTTTTGAAAAAGTTTGGCCCCCGTCCTTGGAGATGGCTAGGCCTATAGAGTTGTGATAAGGAATATCTTTTCGCGTATTCCATCCAATGTAGTACAAATATTTATCATTCCCAACATCTATTACCCAGGTTGGCATTACGCCACAATCATCAAAACTTCCCAAGGGACCTAAGTCCAATATCGGATTCTTGTTTATGAGAATCACTTTATAGGGAGGCTTTGAAGAGATCTCCATTGAATAAATTCTGCTTCTATTCGATGAATCTCTGCTTGAATAGTAGATACGTATTCGCTCGTTATCAATTAATTCTGCAACTGGGACTTGAGCATGGGAGGTCATGAGTTGGCTTTCCCCTGAAACAGAATACAAATGCCCTGCTTTTTCCCATTTAAAAATCTTAGAAGTCATAGCTTTACCCTATTACTTGGAATCTTTAATTTAGTCGCAGGATTGCCCTTGTAAATGCTCCACGGATCAGTATCAACCTCAATGACCGAGCCCAAAGAAACTAGTGTGCCTTCACCCAATTTAATACCATTGCTTATGGTTGAATTAACGCCCAAGAAACAATTGTTTCCAATCTCACAATGCCCCGACATCACTACATGCGATGTAAACATCACATGATCTCCAATTTTTCCGTGATGCCCAACATGATTACCGCTCCACAAAATAACGTTATCACCTATTTCAGTATATGGCTGTATGGTGTTGTCTTCCAAGATGAAGCAATTTTCACCAATTTTTGTTGAGAAGTTAGAGGCCTTGGAGCTGATATAGCTGATGCAGCGATAGCCCTTTGCTTTAATGGCAGCATATTTCTCTTGCCTCACCCCATTCATTTTGGCTGGCGCAAGAGGCGCAAAGAAGTTATATTTTTCCGGCGGGCATATTTTCTCAATCTCTTCGAAACAATATATAGGCAGCCCCATGTGTTCCAAATTTTCAGGCATATATTTTTGATCAACACAAAATCCCGCGACCGTATGATCAGAATCATTTGTCAGGTAGAAATTTGCTAGCTGTGCATTATCACTTAAACCAAAAATAATAACGGGTCTTGAATTTGCCATTAAAAATTACCCTTATCTAAATGCTTGACTGCTTCGGCTTGAGATACATAGCCAACTTCTCTTTATCAACATGCATCAGAAGATCAATAACTGAAAGTCCAGGCTCAAACTCTGATGAAAATTGTTTATATTCTCCAAGATAAGGATCAATAAACTGTAAGTCAATTTTTTTACTAAGAAAATCATCATTAGAATACAGGTCTCTACCTCCAGACAAATTCCAATACTGTGTTGCATTATTTTTTTCGCAAAGATCAATTATCCTATCCTGACCCCGAAGAAATTGATCATTTGAATAACTTGAGCTACTGGAAAAATTTGTCTTCAAGTTCATATAGTCCGAAACTAAGCCTATAGATTTTTTAGCAAGATCGCTTATATTTTCCAGATTTGAAAAAATAACTGCCTCAAAAATTTCAAAAACTTTGCTAAATTGAGGTGCATTTTTATAAGACTGCTCAATAGATTTAGAAAGTTTTTTCCTCCAGAGCTCATCGTCATGAACGATTGTCTGTGAAATTAAAGTATTTTGACTAATAGACTTTATTGGAATTGAAAAATACTTTATCTCACCGGAGATCAGCAGCCTATTTCTATTGATCCAACCTTTTTTAATGAAGTTAACATCATCCAAAAAAATGAAATTATCTACCTGCTGTATTAGCTGAAAATAGCCAATATAAGGAAAAATGTATGGCTGCATGATGGCTACTCGCATAGACACCTATCCAGAAATATTCATGCTACACAACTCCGCTGAGCTTGGAAAGTTGCTCACAAATAAAATCAACTTCAGCTATCGTTAAATCAGAGTAGATTGGTAGGCAGAGAATTTGATCTGCAGTCCTATTGGCAATAGGCAACTTGGATGGGAGCGAAGACTCAAATAAAGAGTACATTGAAAAATTTGAAATAAGCGGATAAAAGTATCTACGACTATAAATCTCCTGCATCTTTAATTTTTCATACAATTCATCCCTTGATAGGGGGAATTTTTTATCAACAATAATTGGGAAATAGGAATAATTTTCAATCTTTGCTGGATTCTTTGGAAGGCAAATACCCTCTACGCTTGATAGTAGCTCTCTATATCTATGATCTATTAACTTACGCTTAGCGATCTCTGCTTTTACATGTTTTAACTGTACCAATCCAAAAGATGAATTCAATTCGGACAGTTTTCCATTGATACCAACGGCATCAATTTCAGTTTCATTAATAAAGCCAAAGTTTTTTAATTGATCAATGTTGCGCTTCATCTCGGCAGTTCGAGATATCACTGCGCCCCCCTCAAATACATTAAAGACCTTGGTAGCATGAAAACTTAAGACTGATAAATCCCCATATTTTAGTATTGATCCATCGCCGTCTTCAACGCCAAATGCATGCGCAGCGTCATAAATTACTTTTAAGTTATTTCGCTTTGCAACCTCATCAATGGCATCAACGTCACATGGGTAACCATAGCAATGCACTGCTAATATTGCCTGTGTTTTTGGCGTGATTGCAGCTTCAATTTTTTTGGGGTCGATATTAAAAGTATCTGGGTCGATATCAACGAATATTGGATTTAACTCATTCCACAGCAATGAATGTGCTGTGGCAATAAAGGAATAAGGTGTTGTAATAACGTCGCCACAAATCTTCAAAGCTTTTAGAGCGGCAACCAAAGCAATAGTTCCATTGGAAAATAATGACACAAACTCTACGTCCAAATATTCAGCTAACTCTAGCTCTAGTTGCTGATGGAATGGGCCACCATTAGTCAATATTTTCGCATCCCATATTTTCTCCAAATAAGGGATGAACTCCTCCAAGGGAGGCAAAGATGGTTTTGTTACAAATATCTTACTCAGACAATTCCTTTTATTGCTAGTTTAAGCCTTATTTATACTAACTGAAGATGAGATCGTTTCCGGTGAAAACCAGCATTTTGGAAGCGGATAATCGGGCATAGAATCATCGCAAGCTACGTCTAATGGGTGGGGAAATGTATTTTGCAAGAAAGAACTTGAAGCCCTATCCTTTCGGAGAAAGGTGATTTCTTGTAGTGGTGGAATCTCAAAAGGACCGTACTTAAAAGTAGGTTCTGAATTATTTGGGTGGATATGGACTACCTCAAAATCAGTAAGTAGTTTTTGCATGGTGAGCAACATCAAGCGATACCCCCCTCTGTAGACCATATCATCTAAATTATGAAACTCAATTACGATGATGCGAAAACGTCTTAGTAGCTCGGGACTAATTTGATGTAGCACATCAAATTCAGAACCTTCGATATCCATTTGCAATAATAAATCTCCGGCTGGTACCTGACTCTCTAAAACCCATTTATCCAGCGTCATGTGAATTGAATCGTTCAAAGCACCCAAGAATTTTTTTTCAAAATGAAACAATGGATTATCGATACCCGGCTTTGATACTGAATAGTCTGCCAAGTAGCATGGAATACCTTTTTTGGCCAAATCTAACTCAAAATCTGAAGTTTTAGAAACGCCTGGAGAAAAACAGGCTACGACTCCCAGAAGGTCATCAGGAATGAGATACCCCCCATCGCCATGACTACCTACCCTTATTAAAGGAAGGTTTGTTTTCTTGGGTGCAAGCGACGAAAGCAATGCCTGGATTTGTCCATAGCTTGCCAGCGGAGCTTTTCGCCTAATTTTGAGTTTATTTTTCTTAAAACCCAACTTATTACATCTATTTTTGAATGAATTTAGGATGCTCATAATGTTTATTTAGCTGTGTAAAAAACTCAAGGGCTGTTTTAAACAAAATAACCCCATACGAGATGCGCGAATAGAGATTGCTTCTCATTTGCCTCCAATTATTTATTGAAAACTGAGAGCAAGAGATCATAAATTGGTCTCAAAGGCTTTGGAAAAAATTTGCGAACCTTTTCGGAAGTTGGAAAGAGATGCACCGCACGTCCAACGCCGGAGCCAATGTCCAGTCCAGGCAAAAATGATGGAAATAAATTTCGCCTGTTATTGCATAGATACGCTGTTAAAACCGCAAAACCAGAAGGATGTCCATGCGCTGGATTCATATAAAAAAACTTACTTGCGCCTGCAAGTGCAACACAATCCATCAATGAGTTAATTGTTGCATCCCTCTTCTCGTCATCGTTTTCATAAGTGCTATGAAAATGCAGGGGCTTGTTACCAACTGAACGGATATTACTGACAGAAATAATCTTGGTGTGAATAAAAAATTCCTTGGCAAATTCCACAACCCCTGGATCATCGCTACATACCAATAGTTTCTTTTGGGAGACTTTAGAAAAAATCTTATTAAAGAAGTATTGGAAATTAGTTAAATACTCTTCCGTATTTCTTACGTGAATGGATAAGTAATCGCCTTGCAGTTCTTTTAGCCTGTCTTTGGCAATCAGCAGGACAGCATCGGATAGTCTAAATTTTTTAAGAAATCCAAAAGACTTCGTGCCACCACCACATTGCTCATGAATTAAAACCCGCTCTTCATAATCACAATTAAAATTAAATGTCAGCAGAGTGCCACTCAATATATCAATATAATTTTGATGGTGAGGCAGTGAAGAAAAATCTGCTTGGTACCTCCCTGAGCCGTCAAAAATAACATCCGGGTAACGACTGCATTCCAACAAATTGGAATAATCAAATTCACCCCTTGACCCATAAACCTTAACATCTTCATTAACGCTACTAAAAAAATCTGAAAACTCCCCCATTAGGCCTGAGTCTTTAGCATCGATAATCAGCACTCTTTTAAATTTTAGGGCATAGTCAAAACATTTTTGGATTTGGCAAAGAGAATCATTTAGCCCGCCCCTCGGGCGGCAAATAAGATATTTTTGCCCCTCAATACTCATAAATTAAGACCTCTATCACAGGCTAACTTATTACCTAGGAAGTTCTCATATGTATTCTGAAGGCCCACCTTTAAATCAATTTTAGGCGTCCACCCTAAGCTTCTGACCGCAGAAGAATTTAACAGCTTTCTAGGAGTACCCGAAGGTTTTGTTGTATCAAATTTAATTTTTCCAGGGTAGCCAACTATATCTGCAATTAAATATGCAAGTTCACAAATTGAAACATCTTCTCCAAAACCAATATTGAGATGACTAATCATTGGTTTTACCTGGCTCCAAAAAATATCTTTTTCACGATTCATCAGGAAAATACAGGCCCCAGCTAAATCATCCACATAAAGAAACTCCCTTCTTGGCTCGCCAGTTCCCCAAATAATCACTTCTGGGTTTTTAGTAAGCTTTGCCTCATGAAATCTTTGCATTAGCGCCGGAATTACATGGCTGTTTTCTGGATGATAGTTATCGCCCGGGCCATATAAATTAGTAGGCATTACAGAGCGATAGTCCACTCCATGTGAAGAACCATACTGACGGTTATAACTTTCACACAACTTAATGCCGGCAATCTTGGCTATTGCATATGGCTCATTAGTGGGCTCCAATCCCCCGTCAAGTAGTGCGCCTTCTATGATGGGTTGTGGGGCCAGTCTTGGATAAATACAACTTGAACCCAAAATGAGAAGTTTCTTCACGCCATTTAAAAATGCTTGATGAATGACATTAGTTTGAACCATTAGGTTCTCATAAATAAACTCTCCAGGAAAGGTATTGTTAGCATGAATCCCTCCTACTCTTGCGGCAGCCAAATAAACTTGGTCCGGCCTCTCTTGTTCAAAAAATGCTTGAGTGGCTGACTGATTTGTTAAATCTAACTCTGCATGAGAACGGGTAACAATATTTACATAGCCTTGTATCTGTAAATTTCGCATAATGGCAGAACCCACCATTCCGCGATGACCTGCAACATAAATCTTTTGTTTTAAATTTTTATCCATTTATTTACTGCCTGCCTTTGTTATCCCTGTTAACCCTCTTTGCCAACTGCTACTGTAAAACCATGCTTTTGTAGTAACGAATCTTGTCTTGCTTGATCTAAGTCATGCATCATCATTTCCTCAATCATTTGGTCAAGGGTAATTTCAGGAAACCATCCAAGCTTTACCTTCGCTCTTTCTGGATCACCCAAAAGAGTCTCTACTTCAGTAGGGCGATAATATCGAGGATCAATACGCATAATTACATCTCCAGCCTGTAAAGCTGGAGCCTTACCCCCTTCAACTGCTGTAACAATCGCTATTTCATTTTCAGCGCTACCATCAAACCTAAGCTTAATACCCAATACCTCAGCGCTGCGAATTATAAATTCACGGACTGTAAACTGCACACCAGTAGCAATTACAAAGTCTTCTGGCCTTTCTTGTTGCAGCATAAGCCACTGCATTCGAACGTAATCCTTAGCATGGCCCCAATCACGAAGCGCATCAATGTTTCCCATGAAGAGACACCTCTCAAGACCATGCGCAATATTGGCTAAGCCTCGGGTTACCTTGCGTGTAACAAAGGTCTCACCTCGGCGTTTTGATTCATGATTAAACAAAATTCCGTTACAAGCATAGATCCCATAGGCTTCCCGATAGTTCACAGTAATCCAGTATGCGTAGAGTTTTGCGACCGCATAAGGACTCCTTGGATAAAAGGGTGTGGTTTCTTTTTGTGGAATTTCTTGCACCAAGCCATATAACTCTGAAGTAGATGCTTGATAAAAACGCGTCTTCTTCTCTAAACCCAAAATACGAATGGCTTCTAATATACGTAATGGGCCAATTGCATCGACGTCCGCAGTGTACTCGGGTGATTCAAATGAGACCGCCACATGGCTTTGAGCGCCCAAGTTATAAACTTCATCTGGCTGACACTCTTGAGTAATACGCACCAAATTACTGGTATCAGTTAAGTCGCCGTAATGCAAAATTAAATTACGGTGGTTCACATGAGGGTCTTGATATAGATGATCAATACGCTCGGTATTAAAAGAAGAGGCGCGGCGTTTAATACCATGCACAATATAGCCTTTCTCAAGTAAAAACTCTGCTAGGTAAGAGCCATCTTGCCCGGTAATACCGGTAATTAATGCTACTTTTTGATTACTCATTTCATGCACTCTTTTTCACTTTGAAAATTTAGTTTTACCTTGGCTTCTACTCAAGCTTATGTCTTAATTTCTACCATAGGTATCCTCAAATCGAACAATATCATCCTCACCCAAATAACTACCTGACTGGACTTCAATAATTTCTAGTGGGGTGTTGCTAATATTGGATAGGCGATGCTGTTGACCCTGGGGAATATAGGTGCTTTGGTTTTCATTTAACGTAAAGACTTGATCACCATTGGTTATTTGTGCAGTACCCTTGACCACAACCCAATGCTCCGCACGGTGTTGATGCATCTGTAAGGAAAGACTGGCTCCTGGCTTTACTTGAATGCGCTTTACTTTAAAGCGCTCACTCTCATCTACACTGTCATACCAACCCCAAGGACGCGAGACTTTACGGTGCAGATTTTTTTCTTCACGATTTTGCGCCTCTAACTGCCCAACAATATTTCTCACATCCTGGCTGTTGGTACGATCTGCTACTAGTACAGCATCTGCAGTTTCAACGATTATCAAGTTCTCAACCCCTACAGCACAAACCAAACGACTGCTAGCATGAATTAAAGAGTTCTTGGTGTTGGCAAGCAATGTATCACCACTAGTCACGTTGCCCTGAGCATCTTGTTGGCCCACTTGCCATACCGCATCCCACGCCCCTAAATCACTCCAACCTGCATCAAGCTCCACCATCTTGATTGGAAATTTGGAGTGGGGGCATTTTTCAATCACAGCATAGTCAATAGACTCACCTGGAATTGCATTAAATAACTCCTTCTCAGGGCGCACAAATACTGCATCGCCTGAGGTATCGGTCATTTTGAAGTCCCAAGATTTTTTGGTGCCCTCTAAAATATCTGGACGATAAACTTCTAGTGCAGCTAACCACACACTCGCTCTTAAAACGAACATGCCTCCATTCCAAAAATAGCTGCCCTCTTCTAAATATTGTTTAGCTGTTACTACATCTGGCTTTTCAACAAAACGCTCAACGGCATATTCCAAAAGCTGCTCATTACAATTTCCAACAGCTTGATTACTTTTTGCTTGAATATACCCATACCCAGTTTCTGGGCTATTGGGAGTAATGCCCAAAATCGCAATCGAACCATCGTAGGCGATATTAACTGCCTTTACCAATGCGGCAGTAAAAGCAGATGAGTCAGTTACCATTTGATCTGCTGGCGTCACCACTAAAATAGGATCTTCACCGAATTCAGCTTGCTCTTGGGCATATAAAGCAGCCAAGGTTAATGCGGGCGCTGTATTGCGCCCAGAAGGCTCCAGCAAAAGAGTTGAAGAGACTCCCTTCATCTCTCGCAATTGATCGAGTGCTAAAAAGCGGTGCTCTTCATTTGTCACGATGATGGTCTGACCTAATTTGACCCCATTACCAGTAATGGCGTGAATACGCCCGATAGCCTGCTGAAAGAGGCTTTGATTAGAGCCATCTCCCGAGAGAATCAAAAACTGCTTGGGAAAGCCTGAGCGAGAAAGCGGCCATAGCCGAGTTCCTGACCCTCCACAAAGAATTACGGGTAAAACTGGTGTCATGGGTAAATTACTAACCATTTGAATATATTCTGCAATCTGTTGGTTTTTAAACTTCTTTCAAATCATTTCCTGTAGATTCTATCGCTTTATGAAGGTTCAAAACATTTTATAAACGCGGGGGTTGCAGGTAAAAGCTCTAAATAGCGTTTTAACCATGAAAATAGTTTCTAAAACTAATCAATTGCAAGCGTATAACATATCAAGGAGCAAACATGAGTGCCACCCCCTAGATTCAATGTCTGCAACTCAGAAAATTAGTGCGCCCCCTTACAAAGAAGAATACTGGGAAGTCTTGTAATTGCGTCATCAAAGACCCCATTGCTCTGATTACAGTCGCACTAGTTAAAAACCAACTGAAATTAGTATTGGTTAAAAGGTTTATTTAATCCTTATTAAGGCTTATTTGGATATTATTTGCCGGTCTTGCACTGTAATCGCCAACTAAAAGATCAAGAGCACTGAATCTAGCGCCACAGGAAATAGGGTATGGCGGTAATGTTTATTAATATTCCCAAGCTTGGCGATGGGAGCAACTGCGGTTGCCGGTAAACTCAGGCAACGCAGCACAAACATTTCTATAATTTATAAGCTTTCTGTAACAGGCTTAACTAGTAAAGACTCCCGCAAAAGCTCGCAATAGCTCTGACTAGCCCACCTCCGGCAGATCTCCGCTAACGCAAAAGGAGTGGTGCTTGACTTTTGAATTAAGATCTTATTCTTTTTCTATAAATAAGTCTGAGCACTCATAAACCTGCATGCAAGTGGATCAAATCTGCGCACCTATTAAAAAGGCTGCCGGAGCCGCCTTTTTAATGCCATTAACGCAAAATCAGAATCAAGCCTTCTTAGCGTAAGCAGAGCACCAGCCTGAACCAGCAACTTGCTTAGCACCAAACAATGAGCAACCACCTGCAGCAGAACCTGCTTTACCTTGATACAGAGCACAGTTACTACAAGCTTGACCAGCAGCGAACTTTGGATACTTTGCTTTATCCACTTTAGAAGCATCGACCTTGTAACCCAGTGCGGCAGCTTGTGGATCCGTTTCAGCAACCATGGCTTGAGCTTGAACTTGACCGTTCAATGCCAAAGTGCAAGCACCAGCAGCGGACAAAATCATAAATTGGCGACGACTATTTTTCATACGTTCTCCATAGGGTGAAATACAGCAAAGATTGCATCTGAAAGGATCATAGAGCAGATTAAATTAGCCAACTATAGGTAGTTTAAGTGCCTGATTTATATGGCTATTTAGTTGAGAATAGTTCTCAAATTGAATTTAGTACGAATTTCTAATGCCAGCCCTTGAGATTCATACAGGCAATACGCTGTTTTACGTGAACACCTGATCCTGAGTCTGGATAGGACTGCGCGCAATCAAGAGCATCTTGGCGAAAAGTCGCTTTATTATTTTTGGCGGGATCAATATTCACATCGGGATACAAAGAGCACCCCATGAGAACGTATCCCACCAGCAATGTAAGGATGGCACCTCTCAGATGCTGACCCAGTTTAGATACTGTCGTCATGCGCTGACTCTTACCTACCTTCTGTCAAGCAGGGATAAAAACTCCCTACGTAAATTGGAGTCCTTAAGGAAGGCGCCACGCATTACACTGTTGACCATCTTGGAATCGCGATCCTTTACGCCGCGCCATTGCATACAGAAGTGATCTGCATCCATCACGATAGCAACACCGACTGGCTTGATTTTTTTCTCCAGCATATCTGCCAACTCTACTACCGCCTCTTCCTGAATTTGCGGGCGACACATAACCCATTCAGTTAAGCGCGAGTACTTTGACAAACCAATGAGGGCAGATTCTTTGCTTGGCAATACTCCAATCCAAATGCGACCCATGATTGGGCAAAGGTGATGAGAGCAAGCGCTACGAACAGTGATGGGCCCAATAATCATCAACTCATTTAGGCGACTGACATTCGGAAACTTGGTAAGTGCTGGCTGCTCTATATAGCGACCATTAAATACTTCTTTAACAAACATCTTAGCCACACGTTGGCTGGTATTTTTAGTGTTGTGATCGCTCTCAGTATCAATCACCAAGCTTTCTAAAACAGCTTGCATCTTTTCTGCTACTTCATCTACCAGGCCTTCTAACTCACCAGGCTGAATGAATTTAGCAATATTGTCGTTCGCATGAAAGCGCGCCTTCTGGGCTTCAATGCGGCGGCGAATCACCACTGACAATGGTGTACCAACATCACTTTTTTTGGTGGTCACTTTCTTGGCAGGAGATTTAGCGGTCGTCTTCGCAGGAATTTTTTTAGTAGGCATATCTATTTATTATCTCGATGAATTTAGTGAATTACTTTTAGTTCTTTTAAACTTGAAAGAAGATTGCTACGACACAAGCTAAGCCGGCAAGCCACATGATGGATCGAGTGGTTGGCCAATCCGCTACATAGCAAATTAAATAAGCAGTACGCGCTGCAACAAACCCGATTGCCAGCAGATCAATTTTGTTTTGTGGCGCATTAGCTATGGATGCAATAACAACTGCCGCAAAAAAGAATGGGAGAGATTCAAAAAGGTTAGCTTGTGCAGCATTGGCTCGCGCCCGAAATCCAGTCTGATTAGCAAGCCATTGTCTAGGCATGCCATTGTCATAACCCTCAAAACCTTTTTTAGCGATGCCAGTGGCAACATAGGGAAATAATCCCATGAACAGCACACACCAATAAGCAATAGTCATGACTGTCCTTTTTTCTGAGAGCCAATGCGACTTTCTTTGCCATTCATGAGATTATGAATATTGCTGCGATGACGCCAAATCAGCAGAAGACAAACTACCAGCAGCGCAATGCCCATGGGCTGAAAGCCAAACAAAAATACAAAATAGATTGGGCCAAAGACCGCAGCAGCTAAAGCAGCCAAAGAGGAATAGCGCATGAACATCGCTACGATGATCCAGGCGCCCAAGGTAGCTAAACCTAGAATCCAATTAATGCCAAACAAAATACCGCAGGCAGTGGCAACACCCTTCCCACCCTTAAAGCCATGGAAGATGGGGAATAAGTGACCCAAAAATACAGCAATCACCACACCAGATAACAACCAAGAATTGAGTGTGGATGTCAAAGATTCATCACCCAACAAAATTCGGGCTAACATGACTGCAAGATAGCCCTTTAAGGCATCCCCAATTAATGTAAGAACAGCTGCCAGCTTATTACCAGTCCTCAGAACATTAGTTGCCCCTGGGTTACCAGAACCATAAGAATGGGGGTCAGGCAAACGCATGAACTTACTCACCACCACCGCAAAAGAGATGGAACCAATCGAGTAGGCAATCGGAATCAGCAAAAGATCTAAAGTTAAATACATAGGGATATCTTAAACACTTATTGCATTGTTGATGATTACTTGGATCGACATGCTTTATGCGCCCCTGGGATGATGCTGCTGATGAATCGACTTTAAGCGCTCTCTAGCGACGTGGGTATAGATCTGAGTAGTCGAGATATCAGCATGGCCCAAGAGGAGTTGCACAACCCTTAAATCAGCCCCATGATTGAGTAAATGGGTAGCAAAAGCATGACGTAAGGTGTGCGGAGATAAGGCAACGGGGATATTGGCAATGGTTGCATAGCGCTTGATCAAAGCCCAAAATGCCTGACGTGTTAAACCAGTTCCCGTATGACGACCAACAAATACCGCATCCGAAGTCTTACCTTCCAGTAATGGCGTTCTGGCATCAGCCAAATAGCGACGCAACCACTGTCCTGCTTCACCACCAAATGGCACTAGTCGCTCTTTACCACCTTTGCCATTCACAACCCGAATAACACCCTCATTTAATCCCAAGGCAACCGTCTTTAATGACACTATCTCGGAGACCCGTAAGCCGCTGGCATACATTAATTCCAACATCGTGCGATCCCGCAATCCTAATGATGTCTCAACATCAGGGGCATTCAGCAAGGCAGTAACCTGGTCTTCGCTCAAAGTCTTAGGGAAACGCAATGCTTGCTTTACGGCACGCAAACCAATGCAAGGATCGGTTTTAACCAAGTTCATGCGAAGAGCGTGACGATAAAATCGTTTGAATACTGTCAGCCGACGATTAGCAGTGGTTGCTTTATCAGCTCGGCGATATGCAATATATGCAGTGAGATCTTTTTCAGTGACACCGTAGAGATCGGTTCCCGAATCTTTTTGAAGCCACTGAGCCAAGAGCAATAGGTCTCGGCGATAGGCGGACAAACTATTTTTTGCCAAGCCATCCTCCAGCCAACAAGCGTCACAAAAGCGCTCAATGGCCTCTTGACTGGCTGGGTGGATTACTGGCGCAACTACATTAGTCACGGAAGTTATTAAAGCCTAATGGAGCCTCGCTGACTTCTTTCTTAAGCATTGCCATGGTTTCTTGTAAGTCATCGCGCTTAGCGCCCGTTACGCGCACTGCATCACCCTGAATACTGGCCTGCACTTTAATCTTGCTGTCTTTGATGATGCGCACTACTTTTTTAGCCAACTCTGAAGTTATGCCTTTTTGGATTTTCATGGTTTGCTTGCGCTTATCGCTACCAATAGTCTCTTTTTTATCGTCCTTGAGATAGCGTACATCGACATTACGTTTAGCCATCTTGCCGTAAAGCACATCGCGAACTTGACCCAACTTAAAGTCGTCATCACCAAACAAAATCAAAGTCTCATCCTTTTGTTCAACCCGGCTATCAGAGCCCTTAAAGTCAAAACGATTGGTAATCTCTTTGTTAGATTGCTCGATTGCGTTTTTCAACTCAATCATGTCAGGCTCACAAACTACGTCAAATGAGGGCATCTCAAGCTCCTTAAATAATCTGGGTAATCAATTTTGCAAATTCAATCATTGCATTGTTATGTTACTTTTCAAGTTTTTCCATAAATTCCGAACGGAAACTTGAACACGAATAAGATTGTGGCATGAACTACGCGAAAAATGCGCCCAATCCAGCAAAATTGACCGCCAATCTGGGACTCAAGCTCCGGAATAGCTTTGGCCTGGATTCCACGGCCGAATTGGCATACGAGATCTCATCTGCAAATCAGTTGCCAGCCCTCATGAAAGAGCTTGGAGATAAAAAACTTACTTGGCGTGCACTAGGCGGCGGAAGCAATGTGATTCTTCCAGATTCTTTGCCTGGAGTAACGCTTCTTATTAATATTCTCGGTCAAGAGCTTGTTAAATCAGATGATGCCAACTCATGGCTCGAGGTCGGTGCTGGTGTTAATTGGCACGAATTGGTTGCCTGGACTCTAGAACACAATCTCCCAGGGCTTGAAAACCTCGCACTTATACCGGGAACGGTTGGTGCAGCCCCAATTCAAAATATTGGAGCCTATGGCGTTGAAGTCGAGGAATACATCGATAGCATCGAGGCATTTGATTCTGCAGCCCATGCCTTTGTCACTCTCCCAAAAGAGGCATGCCAGTTTACCTATCGCGATAGCTACTTCAAGCAAAATCTCAATCGATTTATCGTGACAAAGGTCGTCTTTAAAATCCCTAAAGCTTGGCAAGCGAGATTGCAGTATGCTGATCTGGCAAAGCAATTTGCCAACACAAACTCCACCCCAAGCGCTAAGCAAATTTTTGAAGCGGTGTGTGCCATTCGATCGAATAAGTTACCAGACCCTAAGGTGATCGGCAATGCTGGGAGTTTTTTCCAAAACCCGATTGTTGATCACCAGCATTACCAGGCATTGGTTACACGTTTTCCGAATCTCGCCTCTTATCCAGATACCGCTGGAAAACGAAAGTTAGCAGCAGCTTGGCTTATTGATCAATGCGGCTTTAAGGGCAAGCGGATTGGCCCTGTAGGTGTTTATGAAAACCAAGCGCTAGTGCTAGTCAATTATGGTGGTGGAACATCAACGGATATCCTGAGTTTAGCAAAAAATATTCAAGAAGAGGTATTAGATAAATTCGGAGTGCAGCTCGAGATTGAGCCAAATATTCTGTAGCTTTACTTCTGCGATCTAACCTCAGAAAATTCAACCTCTACTTGGCCTTCAGCTAGGCGCACCTGAAACGCATTCTCTGTATTGAGCTCATTTGGATTTCGTACAGCATGTATTGCCCGCCCTTTTTTCGAGTTTTCTTGATTACTCAGAATGACCGCATAACCTCGCTCAAGCGTTCTTTGCGGGTTCAGCATTTCAAGCTGAGACTGACAGTGGCCTTGATCACGCTTCCAATTTTCCACTCTTACTAGCCATGCTTGATTGAGTCGCTTCTGCCAACTAGTAATTTGCTCGCGCATCCGATCAGGGTTTGGTAAAGCATGACTTAATCTCAGAGCCAATTGATCTAAGGTTTGCGCTTCGCGCTCTACGCGTTGATTTACCCTTTGCAAGAGCGCCGCAT
>Ga0209191_1001154_pt1 | contig 17936 bp, 35 predicted proteins | sample S_130626_EF_Meta_FD_187320 | JGI IMG/M metagenome (GOLD analysis project Ga0209191, IMG submission 187320) | Freshwater microbial communities from Lake Simoncouche, Canada to study carbon cycling - S_130626_EF_MetaG (SPAdes) (version 2) | ecosystem: Environmental > Aquatic > Freshwater > Lake ...
AGTATTTGACACATCTATGGTTGAAGGTAGAGAACCTTTGACAGTAACTTTGGGTCAAGGACAACTTATCCCAGGTTTTGAAAATGGTCTAATTGATATGACTATTGGTGAAACAAAAACTATTGAGATTGAACCGAAAGACGCTTATGGTGAACCTGTTGAGGGTATGCTACAAGAGGTTGATAAATCTCAACTTCCTGAAGAACTTGAGGTTGGTGGTATGTTACAAGCACAAGGGCCGGAAGGGGTATTTAATGTTGTTATCAAGGAAATTAAAGAAACTACCGTTATTTTGGATGCTAATCACCCATTAGCGGGTAAGAAATTGGTATTTGATTTAGAAGTTGTTGAGGTAATGTAATAAATTAAAACCCCAATCAAAAGTTGGGGTTTTTTATTTCTGATTATGAAAGTAACTATTTTAGAATATTTAGGTAAGGGCATGTATTTGGTTATGTCTGATGACGGACAAACCGCAATATGTTCAGAAGAGGATATTGTGAGATTAAGAGAAATCGGTAATCTCAACGAATAACTCTATCTCAATTTAACTTTTAACGAATCAATGGAGGTTAGTATTTTGGAGAAGTCCAATTTAACCTTCTTTTTTTTGCGTTTCGGTGATGATACTGATTTTATCAATGGTTGTACGACCTCACAACTATCATAAACAACGATAGGGGTCACCACAACCTCTTCAGGTTGATATTCCACAGATTGATACTCCATTGACTTTATTCGGTCTCTAATCTCATCTAATTGATTTGTCATATCTCTTTTGTCGGCAATTATTCGATCCTGTAATTCAACAATAGTTGTAGTACATTCCGCCTTACTATCAATAATTTGTTTATTTAGGGATATAATCTCATCTCTTTGTTCTTTGGTGAGTTCTTTAACATCCTTTTCATCAAATATATTAATTACGGACGGTCCTAAAACTATTAAGATAATTGAAAACACAACTATCAGTAATGCCAATATTCTCTGTCCTTGTGTAAAATTTTTTAGTATCTGAGATATATATTTAAACATATATATAAATATCTCACTATTTATATTAAACAAATAAAATTATGGTCAAATTTACGAAAGAGGTTTTATTAGAGGCGTTAGGAGTTCCTGAAGGGATATTAAAGTCGGCGGAATCAATGTATAAGAAATTAATTAAATTTATTTCTGAGGAGGGTGATAATGATGTTGATGATGAAAATTATTATTTTAAGTTGGATGGACCTTTTAAAATTAATGAATATAAAATTAAATCAATAAATTTAAGATTAACATTTATAACAACAGATAATGTTGATACCATAACTCTTGTTAGTATGGGATTTTCATCTAAGGTTAGATTTGATGATGTTAATTTAACACTTATTGACACTAACGATAAAAAGAATTTGGATATGTCTATTAATATAGCAATACCAGATACAATAACTTTCTCTGAATTATATCAATTTCTTAAAGTTAAGGATAAAGACATAATATCTTCTTTCGCTCACGAGCTTAAACACTCTTACGATTCAGTTAAAAAACCTTTGGAGTCCATTGGAGACAGATCAAAATATGCAGCGTACACTTCTGTGGGTGTTGGGTTAGAAGCAATTGATAAATTTATTTTTAACCTTTATTATACAACAGTAATAGAATCGTTAGTTAGACCTACGGAAGTTATGTCATTATTAAAACAAAATAAGGTTAAGAGGAAAAATTTCATAGATTTCCTTTTAAATAATGAGACATACACCACACTTAAAAAAATATATAACTTCTCATTAGAAAATTTAAGAATGGAGTTATCTAAAGAAATACCAACCATTAATAAGATTTTAACTCAGTTAAATGAGCGTGGTAAATATAAAACTAACGAAGAAAAGATAGACAGGATATTATACCTAACATATATTAACTTAGGTAATGATATGGGTAGAACATTCCAATCCGTCTTAACAAGTCACCCATTTGAAGGTATTTTTGGTTTTATGGATAAAAGAAAGGATATGATGTTCAATGACTTCATTAAGGAAATATCAAAATTTAACGATAACCCCAAAGATTTCTTTGAATACGAAGAAAAAAAGTTTAAATTTGTATCAAGTAAGATGATGAAAAAACTATCCAAACTTTACGCTATGCTACCTGAAGATAATAAATCAATCAAAAATTGGGATTTACATCAAAAAATAACGAAGAGGGCTCCGATTGAATCGGTGTCCATTTTTAAAAAGGATTAATCCCAAACACTATCATATACAACCATAACTGAAAACTTTTCTGAGAACCAGTTATTTATTGCGTCACAAGTAATATTGTAGAAATCTTGAGGAGCCATATCTGAAGGTTTTAACGTCCTTGTTATTTGGTCTATAATTGACCCTTTATATTCCAACACCCTACCCTTTTTCATATACACTAGTTCCCAATACTCATCTTCAAAAGGACCTTCAAACTCATCATCAACATTCATATTGACAAAAGTTTTTTTATCGCAATGTATATACTTACCATCCTCTTTGACATCTTTACAATAATGTCTATCCATCCATTTACCTATTAATTTATCATATTTACTCATAATCATTCTATTTAATTATACTGGTATATTTATAAATATCAATTTATATATAAAATATGAATCATAGGTTACCAATAATAGAAAAATTTATAATTAAATACTATCCTGACGTTATGGATGTTTATTTTACTGAAATGAAGGTGTTTTTAGCAGGATCTCCCGAATTACCGTATGATGAAAGGACTATTACTCGGACGGTAATAAATATAGTTATTAATAACTTAAAAAATAATTTACGTAATAGAAGTCAAAAAAATGAACTTATTAGTAATATAAACGATAGATTAAGTGGTTTTGGTGTTGACCAATTTGAATACGGTTCTAAATGGGGTACTCAATATCATATTGCGGAGATTAAAAAGTATGAATAATTTATTATGAAAAAAAGATTAGACGAACAGATTAATAAAATAAAAAACATAATGGGTATTTCTGAATTAATAACAGAAGTATCCAAAAAAGACATTTTAATTAATAAACTGGGTCTTGATGAGGACAACGCTGAATATCTTGACAGAGTATGTGGTCCTTTATCTGTAATAATTACCAATAAAATTATTGATAGATATCGGGGTGGTTATAGTGATAAAGATATAATGGATCATTTGAATAATGTTGGAGTTGATAAAATATATAGAAATGATATAACATCAATAATGGATTGGATTAGAGTCGGTTTAAATGGTAATTTTACTTCATATAAAAATTTAACATTTGAGGAACTTTATAATAAATCAATAGAATGGCATGACTCACTTCAAATTGGTCAAGGTGAAGTTAACTATGTTGAGAACCATCCAATTGCGGTAGATTTCAGGAAAGAGGATGGTACCGGTTTTTATTGGGTTGATTTGGAAACCAATGAGTCGGATGAAGAATGTGATAGAATGGGTCATTGTGGAAGAACAGGTAAAGGTAATAACCTATTCTCATTGAGAGAGACGATTAAACTACCAGGTGGAAAATACACATTGAATAGGAGTCATTTGACGGCATCAATAAGTAATGAAGGTATTCTATATCAATTAAAAGGTTCAAAAAATTCAAAACCTAAAGCCGAATTTCACCAATATATAGTTCCGTTATTTTTTATGATAGGTGGTGGGGGAGAAGAACACGATTATTATATTAATGGTTTTGGATCTGAATACGCATCAAACTTAGATTTTAAATTGTCCGATTTACCTGAAGAAAGTATTAAAGTATTATATAGAGATAGACCTGAATTATTTTCTGGTTATGGAATGCAGAAATTATTAATTAAGATGGGTATAATTGAAAACAAAATATCTAGTGTTTTTGAACTTGAGTTAGATACTGATGAAATTAGTGAATATGTTAATGGTGACTATGTTATATCCACAAGGAAATGGGTGGATGATAATGGTAATAAAAGAACGTCATCAAATTACCTATTTAAAACTATTATGGAAGACCCTTGGGATTTGTGGAATAATTATGATGTTGATTGGGAAAGTTCCTTACAATATCATGTTAACGATAAAAACGAAGCAAAGATAAGAGAAATTTTATCTAAGGATACGGAAGAAGACACGTCAGAATATTCAATAGAGGATTTGATTGAAGAATTTGATGGTGGTGATATTGTTACGGCAATATCAATTGTGACAAGTGAAGCCGAACGTGATAGTTACGGAAATATGTTAAGAAATACTTTAAAATCTTGTTTAGAAGAATATGGTAAAGTAACTAAATTTGATGATGAGGGTGTGAAAGTTACAATAGATTTGGATAACTTCACAGATAGCGTTGATGAGGAAGATTTAAATGAGTTTTTTGAAAATTGTAAGGATGAGCCATCTTGCGTTTTTTACGATATAATGAATGGTAGTGGTTATGGTGGTTATGTAGACAAACCAAAATTTAGTGTTGATGAAAGATGGTATCCTGATATTAACGAGACGTATTTTAACGAATATTTAAGTGAAAGATTATCTGAAATATAATTATAGATAATCCACACTAATATTAAAACTTAAACCATTGTAGGGTTTATGTATCTTGGAATATATTGCCGATACTATATCACCTATTTCATCGGTTATTTCCCATAAGATATCTTCATACCTATCATCACCCAAATCATTAAAATCAATATGTTCTCCACTATTAATTAAAGTCAGTTCTCCATCCATTACATGGGCTAAGACAGTTATATCTTCACCCCAATCACTACCATCTAATATTTCCATCATAAACCTAAATGAATACGACCCCATATTAACCACATCCGTATAGTCGTCCGTATTGAAAACTTTATTTTTAGTGATTCTGGTAAGATTACTTATTACATTATCCATACCACCAAAATAGTCAATAAAAATAGTTTTAATAACCGCTTCATCGAATCCTGTAAGGATGGCTTTAACCACAGGATCGTCAACTCTAGGTTTTTTACCTTGTAGTTTTATCTTATCGTAATAATTAAAAACTACTTTTTTTAAAGGTTCATATTCTTCCATATTAAAAATCATACCCCCCTAAGTATGTAAATTTTTTTCTAAGTTTAATTCCTGATATTTTAGAGAAATATTTAGTTACGATCTTATTAATTTCGTCTTCATCAGTCGCTCTAAAAATACTTGATACTCTTTCTAATAATTGTAAAGATATAGACCATTTGTGTCCGGATTCACCATCCCCAATCTTTAAGTCAACAACAAATACTAATCTTTCCTTATCATCAAAATAAGCGACTCTTGTATTAAGTTGGTTTTTCTCCCCTTCTAATACACCTAAAATATTGTCAATGTATTTAGTTACTAAACTATATAATCTTTCTTCACTTATTACTATATTCATATGAATAAATAGTGTGAATATAATAAAAATTAACGCATCATTTCGTTAATAATATTCATAAGATAGGTTTGTTTTTCTGATAAAACTCTAATCCGTTTTAATTGGGTTTCATTTAAATCAAATGATTCTGATTTAACTTGGGAAATTTGATTTCCTAAGTGGTGATATTCCGACATCAATTGGTCGTATTTTTTTGCTTTGTTCTCGTTGTCCATATTATGAAATATATGTGGTATGGTGTGTTAGTCAATAGATATTAAAACGCAAGACCAACAACATCAACATCGTAACTTTTTTCAAACCATGTAATCAAATCATAATTAGTAATGAAAGGAAATGCGGATTTTAACATTTGGTAAAAATCATTATGAATATGTAGCTTTTCACCCTTAAAATCATATAAAAAAACCAATTGTTTATTAAACGTCACCCAAATACTGGTTTCCTGATGGTCATTACCAAACTTTAAATTACTCATATAGTCGTAGAATATCTCCATCAACCGACTATTCTGAGATTCAGAAATTAGTATCTTCATAATCGGAGATATTATCTGAGTCGTCAGCCCATTGTGTGAAATAATCCAATTCCATATTATATGACATACCTATTGAATCCTTAACATATTGTTCAAACATATCTTCAATTCTATCTTCACTAACACCCAACTCCATTGCTTTTTCAATAATACTTTCAGGAACTTCCAGTGTAATGTATTTTAATTCACCTTCTAATGGTTGTTCGCTAATAACTCTTTTAACTAAACGAGTTAAATCTTTTTCTGTTAATTTTATAATTTTTTTCATACGCTTGCTTTAGATATTTTAACACCTACGGTTCTATATTCAGGAAAATTGTCCTTAAACCAATTATAAATATCATCCTGATCAATAAACACAAATATAGATGTTATTCTTTCATAGAATCTCAACGATATATAAAGATAATATTCACCTTCATAATCTTGTTTTAGTAAAAAAACAAAATCTTTACCAGACTCAAATGCTGGTATACCAAGACCCAACCAATTATCATCCAATTTTAAATTAAGTTTGGACATATAATCCTCAAAGTGTTTATATAACCTGTCTTTACGTTCTTGTGATATTATTATTTTCATTTTATTCTAAAGTATGGATTACCATATGGTTTTAATTCCCTTGTTAAAAATTCAGTAATGGTGTGTATCCAATATTCCTCAACATCTTTACGATACCATTTAACATCTATTGGAACCAACATTCTATTATCAACCAGTACGGGTGTACCCAAAACAATAATTTTATCAACATTAGAAAAAATACTTAGATACCAATTTTCAGATGATATCTCTTGCTCTCTATATTTTTGTTTCAAGTTAGATAATGTCTTATCTAATAAGTTTTGATACATGTTTTTTATGACAATATCTTTTGATTGTTCAGTTAATATGGTTTTAATAATCTCTCTCATAATTAGTAACTATATTCTTCTCTATATACTTGTAAATATCCCAATAATAGGTCATATACTTCATTTAAATATGTGGTATTAAACCAATGAACTAATTCACTAACACTATTAAATGGTTCTAGCTTATCTAACTTAATTGTGGTATTATCCAAATCATATACGGAATCATTATTACGATAAGTATATTCTGTTATATCTATTGGTATATATTTCCCACCATCCCAAAATGGGGTACACATAGCATCCATATTCTCACCAGGTAGATTAAGTGTCCAATGGACAATACCATCTATTTCACTAAATCTCAACTTAGCATATCCGATTTTATCGTGTAATAAATTAGTATTTTTCTTTAATTCAAATAATAATTGATATGCGGTTTCAGAATCTATCTTAATTTTATCTTCAAGAGCCATAAAAAGTTCAAGTATGCTATACCCTGTAATATCTAATGTTTTTTGGACTCCACTCTTATTAACGAGTTTCGCTAATACCTCTGATTTTGATTTCATATTACTTATAAATATAAAATATTTTGAAATTGTTTTGTAGTGTTGTTTTTTTACCTATCTTTGTAAAACCAAAAACTAAACGACCTATGATGACTCACGAAATGATTAAACAAGTTGCTCCCTCAGTGTTCGCAACATCTCCATCTCCAAAAGTATCTAACCGATACGTATTTGTTCCTACTATGGACATTATTGAAAACTTTGAACGCGAAGGTTGGAATGTCGCTTCAGCAAAACAAACAGGTCGTGGAATACACGGACTCCACGAGATTAAATTCCGAAATGGTGACTTACCAAATGTTGGTGACACATTAATTGAGGCAATTATTAAGAACTCCCACAACGGGGTAGCAACACTAAACATTAGTTCAGGATTACACCGATTAGTATGTTCAAATGGTCTAACTGTACCAACATCAGTATCGGATTCATTTAAAGTTAGACACTCAGGATTTGAATTTGAGGATGTGAAACGATTAACAGAAGATTTCTCAAAGCGTCTTCCTATCATCCAAGGTTCTGTAAACAGAATGATGGAACACCAACTAACAATGGATGAGAAATTAAAATTCGCAAAGAAGTCCGCTGAGGTTCGTTGGGGTATCGGGTCAGTTCCCACAAACTTAAATTATGATAGTGTGTTAAATCCTCTCCGTGATGAGGACAAAGGTGACTCACTATGGCAAGTATTCAATGTTGTTCAAGAGAAGTTTATTCGTGGTGGTGTAGAATACACAACAAACTCAGGAAGAAAGACAGGGTTGAGAACGATGAACGACATTTACAATGTCAATAGAATTAACACCAAACTTTGGGAATTGGCCGAAGATATGTTTTAACTAAACGGGGGTGGAAACACCCCCACTTTCTACTTATATGGACAATATTTCACTCCGAGAATCACAGATTTTATTATTTAACAAATTCTTCAAGATAGGCGAAATTAAGATAGGCCCTAAGGTTGTTAGCTCATATTGTATGTCATATGGTAGAGTTCAAATTATATCAAGAAAACCAAATCCATTTTTGGGTGATTATCAATATATTAGTATATATGATGACCATATTTGGGGTTGTAATAGGTTTTCCGGTACTCTTATGGAGTATCTTTCAGCAACATCAACTCACCCATCCACATTATACGAATATTTAACTAAAATCTACGCTAGTGTGGATAAAGAATTTAATAAAAATGTTTTAGATAGTTAAATATTTTTATCCTCTTTTAATATTCTGAATCTTAATAGGGGTTTTCCGTTAATTGTAATTTCACCCTTATCATTTTTACCGATTGTCTTAACAATAACTTTTTTATTTTTGAACTTACCACCCATAACGGTATCACCAACATTAATATCAAGTTTTATCATTTCGGATAGGGGGTTATTTTGTGTTTTTAACTTATAAGCTACTTTTTCATAGGCCTTTCTAAGGTCGTGACTCCAAGCGTTATCAAGCCAATCTTCACTATATTCGTTTGAGTTGGATCTGATAAAATCCATCATTTCACCATCTGAAATTTTTTCAGGTATTTCTATCTCACCTGGACATATAGCACCTTTAAAATCATAACTTTCACAATACGAAACTTCTATCTCAGGATGACCCATCTCCTCACCAAATTTAGTGGTATAGTTGTCGTCATACCACTCCGCAATAACATTTAAGACATAACTTTCTCTAATGGAAAATAACCTTTTAATGTCATTAATAATTTTTTTTGAAAAAACTATGTGTCCTTCATTAAAATTATGAAGTTCAGGACCGTCATCGTCTTCATCATTATTAAAATAATAAATCGATCTGGCAATTACAGCACCGTTCTTACACCAGTGTTCATCAAGGTTACCATAAAATTCTTTAGGGTCACCGACAATCCTTTTAGCTCCGACCATTTGTTTATTTAGGTAAGATATAATAATCTTTTCCATATTAGCATTTGATCTAACATATTTTTTTTGACTTTCTTCTCGTAATACTTTTTTAATTAGGTCTTTCATATAGTATAATTATCACATTGTAAAGAAAGTATCAGGTAAAACACCAAATTCGTGATGAAACCAAATAGGTAAATATTCTGAAAGATGTTCTTCAGCGAAAAACAATCTTAACTCATCATACATCTCTTCAGGTATTGCGAGTTCGGTCGATCCATCATTATTTATATAAAAGAAAAAAATACCTTTACCTTCCGAGTCGGCGTATTTGTAACGAACATGGTCATATTCCTTATTAGGATATTTAGATGGAAAAATACCCTTACGATTATAGTTAGGAAATTTGTTAATAACGAAATTAACAAAAAAATTTATAAATCTATCTTCACTTAAAATAACTTTCATATTTTAAGGGCAGTTATCTGAATATTTATCTCTAATTAAAGTTCCGTAATTCTCTTCAAGATAAGTATTAATAATATCATAATACGATTCAAGAATTTCTGTATCTGAAATACTTAACAAACCAAAATGACTTAAATACTTATGATAAAACATTTCAAAAACATACTGAAACACAACCTCAAAGAACGTATTTTCATTATCATATTCATCACAATTATACTCCATCATTTTATCACTATATATTGACTCAAATTTAGTGGTCATAATTTCGTCAACATAAGACAATCTCCTTAACACAAAACTTTGATTCTCATTAATTATAATCTTCATATCAATAAATATATAAAAAGGGGGTAGGGGGAAATTTTCTGAAAAAAAATTATTAAAATTTATCTTTTTTTAGTTTATTTTTCATATTATTCCCCCTCCTCAAAATAAATATCAATTATCTCATTCATAGACAAACCCAATTTACCAATACCATACATCTTCATAAACTCACGATCGGTAAGCCAACCATCCTCATCAAACATCAGGTGGTCATCACCATTTATATGTTGTTGATATATATAAACCGCATCCTTATTCATAGTAATTAGATACATGGGACCATGATTATTTAAAAGATAATTAACTCTGTCAGTTGGAATTATTCCGTCAAAAGAGGATGGAACTTGATACCTATTTGTAATCATTTTAATTTTACCTGTAAGGTCAAAATTAAATTTGTTCCTCAAAAACTCTTTGAACTTAGATTGGTTAACTATGTATTTCATTTATAGTAAATATATACTTAAAAGGTAATTTAATCTATTTATATATAAATAACTAACACAATTATGGATTATAGAGATAAACTTGATAGTAGGGTTCTTAGAAGGCTTAACGATGATGATTTGGAGTACGAATTTAATTTCCTGTTGGATGAAGATATGTCAGGGGTGGGATTCAACCCCTGTGATTACGATTACGTCGGTTATTTTGTTGAGGACGTATGTGAGGAACTAAGGGGTGGTTTTCTTGATAATATTGAAATAAAGACAGACCCCAAAACAAGTGATTTTCTATATTCTTATCTTATTGATAAATTTGGGGATCGACTAGCGGAGATTTATTATAAGAGGAAATGTTAATTTGGTATGGTTGGATACCAAGTAAAACAAAAAACCCCACATTTATGGGATGGGGTAGATTAATACGATATTTTTCCACTAAAATTTTATTAAAAAAATATTGGTGGTCTTCTTTTACAATTAGCCCACTTAACACCAATACGAGAACTTGGATCGCAACTCCAAGTACATACTTGAACGTCATTCTTAGTTATAATTGTTAAATTTTTAGTCGGTACGTTATTATCCATACCTATTTGGTATGTTACCCCATTATCTGTTTTTTCATAAACAAGTTGTCTTGTCTGTGGTCCACCTATAGATTCTCTTGTGAATTTAGCACTAATGAGACAACTTGATTCATCCCCCTCACTTAAAACTCTTTTATCTGATATAACTAAATCGGATTCGCTTTGTATTTTTTCACCAAAAGAAGTTTTGTACTCAGTAACCAATGGTTTAACATCACCCGATTTGGTATTGATTAATCTTGAAAAATTTTCGGTAACAACATTCATTCCTCCTGTATGTTGTTCGCGTATGGAGTTCTTCTCCTGTTCCGTTAAATTATTTAATAAATGTTTCATAAAATATTTTTATTTATAAATATAAGAATTTTCTAAAAATATTGATTCATAAAAAATTCTTTTGCCAATTCCCTTGATTTACGTTCAAAATATTTATCAACTTCAGGTCCGTTACCAAGATAATGAAATATTCCATTATCAAGTTCAGTCATTTTATTCCCCCGTTCATAAGAAACATCTTTTTCACTAAGATTAAAAGTATAACAATGATGTTGCTCATATTCCTTTTTATTTTTATAATAAGCCGTTATTGATACACAAATACTTGGACCGTCTTTTATGTAGTATATTTTACTATTCCTTTTAATTTCTAATCGTATCCCCAACCTGTCAATAAATTTTTCAATAGCCTTTTCCATATAAATAAATACTCAGGATTACTTATTAAGTTCTTCATCCAATATCCTTCTTGATTCATTCACCACCCACATATCCAATTCATTATGTGAATGAAAAAATCTTAACAAAGGCATTTCATCTTCAGTTATAAACCATATATTGCTAAGTTTAATTTGGTCGTCTGAATAAACGTTAAAATCCGCCAATGAGGACGTTTCTTCAGGAGTTAGGTAATATATTGTCTTAGGTTCAAATGATATTAAAATACTATAAACTGTTTTATCCCACTTTTCAACTACCATTATGGAGTGTGAGATATTATAATGTTTGAAAACTAATTTCAATAAAGGGCTCATATATTTAAATATAATAAAACGGTTATCCCCACTTAACGATCTCCCAACGAATCTCAGGTCTGCTCTTTGTTCCCTTCTTAACTTGTTTAAGGTCAACTAACGCCTCAGCCCTTGTCTCATATGATTTTGGTGGACTATCCATTTCTGTATCCATCCTTCTTCTAAATTCAGAAGATGTGGGTATCATACTATAACCACCATCACCTGTATATATAAACATGCCATTTCCATTAAGATGTCTAGGATGAGCAACGATATAATATCGTTCTTCCATTTCATTAATAACCCTTTCAACAATCCTTGTTAAATCGGATTCCGTTAATCTTATAACTTTTTTCATAATATATTTTTATATATGTTAAAATTTAACATTTTGTTTTATAGATTCTAAACCTTTTCCCGTGGATTCAATCCAATTAGGGTATTTTTTAGATAGAGAACCTTTACCCTTAAAATAATATTTTCCATTTTCCAATTTATAGTCATATGACTTATCGTTTGTGGTATTAATTTTAGCATTTGTTTTTTTTGGGGTTGACATATCTAAATTCCTAGCATTAAGTGATTTACTAATATCGGAACCTTTAGCGGTTACTTGACCCTCATCATTGTCATTACAATATCCATCCCCCTTTTTACAAACCCACACAGGAATACCTTTCTCCTCAAGATATTTTTTCATTGTTAAATTATAAGTAGGATCTTCCCAATTACCATCAACAGGTAAGGTTAATTTATAATATTGGTTAAAGAATTTTTGCCATTCTTTAGTATCTTGTGCTCTAGGTGAGGATAATGAGGAGGGGGTCATTTTTTCAACTAACATCCTCATTTCTAATTTTTGATTTACCTCTTGTATATGTCTGATTTTACTATAACTTCCCATAATATATTTTTATTTATAAATACTCAAAATCATACTTTTTTATTTCATAAACACAACACCAACATACTTCATGTTAGTACCAAGATACTCAAACATTTTTTTAAATTCGGACCTGATTACAGAGATGTGAACACCATCAGAGGTTATATTTTTTTCTTCCTTTACTTCAGGTCTATAGTATAATGACTCCGGCATTGGTGGATTGGAGTGAACCTCAATAATATAAGCATACATATCATTATTTTTGTCATGTCTAATTTTTACCTCAAATTCAAATGGTTCGGTAAAGAAGTTTTTGGTAAGATATCTATTACCCAACTTATTATAAAGTTTTTCTACCGCTGCGGATAATTCATTCAGATTCATAACAGATAAATATATCACAAAACAAAAAACCCCATACAAAGATGAATCAATGAATTAATTCATCAATACCTTCAACAACAATTCCACACTTGGAATAAAACTCATAGTTCGGTTTACCGGTTTTTTTGGTCATCTTAGTTACAAGTTTATGTTCTTGTTCTGTAAGATTTACCGTGGAGGCATATCTCTTACAAAGGGCAATAAATTCATCCAATGTAATATTCGGATTCAATGACAATTCCCCCATAATAAAACCCATTGCCAATTTACGAGGGATATAATGGTCCTTAACTTTTTTTCCTTGTCCTGACTTGAATCCATTTGATGATAAACCCGTTTCCCAAAACTTATTTAAGGTAAGGTCAAAAAGGGGATTCCTATTACGAGATAAGAACATATCATATAAAGATGGATTATCTCTGACCTCCAAATAACGAGGAACCAAACAGATAAAATCTTTTAGTGTTTCCTCCACCTTGACCAATTGTTTTTTATTAAGTTTCATATTACAAATATAACAAAAATTTCAATCAATCAAAATTAAAATGTGGATTTACTGGTAATACGTATTTTTACTACCTAATAAATTATCCAATATAATACCCGATATGCCCGCTGATAATTCTTCCATATCAATATTATTCATATTCATTTTCATTAAATCATCAATATTATCATTATATAATTCATCTTCGTTTTTTTCGAATTGACCATACTCATCTTTGAATTTATTTTGAGATTCAATAACTATATTATTAATTTCACCCATAAAGTTACTTAACTCATAACCTACCAATTCCGTGATCTCATCATCAATACCTCTATAAAGGTCTGAAGCATATTCATCGGCATTTTTATATTCTTCCAAAAATGATTCCTCGTCATTGAAACCGTATTTCTCCCAATTATTTTCTTTTATCACTCGTTTAATAATTCTTGTTAAATCTTTTTCTGTCAATTTTATAACCTTTTTCATAATATATTTTTTATTATAAATACTAAGAAAAATAAAAAACCCCATACAAAGATGGGGTTCAATAAATTATTTAATGTGTCTAAACGAATCAATGTTAACAATAAATCCTGCGGCGGTCAGTCCTCCACCCACAACCGTTAAAACAACACCGGCGGGGTATGTATCTTTAATCGGACCATCACTAATATCCTCCATCATAATTAAATTACCTATAACAGTAGATATAATTCCCACAATAATTAAATGGTTTCCTGTCCTATGTTGTTTCCCAAATTTATGAAGACCTAAATTAATCTCAGATTGGGGGATATCTTTTAATACGATAGGTTGTTTAACATTAGAGTAATTTTTAGATTGGTCTTCTTTCCACTTATCATAATCACTTGATACACTTGGTTTCCACTGAGCGGATACATTAATACAAAATAGTAGGAGTAGGGATGTGATTATAGTTTTCATATATATTACCAACTATCTTGTATTTTATCCTGACAAAATTTATCACCTTTATGTAAACTCTGCCACTTAGACCCATCAACATTAACATCAATTAAATTACCTGAACAATCATTCTTAACTCTTATTGAGTATGCCGACCCATCACCCTTATCATCTTCAATCACCCCACAATTACATTGTTTCTCTGAACAGGAGGTTAATACTAAGCACATCATTAGTACCATCATCATAAGTTGTTTCATAAAAATACATTAATATAATTTCCTACTCTAATCGGTTTTCGGATACCCCGTTCTTATAACACAACAAAGATATAATAATAATCCCATAAAGTCCAAAATTTTTCCAGAAATTTTATTTCACGTATTAGGTCTTAAAATAAAATGGGGGTCAATTATATTGGGGGTAGTATCTATTCCTCCTCATCAAATGTATTTGAGTCAATCAATTCCTCTAACTCATCAATTGAGTATGTGTGAAGAAGATATAATCCCCTTTGTTTATTCGTTGAGTTATATACACCTTCAAAATCTTTAGGATGCTTAACAAGTCCCTCCCAATCTTCATATTGTAAATCATCAATTGATTTTAAAAATCTTTTATAATTCTTATCCCACCAATCTTCTTTAGATTCAGATGTTCGTTCATTAATAACTCTTTTAACAAGTTTTATTAAATCACCTTCAGTTAATCTTATAATTTTTTTCATAATATATTTTTAATTATAAATACTCAAATTTTCCAAAAATTTTTCCAGAAAACTTTTTTTGGTACACTCATTTGTGAGAGGGGATTATCCCCCCTAAAACAGGTCAAAATGTCACTATACGGAGGGGGGATACGGGGAGGGGAGGGGTATCACCCCATACAGGGGGGTAGGACCACACCCATACCACCCCCTTGTTATTGTTTTACCCCTCCCACCATAATATGATTCATCTGATGTAACCTATTAAAGTTCTGACATAACCTAATTAAGTTATCCACTGACTATGTGACATTGTTAATAACTATCGCTTGTATATGTGGGGGAAAAGAATTATCTTTGTAGTGTGATAATGATTAAGTTCAGTCAAGGGTTGGGGACGTTGATGTTCGCTGGAGCGTATACTCCAACCTGCTTTATTATATATAATAAATCCCCATCGTTTATTATGTGCGGATGTTTGGCAGTGTCATATATTAATTGTATCTTTGTGGTGTTAGTCAGGTGGTGTAATTGGTAACACGGGAACTTATAGGCCAATCGCAGGTTCGAATCCTGTCCTGACTACATCTGTATAACAGATTGGTGGAGCGACCTTTACGGTCCCAACTATTTGTCAGGGGTTTAATTCCCCCCACATTTAGTTTGTATATATCAATATCTTTTTGTATATTAGCAATATGAAAGACGGACACATACTTCAGAGAGACATACACGTTAAGGCAATGAATAAACTTCTCCCCAAGTTTACCGTTGAACATAGCAGGATGTATAATATGGGTGAGACCGTTGTCTCCTGTAAAGTTAAGGTTAAGAGGGTTCGTAAGTATTTCTATAACTATCTTCTTAATCCCCCTGATAAGATTAAGGCAACGTATGAAGTTGATATTATTGTTAGTGATGTTGTATTTAATGATGTCACAGGTCGTACTCGTGACCCCAAGTTATTTATTATTAATAACAAGAGATCTTATAGTAGGGGGTTGAAATGGTTTGGTGTTGAAAAGATTGAGAAGTATATTAATATGATTGACTCTGACCCTATGTCAGTTGTAATATCAAAAATTGAATATAACTTCTAATTAATTATCAATATGATAATTGAACCTATTACCTTTTGATTATTATTGATAATTATTCCCCACTTTTATTATCAATATGATAATATGGGGAATAATATAGGTAAGATATGGGGACTTTTTACATTATAAATAATTAATCCCCCATTTCATTAACACATTCACAATTAAACTACGTGGTTTGATTATCATAATGATAATTTTCCACCATCTTCTTTGAGTGATCCATAATTGCCACCCTGACATCATTGTAATCTTCCTCTGTCAGTGGGGACATATCGTTGAAGTATGATATAATGTCAGTCATATCCGATGACATTAATATAAAGAACTCCTGTCTAATTGGTTTCTTCACCCCAATCATCTTGGTCATCTCATAATGTACCTGTCCTTTTAACCCGTTAACTTCATAATTGGTGGTAAAAAGTGGGAACTCACTTTCTGTGTTAATAAATACGTGATTTAAGTGTTCGTAAAATTTATTCATTGTTGATAACTTTATATGTCTGACACTATGTCAGGGGGTCATTTTGTTGATAACTATATCTAAAATAACTTGTTTATGTCATAATGTCAGTCGGGGTTGACAATGGGGATAATCCCCTCATCCACGCTTCACAAGGTTTTTGTCTCCCACTTTCTCCCACAAATATAGTAGAAATGGTTACTACATATCCGTGAAGGGGATTTTTCCCCTCTGGGACTACCTGTATGACCACTTTTTTAACTACATACATTTCCCAGCAAATAAATACACCCTTACAGGAGTATCGGCGGGAAGACACATTTATGTGTTGTTGTAATAGTTACTATATAATCTTCAACGGATATCGTCAGATCCACCCATTAATAACACCTCAATAATACACCATTCATTCGTCCTTGTCAATAAATCCCCCCTTATTAATTTACTATATCCTTTAACATATAAAAAACCATTTATGGTTACCATTATATCCATTCACATATAAATTACTTAATTGATTATCTTATACCCCATCATCATTAAATCCCCTCAAATGGGTCGATTCACACCCCTTTGGGTATATTAATAACCCACCATAATGATTTACAAGAGTCCTTAATATGGACAACTTAATTGGTGTGGTAATAAGTGGGGGTTTTAAGGTAAAGTATGAACGAACCTAAACGAGGTTTTGTGACCCCTTTTTTGGGGGAACAACTACCGAAGTTGGGGTGAGTGAATAATTTACCTTAAACAACACCACGATATATTTATTGTTATGATTGAAAAATATGATAATATAATCCGTAAAGTTATTTTGAGAAAGCATCCCTTAATAACTGATGTTAAAGTTAATGACGAATATGAAGGATGGGGTTATCCTTTTATTGGTTCTTT
>Ga0209191_1001160_pt1 | contig 17855 bp, 13 predicted proteins | sample S_130626_EF_Meta_FD_187320 | JGI IMG/M metagenome (GOLD analysis project Ga0209191, IMG submission 187320) | Freshwater microbial communities from Lake Simoncouche, Canada to study carbon cycling - S_130626_EF_MetaG (SPAdes) (version 2) | ecosystem: Environmental > Aquatic > Freshwater > Lake ...
AAAATGAGAATGTCAGCGAAAAATAGGAAATGTAAAAATGGAAATTGAATTTGTAAATGCTTATATAGAACGTATGATACAGGAAATTGTGGAGCTTACCAAAAGTAGGCTCCTCAATGAAGCTAGATTATCATATATAGAATCTGTGAACAAAAAATTGCTTTTGAAAATTGAAGAATTAGAATCTCAAATTGATAAGCAAAATAAAAGAAAGATCAAGGAAGTAAATACTTCTACTGAAGCATTTTAATACCTCGGTATATACCGATTGATGAGGGGTGCCAATATTGGCCAATAATATAATTCAGGTAAAGCGCACTAGCACGGCTGGTCGCACACCGAACACCACAGCATCTGGAAACTTGCAATATATTTCTGCGGGTGGATTGGCTCTGAATATGACCGATAAGACGTTCTTTACGTCTGATGGTACAAACTTAATTTATGTCGGTTCAAATACTGTCGATCAGTATGTCAGCAATTCTTTAACGCTTCCAAATGACAAAAATATTTACTTTAAAACTGTCAATACTTCTGCGTCTGTAGGATTTCGTCAACAAAATGATGATAACTTTGTTTTCTACAGCACAAATACGGCATACGGACAGAGAGCGGTTTGGTCAATTTTTGCTAATAGTATTACAAGTGCTTTTAGTGTTTCTGTGCCAACTACTTTTAATGGTAATGTCACTCTTGGTGGCGTTGCACTAAGTGCAAATGGTGGCACAGGATCTGCCGGTCAAGTTCTGACAACAAATGGAACTTCTACTTATTGGTCTACTGCTCCTGGGTCTGGAACAGTAACTTCTATTGCGACAGGCAATGGTATGACCGGCGGTCCTATTACTAGCACAGGTACTGTATCAGTTCTTGCGAACACTGGTGTCATTGCGAACACTAATGGATTGTTCGTGAATTCCACTTACATCACCTCACTATCTGCAAACCTAGCATCACCTGCAGTTTTAGGTAGCACGACTGCCAATGGTGCGTCACTAACCTATGCTAATGTGTCAGGTCAGACCAATACTGACACATTATATGTCAATACTAGTGCTAATATCGCATCATCTATGTTAGCAAATTCAACAGGATTTTTCCCATCTTCGAACACTGTAGGTTCTGTCTTAGGTAATACTACTGCTAGATGGATAATTACCGCAAACAGTTTAATTGTTTCGGGTAGTGCCTCACTTTCTTCTGTAGTTAGTTTTAATCTAACTACTGGCAATATAAATGCTATAGCACAAACAACAGGGTCAATCAACCTCGGTGGTCCCACTCAAACTGGCAGTATTGTTATAGGTGTTTCAACTAATAACCAAACGCTAGCAATAGCAAATGGCGCTACAATTTCCGGTAACGTGAAAACAATCAGTGTTGGCGAAAATGGTGTAGCGGGTTCACAAACTAATATCACAATTGGTTCGTCTTTATCAAATACTCTATTAACTATCAATTCCAATAACACGCTAATTTCAGGTAACGTGGGCATTGGGACGACTTCGCCGTCATATAAACTACAAGTCAATGGTTCATTCGCTGCTACTACTAAGAGCTTCGTAATTGATCACCCAACCAAACTTGATATGAAACTTCGCTATGGATCACTCGAAGGTCCTGAGAATGGCGTATATGTTCGTGGTCACACTACAAGTTCTGTCATAACGCTTCCTGATCACTGGGAAGGATTGGTCGATCCTGGGTCAATCACAGTATCATTGACACCTATTGGTAAATCAATTATGCCATCAGTATTCAGTTATAACAACAAGAAAATTGTGCTTGATGTTGCTAATAACGTTACAGTGGATTGCTTCTATCATGTGTTCGGTGAGCGTAAAGATGTTGATAAACTTGTCGTGGAGTTTTAATTATGGGTGTGTTGTATAATCCTAGAATAGTCACAAATGGATTGGTATTGGCACTTGATGCTGCTAATCCTAAGTCGTATCCTGGAACTGGAACTACTTGGAATGATTTGAGCGGGAATGGTAATAATGGCACGTTAACTAATGGACCAACATACAGTTCTATTAATAACGGGTCTATAGTATTTGATGGTACTAATGATTATGTCGATGTCACCAACAGCAACGGATTCGGCGAAGTTAATACGGCACCTACTATTAGTTTAGAGATTTGGGCTAATATTAGCAGGAAATCCGGAGGTGGTTTGCAATTCCAACATATTGCAGGATTTAGAAATGACTCTAACTTTGATGCATATTTCTTACTTCTAGATGCAAGCGGAGCTTTTGTGAATACAGAAGCTAGAATTAGAACTGCATCAAATACGTTTGACATATCAATTAACTATATAACGTATTTTGACAAATGGACGCACATTGTTTTTACTGCTGATAGCACACGAAGTGACTTATATATCAATGGTATTTTACTAGGATCTCAAACATCTGTTACAGGTTCGTTTGGTGCAAGCTCTAGTAATTTCGGTATTGGTCAAACAAACTCCAACTACCCAGTAAAGGGTAATATAAGTTTAGTTAGGTTTTATAACCGAGCACTATCAGCAACAGAAGTTCTTCAAAATTTCAATGCACTCCGTGGGAGATATGGAATATGAGTCTATCACATTCTCCTAGTATAGTCACAAATGGTTTAGTAATGTATGTTGACGCCGCTAATGTCAAGTCGTATCCAGGAAGTGGCGCAACTTGGTTTGATATGAGCGGTAGGGGTAATAATTTAACCTTAACAGGTTCACCTGTATTTACATCTAACGTTGTTCAATTTAATGGCACTACGCAATATGCAGAAAACACTTTAAATCTATCAACCGGCACGTCTACAATATTTGGTGCAGCAAGATATTCTGGTGCAATAAACGGTAGAGTCATAACATCAAAAACCAATAACTGGTTATTGGGCAATTATAGCAGTTCGGTTGGCAATTATTATGCTGAGGGTTGGGTAACACCTGCTGCGGCCACCGGAGGCTTTGATACTACTTGGCGAATATATGCGGGCACTAATGATGTTACATCAGATTTGTATAACTTCTACATAAATGGTATTCTTAATACCAGTAATAATGGCGGGTCGGCTGGACCAAATGGCATAGCATTGGGTAGATGGCCTCCGGGCAATGCTGGTGCGGGCAGTGAATATTCAACCTGCGAAGTATCATTTGTGATGGCTTATAATCGTGTGCTCACAGCCGCTGAAATTTCACAAAACTTCAATGCCCTTCGTGGGAGATTTGGAATATGAGTTGTTTTGCTGGACCAGAAATCGTAAATAGCGGTTTAGTGTTATCACTTGATGCTAGCAATACAAAATCATATCCTGGGTCAGGAACGGCGTGGAGTGATTTGAGCGGTAATGGCAATAATGGAACTTTAGTCGGTACTCCTGGAGTTGATTCTACTAATGGTGGTAGTTTTACGTTCAACGGCACAAGTCAATACTTAACAGCAAGTCCTTTGCCGTCAGGTACTAACTTATTTACGTTTAGTGTTTGGATGTATTTGAACACAGATATTAATGGTACTTTTGGTAGTGTTAAAGGTTGTTTAATTTTTTCTGGTAATGCTGCAGGTTGTTATGAGTTTTATTTAAACACCGTTGGATCAGCTGCAGGCCCGCCGTATTCTATGACATTAGGTAGATATGGAGGAGGCGCGACTGGAACATGTACTGTATCTGGTATTAATATGCCAATTCAACAGTGGCATAATGTTGTAGTAGTAAGAGATGGATCCGCTTCACAAAATATGTATCTCAATGGTACATTATTAGCTTCTGGTAATATTTCAACAAGTATGAGTAGTGGAACTTTGTATATGGGTGCTGCTCCAGCAAATGCAAGTTTTGCAGGTTATATGAATGGAAAATTTTCAAATATAACACAATACAACCGTGCTCTTTCAGCAGACGAAATTCTTCAAAACTTTAACGCCCTTCGTGGTCGCTACGGGATATAAATACAGTTATGGCAAATACATATAAGAACATAATAATCACACCTAATATAGGTAACACCAGCGATCCGAAGATCGTATTTTCTGGTGCCAATGTAACTGTAAATACTGATGTGTCGCTATTCGTATATCCTGCATCGAATGGAACACTTTCCTTTGAAGGTTCTGCGGGACAGTTATTCTCAATCACCAACGACCTTTCAAATTTGATTTTCTCGGTTGCTGACGTTTCAGGCATACCATCACTTGAAGTTTATGCTAATGGTTTGGTTAGTGTTATACCATTTAGTGGTAATGTTGTTTTCGGTAATAGCACTGTAAATATTACGGCAAATGCTACTGGCACATTGACACAATCAAATAGCACAGTTAACTCGACTCATACTGCATCACTTATTCAAGTTGCAAATAGCACATCAACTGCAAACTTGACAGCTCTTGATCTTAAGATTGGTGCTACGACTGTTGTCAACAGTACCCAAGTAACTGCTACGTTGCATGTCGGTAACGTATCTGGATCATATGCAAACATCACTGGTCAAGTTAATACAACAACTTTGTATGCAACAACAAGTGCTAACGTAGGTGCTAACGTTCAATTGACAACCAGTCAATTGTTCATAGGTAATGCTACAGTAAATTCAGCTCATACATCAGCGCTATTACAGGTTGCAAATAGCACATCAACTGCCAACTTAACAGCAGCAGATTTGAAGATTGGCACAACTACTATATCAGGTTCCAATGCTATATTCGGCGGCACAGTTGCTGCTAATGGCAGCATAGGATCTGCTGGTCAAGTCCTGATGTCTAATGCTGCAAGTAATGCGTATTGGCAAACAATAGGTAATGGCACTGTTACATCTGTTGCATCTGCTAACGGTGTTGGGGGTGGTACTATTACCGGCACAGGTACTTTATATGTAGTTGCTAATAATGGACTAGTTTCAAATACTACTGGCGTATTTGTTTTAGCAAATAACGGTATCATTGCAAACTCAACAGGTACTTGGGCTGCTGCTGCAAACGGCATTTCAGTTGACGCATCAGGTATCAATGTTAAACCTAATACCGGAATTGTTTCGAATACTTCTGGTGTGTTTGTTAATCAGGCTACACAATTTGCATGGACCAACACACAAACTTTCTCTAATACAATCACACCAACTTCAAATACAGTTTTACTAGGTAACTCGACACAGCGTTGGGTATTGTCAGCAAATACTGGCGATTTTAGTGGTGCAGTGAATGCTATTACAGTGAGTACAGGAAGTATTAGTGCTTCATCTAATGGTTCAGTTTTAACTAACACTAGTTTAACCCTAGGTAACAGTTCAGTCAATAGTACTGTTAATTCGACAACATTTACCGGCACTGCTAACAATTCAACATACTTCGGCGGTTACACTTGGGCTGCGCCTCCTGTATTGGGTAGCACAACTGCTAATGGCGCATCACTGACTTATGCTAATGTGTCTGGTCAAGTTAATACTGTCACTCTATATGTCACAACCTCTGCTAACGTGGGTGCCAATGTCCAGTTAACGACCAGTCAATTGTTTGTGGGTAATGCTACTGTAAACTCGACACATACTTCAGCACTTGTTCAAGTATCTAATTCAACTGCGACTGCCAATTTAACAGCAAGAGATCTTACATTAGGTTCAACAGTAGTTAATAGTGCACAAATTACTTCAACATTATTTGTAGGTAATTTATCAGGTTCATATGCAAACCTAACTGGTCAGGTAAACGCTGCATCATTATTATTGAGTACTAACGTTGCTACAATAGGCACTACGGGTTATTTTGTCTCTAACGGCAACGTTGGTATCGGGCAAGCATCACCTGCTTTCAAACTTGATATTACTGGTGCAGCATTAGGAACAACTGTAGGTAGCCAATCATTCAATCAAAGGATCGCAACTTCTTCTGTTGGTAATGCTGATTATTTTGAAATAACTGAAACTAGACAACAAGCAGGCTCTACGTGGGTGGGAGCCGGAACCAGACTTCAACAAAAAATAGACGCTACATGGATGGGATATATCCAATTCAATGGCGGCGATACTACATTAAATAGCGGCGGATTATCTTTTGGTACAGGGACAACTACAACTAGTGCTGTAACTATCGCAGAACGTATGCGTATTGACGCTACGGGTAACGTAGGTATAGGAAACACAACTCCTGGTTCTAAACTCACAGTCGGCGGCGATACTTATACCTCAGGAAACTCTATTGTCGTGGGCACAGTTAACGCTGCATCACATACAGTCGGGACTGCATTTACTGCAAACTCAACAGTTGTTAATGCTGTCGCATACTACTCAGGAACATTATTAGTTGCAAATAGCACAGTATCTAATGCGACACATCTTGTCGGCGCAACATGGGCTGCACCAGCAATATTGGGTGCTACTACTGCTAACGGTGCATCGCTAACATATGCTAACGTATCAGGTCAAGTAAACGCAGCGTCACTTCTACTAAGCACTAATACTGCTACAATAGGCACAGGTTCTTATTTTGTCGCTAATGGCAACGTAGGTGTTGGGACGAGTACACCAACAAACAAACTAGATGTTTTTGGTGACGGCGCAAGAAGTGTAGCAAGAGCAAGCACAACTGCCGGTGAGGTATTAATAGAAGCACAAGTATCCAACTATTGGTCTGTGCCTAACTATACAGGTACATCATTAAGACAATCGGGTTCTACTGCTACAGGGACTTATGCGGGTCTTACAAATGCCAATCTTGGTAGTTTAATTTTTCAAAATGGTTCTGCCGGATTAATTGCTACTAACGGCGGTTCACCAATCGTACTTGCAACGACTGCCACAGAACGTATGCGTATCGAAGCCTCCGGAAACGTGGGAATCGGTAATACTGCACCTGCTTCTAAATTGGTTGTTTCAGGAAACGTTGATTTTAGAACAGCCAATATTTTACTTGACGGTGTTGTTTCTGGTGGTTTCTATAAAGGTAACAATTCAAACACAATTAACCAAGCAGCCTTAGGCAATATCTTCCGTGTCAATTCAAACACATTGACCGCAAGCGTTACATTTGCTGCAGGTGAAAACGGAACAGCAACAGGACCTGTATCAGTAGCTACAGGTATAACACTAACAATTTCAACAGGCGCAAGAGTGAGTATAGTATGAGCACTTTATCAGTTACAACAGTCACAACAGGTCTTTCGACAACTGATCTGACTTTAAACACAGGCAACACAGCTGCGGGTGATATTGTTATTCAATCAGACGGATTGGGTATGGTATTATCAGGCAATTCATCAACAAGCACATTTGACTTGGCTCCGAATGGGCATGTTGCAATAGCAAATACTACAGTTAATACTTTCGTGTTGACGTCTGCGGGTGTTCTGACTATTGCAAACACGATAACTGCTGGTATATTTTCTGGTAATACAATTCTTGTCAGGGACGTAGCATATACTGCAAACGCCACACATACTAAAGTTGCTAACTTAGTCGCTATGGTTGTTTACTGCATCGGCGCAGGAGGCGGCGGCGGTGGCGCTACAGGTGCTGCTACTGCAACTGGAGCATATGGCTCAGGAGGCGGTGCTGGGGGCGGTGTTACTATAAAAGTATTAACTAACGCACAAATTGGCGCAACATCCAACGTAGTAGTTGGCATCGGCGGTGCTGGCGGTACATCTACCTCAACTGTTGGTACTGGGGGGTCTAATAGTTCATTTGCAAATTCTACTGGCGGTTTAATCACAGCTATAGGTGGTGGGGTGGGTTTTACCACGAGTGGAGGTGTTTCGTCAGTAGGGGTTGGTGGCGATGTAAATATATCAGGTGAATCCGGTCAAGTTTTATTGGGTACCGGTGTATCATTGGCCATCGGATTAGGTGGAGCCGGTGGGTCATCAGCATTAGGGTTTGGCGCAGGCGGTGGTCCTGCAAAAAACTCAGCAGGTGTTGCAGGTAGATTGTATGGAGGCGGCGGCGGTGGCGCAGGTCAAGCAAATGCTGCCGCATCACTCACGGGCGGCGCAGGTGCTAACGGTCTTGTATGGATTGTAGAATATTATAATGGAGTATAATAATGACATATCAACCAAGTGAAGAAGAAATCAAACATCGTCGGGATGTATATCTGCAAGCTAGCGATATTTACGTTTTGACTGATCGCTGGGATGCATATACTCAAGAACAAAAAACTTCTTGGGCAAATTATCGACAAGCTCTGCGTGACATACCTTCGCAATCAGGATTTCCTTCGATAATTGATTGGCCTGTATGTCCCGTTGATTTAAAAATAGGAATACCTGAAGGGTGGCCACCTGAATGGGCATGACGTATAAATAAAAGAAAATAGCCTCGGGGAAAGGGAACCACACATGGCAGATAAAGATTTTGTAGTAAAGAACGGTCTTATAGTAAACACAAACGCATTAGTAGTTGATGGCACTAACAACAAAGTTGGTGTCAATACTGCATCACCCGATGCGACATTATCAGTTATTGGTACTGCTAATATCTCCGGCAACGTTACTATATCATCTAATTTGAGCGTGACGGGCAACACGGTGTTAACTGGAAGATTTGAAGTAGTCAATAACGCATATGTTGACAAGAAATTGTATGTAGGTAATACTGCTACAATGATCCAGGATCTCCCTACTATCATTCAAGCGGTTGACAACTTCAACGGATTTGTTATGATAAGTTCTCAAAACCTATCAAAATTGGATGATGCTTGTGCTGACCTTATCACATATGCTGATAATACTAATGGGTTGTCACACTTCAATGACTTAGGTATCAACAATTCTAGATTTGATGGCACCATTCATCGTATTATTGCAAACTCAGTTGCCAACACATTTCAGTTAGGTGAAACTGTATATCAAAGAAATAATGCCGGTTCTAATATTGCTGTCGGTGTTATTCGTGATATTGTTTCAATCAATTCTACTGCAACAACATTAAAAATCAGCGTCAGTGAAGATGATGGTATAGAAACTTATGTTGGTATTGCAGATTTTGTTCCTACAGTTGGCGCAAATTTATCTTTAAAAGCTGTGACTTCTAACGCAAACTCAAATATTCTGTTTGCAGTCCCATTCTTCTCACCAGCAGCAAATACCCTTAGTCGTAGAAATTACGGATTCACTATCGGTAAGCGTGGTGACGGATATATCTATAACGCAAATTCTGCATTAACAATCGGAACTACATCTGGAGGATTGCGAACTTCAGAATATTCACTTGCAGTATCAGCTTTTAGTACAGGTCAAACTTCAATAGAATTATCGAGCGGTGATACTGATCTATTGTATTCTGAAATGATAGTCACAGGAACTGGCATACCTGTTGACGCATATATCAGATCTATAACAAATTCAACTGCTTTTGTATTGTCAAAAGCAGTTACGTCAGGATCTTCTGGTAGTTATATCGCAAGAGATCCTTACTATGATGCATCAGGAAATCCAATCATATTCCATGTTAATGGCATGATGGCAAAGAATGAAGTTGCTAGAATTACTGGTAATGGAAATTTGACAATTGGTTCTAATACTACTGCACGAAATAGCAAATTGACTGTTGCGGGAACTGCTAATATAACAGGTAATGCTGTATTTGGAAATAATATTACTGTTGCGGGCAATACTACTATTGCAGGAACAGTAAATGCTGCTAGCGTATTAGTGGGTGCTAATGCTTCTTTGACAACTTCAACGTTGCAAATCGGTAATGCTACTGCAAACATAATTGCAAACTCAACAATACTTAAATTAGCAAATAGTTCATCAGTTGCTAACTTATCACCTCTTGATCTTAAGATCGGTTCAACTACTGTGAATGGTATCCAGATTGCAACAACTACTGTAACTGGTAACTTGTCAGGTTCTTATGCAAACTTCAGTGGTCAGGTCAATACTGCTACAATTTACGCAACAGGAAGTGCAAACATTGCATCAGCAGTTCAGGCAAATGCCAGCGGTTTGTGGACAACAGGTCAAGTTAATGCAGCATCAGTAACTGTAGGTAATTCAACTGTCACTAATGCATTCGTCGCAAATGCTACTACAATGTTTATCGGCAATTCAGTTGCTAATACTACTCATAATGTTAGCTTAATTCAACTTGCAAACTCAACTGCAATAGCAAACTTGACACCCATTGATTTGAAATTGGGTTCTACTGTAGTTAATACGACTGCAATTCAAGTCAGCTCAGTAATGAACATCAACACTACTGCATTGAAGATTGGTGATTCTGCAAATTCATTCATTGCGAATAGCACGACATTGTTACTAGGAAACAGTACTGTGAATGCTATTGTCAATTCAACTGCAGTAGTGTTTGCAAATACTATAAAAACAGTTACATTGTCACCACAAAGTTTCCAGGGAACTGCTCAAGATTCTCAAAAATTAAACAACCAAGCAGCTTCGTATTATACTCAATATTCAGATGATAAAGCAGCAAATGCATATTCTAATGCTGTTTCTGCTGCAAATACTTTAGCAGTTAATGCATACAATAGTGCGATTACATGGTCAGGTAACGCAGCTCTTGCATACAGCAATGCTACAACTTTCGCATCAAATGCAACAAACTTGACTACTGGAACTATCCCTTCAGGTCGTCTAACTGGCGCATACGGCGGTATCACAGGATTAGGCACGTTAACATTGTTACAAATTAGCGGCAATACCTTAGGCAATAACTTTAGCATGACTTCGAATCCTACGACAAGTGCTAACCTAATTTCATTCGGCGCAGCTAACGTCACATTCGACACAAGTGTTCTTGCAATAGACAGCATCAATAATCGAGTAGGTATTAACACCACAACACCTGATGCATCACTTCAAATAGTCGGTACTGCTAACGTATCTGGCAACCTAGCAATAGGTGGTAATATTAACATTGGCGGAAGTTTAACTTTTGCTGGTGCGTTCACTCCTGGCGGTAATATCAATCCTAGCTCAAACAATTTAAACCTAGGAAATACAACAAATCTATGGAATTTTACTGGAAACAATATCACAGTAAATAAGGTAATCACAGCTAACGTTTCTTCAAGTGCAACCATATATGTAGGTGCTAATGTTGTTGCAAATACAATTTCAATTAAAGTGGGTGATGGATCCGTTTATTCTTCTATCACAAATACTAAAATTGAAACTACAGGTGATGTTGGGGTTGCAGGTGTTATAGTCACAGGTTCTACAGCAATTAATGCGAATAACGTTACCGTAAGTAATGTTAGCATTAAAATTGCAAATAGCACTGTAAATGCGACTATTAATTCTACTGCAATTGCATTTGTAAACGCATCAGCTACAGCTGTAATTAATGCAACAAGTCATCCCGGTACTGCAAATAACTCAAATAACTTCGGCGGGCAAAATCCTACATACTATACGACATATGCAAGTGATAAAGCAGCTAACGCATACTCAAACGCTGTGACATATGTGGGAACAACCCTAGGTGGTTATGCGTTAAAAACTGGTGCAACATTTACAGGTCCTGTTATTGTTTCAAACACAGTGACTATAGCTAATACTCTAACTATCAGCAATGATGTTATTGTCAACAGCCCAGGTGAGTTGAATGCTAGAATCAAACCCAGAGTTCTTGCATACACACTTAATAGCGCAACTCCTGCTTGCAACACCGATTTATATGACGTTATGATTATCACAGGACAATCAACAAACATAACTAGCATGACTAGCGGGCTTTCGGGAACTCCATACAACTCACAGAGATTGTATATTGCAATTACAGCAACAACAACTAAAAGCATCAGTTGGGGTCCTGCATTTGAAGATCCTATTAGCAATTTGCCCAACAGCATATCTACAACTAGAAGAGATATGGATTTTATATGGAATGCGGCAACCAATAAGTGGCGTTTAATTAATTACGCATCATAATAAATAACTGAAATAAATCATGGGAATTAGTAATGTCAACAGTAGAAGTAGCAAATATTCATTTTGAATCCACCGGCAATAATAGAATCCATATTGATGGGTCAAATGTTTCAATTTTCCAAAATGGGAAAATTATGATGACTTCTAATTCTACAGAATTGACTTTGACACAAAATAATATCAGTTTTCCCATGTTGTCGATTGCCGCAAATACTCGCAACTATGTTAGTTACAATGTCGGTGATATTTTGAATAAATATATTGGTAACGATACCGAAGTCATACCGGGATTTATTGGAATCGGTGCTTTATTATCGCAAACGACATATCCTAGTTTATTTTCTATTGCAGGTAGAAATAATCATACTGTAGCAGATTGGTTTAATATAACAGGTAATACTTCGATTTATTTTCAAGATGGTATAGCATATGGCAATGGGGTTTTTGTTGCTGTCGGTGGGAGTATCCAATCGTCAAACGATAGCGGACTTACATGGGTAGCAAGAACTCCCGGTAATTTTAATTCACAAAATGCTGTGGCATATGGTAACGGTGTTTTTGTGTCTGTTGGCACAGTAGGGGCAATACAAACATCCACTGACGGCACTACATGGACAAACAGAACTACTGCAAACACACAAATAATGTGGGGTGTAGCATATGGCAATGGGGTTTTTGTTGCTGTTGGCGCAGTAGGGGCAATACAATCATCCATTGACGGGACTACATGGACAAACAGAACTACTGCTAATACTCAAACGCAATATGGTGTAGCATATGGTAACGGTGTTTTTGTGTCTGTTGGCGCAGTAGGGTCAATACAAACATCCATAAATGGCACTACATGGACAAATAGAACTACTGCTAATACTCAAACGCAACGTGCTGTAGCATATGGTAACGGTGTTTTTGTGTCTGTCGGTGACTCAGGATCTATTCAAACATCCACTGACGGCACTACATGGACAAATAGAACTACTGCTAATACTCAAACGCAATATGGTGTAGCATATGGTAACGGTGTTTTCGTGGCTGTTGGTGGTAGTGGTATTACTTTTCCAGAAACTATTCAAACATCCACTGACGGCACTACATGGACAAATAGAACTACTGCAAACAATAACCCACTAAATGCTGTGGCATATGGCAATGGCGTTTTTGTGGCAGTTGGTTACCCGGGGGTTATAGTTAAAACTATAGACTCGTTTAGAGAATTTGCAGTAGACTCTCCATATACTGTTGGGTCAAATTTGAACCAATATGTGAAAGCTTAATATAAATGACTCTGATCGTATCTAATGTAAACTTGAGTATCGACAACAAAATATATGTCAATACTGCATCAAATAGTTTTGTCGTAAAAGTGGGCACAACTTTCAATCAAATAAATTCTTCTTCGATGACTTTTGCGAACAATACAGTCACAAATAGTTCAGGATTATACGTCAATAACGTTTTGACGGCAGGCCTTTCAGGTGATATTGTCATATTAAATTCGTTAATTGCTGCACCGGATAACGCACTATCAACAAATTCTTACTATGCAATTAATACTGCCCCGAATTTACCATATAATTATATACAGATTTTTAGAAACAGAACTGGTGCCATCCCAGGGGTGCAGAACCGGGGTGTGGGATATGGTAATGGAGTTTATATTGTTGTCGGAGGCTCGGGGTCTATTCAAACATCCACTGACAGTATTACATGGACAGACAGATCTACTGCGATAGGAAATAGTTTTTATGGTATAGCATATGGTAATGGCGTTTACGTTGCGGTGGCGGGCGGCGCCAGCCAGGGTGCTGCTATTTTTTCGTCAATTGATGCAGCTACGTGGACTAGTAGAACTGTTGCCAACACCCAGGCTCAATATGGTGTGACATATGGTAATGGCGTTTTTGTATCTGTCGGTCGACAAGGATCCATTCAAACATCTACTGATGGGACTACATGGACAAACAGAACTACTGCCAACACCCAGTCTCAAAATGGTGTAGCATATGGTAACGGTGTTTTCGTGGCTGTCGGTGACTTAGGATCTATTCAAACATCCACTGACGGCACTACATGGACAAACAGAACTACTGGGTTTAGTGGAACCAGATATGCAGTAGCATATGGTAACGGTGTTTTTGTGACTGTTGGCGGCTCAGGAACAATTTCAACATCTCCTGACGGTACTACATGGTCACCCAGAACTGCCAATGGTAGTTTTCTCAACCCATTAGGTGTAACATATGGCAATGGTGTTTTTGTAGCTATCGGGTCAACTTCAATTCAGACATCCACTGACGGTATTACATGGACGAAATTCACAAGCTCTAACAGTACTTTTTTACAATATGCTGTAGGATACGGTAATGGAATTTTTGTTGCTGTCGGAGCGAGTGGTATTCTTCGAACATACAATCAAGATTTATTTTTTATTCCTGATATTGATGTTGGTATCGGTTCAAAAGCATATGTGAGATATAAATGAGCACACTTCAAGTAGCAAATATATTTTTTGATTCTTTAGGGAACAATAAAATTGTGTATCAAAATAATACAATAAAATTCCTAATCAATGCACAAGAAACTTTTTCGGATACTAGGATCAGTCAAGCAATATCTGCAGTTAAGGATGCAGTAGGTTCATATAAATTTTCATATAATAGCACCCTCCCTACTGATTATATCACAGTAACAAATAATGCTATAAACATATCAAGTTATCCTGTGTTGGGTGCTATATTAAACGTAAATCCGTATAGAGATAATTTCGGATCAATCGGTTCTGTCTGGGATAGTGCTACCGGCGCATCATCGTATTTTTATGCATTAGAGTATGGTAACGGAATTTATGTTGCTGTCGGAGCGATAGGATCTATTCAAACATCTACTGATGGTATTACATGGACAAATGCGACATCTGCAAATACTAATGCTCAAACGGGTGTAGCATACGGCAATGGAGTTTTTGTATCTGTCGGCTCAGCAGGATCTATTCAGTCGTCAATTAACGGGACTACATGGACAAACAGAACTACTGCTAATACAAATGACAGAAGTGCAGTAGCATACGGTAATGGTGTTTTTGTATCTGTTGGCGGTGCAGGATCAATCATAACATCCATTAATGGGACTAACTGGACAAACAGAACTACTGCCAACACCCAGTTACAATTGGGTGTAGCATATGGTAATGGTGTTTTTGTGTCTGCAGGTGTTGCGGGATCTATTCAGTCGTCAATTAACGGAACTACATGGACAAACAGAACTACTGCAAATACAAATGACATAAATCATGTTGCATATGGTAACGGAATTTTTGTAACTGTGGGTCTTAACGGAGCTATAACCACATCTCCTGATGGCATTAATTGGACAAACAGAACCACAGCCAACACAAATCAACAACTAAGTGTAGCATATGGTAACGGAATTTTTGTTTCCCTGGGTGATAATTTTTCTGTTCAAACATCTCCTAATGGTATTACATGGACAGATAGATCCAATTTTTCTAGTTTATTTTATTATGGTATAGCATACAATGATAATGATGGTGTTTTTGTTGCTGTCGGTTCGCCGCAATCAGTTAAAATAGCTAAGGCGCAAATAGCATACGATACAACAACCCAATTCAAAACACCGCCATTCAATAAAAAATTCAATGGATACGATAATGGTTACGGCAAATCTGTCTATATATACATGAAGACGTAATTGGTTTTTTGTGGTGTATTATAAAAAACTTCGTGACACATAACAGCAATTAATGAATGATAATTTACGTCAATTAATGGATATTTTAAACTATGTCAGAATTAAAAGTAAGCACAATAGAATCGAATAACACCCTGACAGCAAATAGTTTAACTGTCGGTAATGTTACTATTAATGCTACGGGTATCACAGCACCAACTTATGTCATCAATACCTCTGCAGTCGCAATAGGTAACTCATCTGCTAATGTTATTATTACAGCGAACTCAAGTGTGAATTTTGTAGTAGTCAATAACGCACCTAATGTGTTTCCTAACCCACTTGACATATACGCATGGGCAAGTCAGGCATCTGGTTTTAACAATTGCACGGTTTCTCGTGACACAAGTATAGAACTTTCACCGGCAGGTGGTATCCCGTTTAAAATTAAACCCACAGGCTCTGACCCATATCCGAGCACATATAGTTCAAACACATGGAATTTAGCTACTACCGCTAATAATGATATTTGGAAAGTTTCAGGATATGTTCGGGCTAATGGTGATATAACTCTAGCTGCTAATGAATTTTTATTGCTCCTTCCTGCAAATTCTAGCGGGAATTATGGTACTGCAGGAACTCCAAATTCCACTCCTAGTGCGACTTTAATAGGTAATACATGGACATATTTTGAAAAAATATTTCAAATTAATGGTAATGCGAACACTAAATACATTCAAATAAGACCTGATGGGCCTAATTCAGGATTGAATGATTTATGGTATGATGGATTATCTTTGCAAAGAGTCTTTTCGAACACAATTCCGACTGAAACTGTAAACACCCAATTATTCACTGCTAACGGCACATGGACAAAGCCATCATGGGCGACTGACGGCAAAGAGCTTGTCATTGTTCATATGTGGGGTGGTGGTGGTGGTGGATCTACTAATGCTACAGCAGGATATGCAGGCGCTGGTGGTGCTTTTGTTTATGGATATTTTATCGCATCAAATTGTAATGCAACTTGTAACGTAGTAGTTGGACTAGGTGGGAGTGCTACTGTCAATGGCACCCCTGGCGGAATATCACTCTTTTATGCTAATACCACAAATGCGTTAACTGCTTACGGCGGTGAAGGAGGTAACCAGACTGTGCAGGGCGGCGGTAACGGCGGTGGGTGGTTCGCAAACACTGGACCTCTTGTTGGTACTAGAGGAACTACAGGAACTGATTCTACATTTGGCGGCGGCGGGGGATCGGTTGGTTCTCCGTATAATAGCGGCAATTCGGTTTATGGAGGTGGTGGTGGAAGTGCTAGTGGACAAGGCAGAGCAGGTTCTTCGATTTACGGCGGCGGCGGCGGCGGAGGTACTACAGGTGGTACTTCTGTTTATGGCGGTGCTGGGGGCAAGTCAGCTGCAGGTTCAATTCCCGGAGGCGGCGGCGATGCTTCTCAGATAGGTGCTCGTGGTGAAGTTCGTGTTTATACTTATAGGATTGTATCATAAATGTCAACAATTAACGTATCTACAATTTATACTGAATATGTCAATGCGACTGGTAATGTGTTCATAGGTGGTGTGACTGCTAATGTTGCATTAAGAAGTAATAATTCTATTACTGTCGGTTCTAATGTTTTCATGAACTCATCATATATCTCAGTAAGCAATTCTGCAGGTAATACACAAATCAATTCTACTTCAATATCAACTACTGGTATGACTATAGGCGGAACTTTATATACCACAACTGAAGCACAATCTACAGACTATCAAGTGTTCACAGCAAATGGCACATGGACAAAACCTTCATGGGCGCAAGCAAATGATTTAGTGACTATTATGATGTGGGGCGGCGGGGGCGGCGCAACAAATATTAGTGGAATTGATGCCTCGGCAGGCGGAGGTGGGGCTTGTGTTATTGTCAATAAATTAGCAAGTCAATGTAATTCTGTCTGCAATGTTGTTGTCGGGTTAGGTGGAATCTCAGCCACTGGTGCTAATGGTGGTTCAGGAACTAATTCTATATTTTATCCCAACACTACTGTTTCTATAATTTCTTATGGTGGCGCTGGCGGATATCAGAACACTTCTACAGCTGTAGGAGGATCCGGCGGAGGATGGTATAGTAATGGTGTTATCAATGGTAGTGGAGGAAGTCCGTTAGGTGGCGCTTTAGGTAACCCTGGCGGCGCTTCTACATTTGGTGGTGGTGGAGGCGCAAACAGCGCAGCTGGCGGTAATGCATCAGGCGGAGCAAGTATCTATGGCGGCGGCGGCGGTGGC
>Ga0209191_1001162_pt1 | contig 17811 bp, 21 predicted proteins | sample S_130626_EF_Meta_FD_187320 | JGI IMG/M metagenome (GOLD analysis project Ga0209191, IMG submission 187320) | Freshwater microbial communities from Lake Simoncouche, Canada to study carbon cycling - S_130626_EF_MetaG (SPAdes) (version 2) | ecosystem: Environmental > Aquatic > Freshwater > Lake ...
GAATAATAAAACAATACATTTTCCACATTAGGGTAAGGTTTATCAAAGGCTGGACGTTGAACATTGACTGTGCTATCTGCAATTTGAATCCAAATATCTCCGTCGGTGCCGACTAATACTGTTGGTTTATCGATGCCGTAGACTATGGCTATCTTTTTTCCACTCTCGGCCAAGTTCCTTAAGTGTGTTAATTGTTCTAAATTGTATCGAGCAACTCCCGAAGGATGAATCCACTCTCCTCCTCTAAACAACCAGTCGTCTGTTTTAAAATCGATCATATTTTTAAAATAATCGTTTATAGTAATTTTTACATTGGGGTGCTTGGCTTTAATATCTGCTACCAAGGGCAACTGAACTAGGTACGTTTCACTCATGGTATTAGACGCACTAATATCAGCGGTTGTATTTTTCCAATTGTTTAAACCTGATACTGGAGCAGAAGCAATAATTTCATCCACTAGTATATTGTTATTTAAAAATGTCCAAGCAATGTTGGTACTGTCTGCGCCACCACTACACATTATCACAACATAATCATACTCATCTCGAATTTGTTGAGCACGGATTTTATAAAATTCATCTAGCGTTGTTGTTGGTTCAGTGGCCCAATCTACAGATTTTAAGATTGTATCATTGAAATTCCATTCTACATCAGCTAACGTTTTGTTAGCATACAGGATAGCGTCTAGTTTTTCAAAAAAAACCTTTCCGTTTACTGTGTAATGGCCCAATCGGTTATTCATTTTTGATATCCTATGTCTGTTCGATAGGTAAACTCATTCATGGTTTTGTTCTCTAAAAATTTATATAGCGTGGCTGCTGCTTCGTCTACAGTGTCGCAAGTTGCTGTAATTGTAGAATTTAACAATCGTCTATTACGTTGTAATCCTAAACAAATATTTGGAGGTATTGGATATAAGTCGGGATTTTTAAACTTATTAGATTTATCTGCTGTTGATATTTCATAAGTTTTGTTAATTATTCTAATGGTTGCAGCAGATTTATCTGTAAATTCTATTTCAGGAATACTGTCATTGCTGGCAGCAGCATAAAATAATGTTGACAGATCATTTTTAATAATAGAAAAAATTGATTGTAACTCTGGGTCTCCAGCTCTGGTATTAATTTCTAGAACATAGGGAACATTGTCAACTATCATTATTCCTAGATATAAAATACCCACATATGGGGTCCCTCGGTTCTTTAAAAAATCTATAATTTTGTCTACATAGGTATGTATAATTGGATCAACATCAGGCACCGGCGAGTACGAACCCATCCCTGCTGTGTTATATCCCTTATCATCTTCATAACGCTTTTTGTAATCTCTAGCAGATCCTAAGTATTTCCACCCGGTAGAATTACATAGTGCGTGGAAAGAGAATTCTCTTGAGCCCGATACAAACTCTTCAACAACAAATGATTGATTTAAAAAATCTCCTACATGCTGTTTTTGATATCGAACGCTTCCTTCTTTTTGAAGATAGTTGAATAATTCTTGATAATTGTCATCATCAACAATAACTGTTTGGAGTCCAAAACGCCAATCTCTTTCGTATTTTAAAACAAACGGTCTTTTAATTTCAAAAAAGTTTTTAAGTATCTCTTCCCTAAACATTATTTTATATTTGGGAGTAGGGATTCCTAATTTAGTTAATAGCCGTTTGCCTGTAAATTTTGACCACTCTAACATTCCTAGATCTTTAGTAGGCATTAAAACTGGTATATTTTTTTTTATGATCTTTTCATGTAGTTGAGTCCACATTTGATAATGATGTTTAACCGGTATTATCAAATCAACTTCTACAGTGTCTAAAAAATCCAAAACATTTACAGGAATATTGTGTATCATTTCGCCCAAAATAGTCAGCGGAATGTATTGATTAGTAGGAGGGAGAGAGTCAAATCCCTCTGCATGATAGATTACATTAAGCTCGGATTCTTGAATTAATTTTTGACACAGCAGGTGTGCTCCTGCAGTTGTTCCTAATACCAATATTTTCATGTTTACTCTCTAAGTAAACATATTTAACTGCTAAGTTAATTGGACAACTTATTATAGAGAAAATATGATTACTGGCGTTTGACTATTGACCTGCCCTTCACATATCAACATATGGCCTTTGGCAAGATAGTATTCGTTTCTAACTGCTGGCCAATTAGGAATTGTAGATTTTAATATTGCTACATATTCATTAAATGCAGCCCTAGACGGATAAGTTAAAGTGTTGGTAAATGTCAACTCGTCTTGAGATAATGCAGTTTCTCTAGACAACACTATCTCTGGATTATCTATTCTTATAGATCCTCGTAATTCTTGAATTGTTGCAAATTCTGGAGAATCGAAGAAAAACGGATGATCTTTATTTGGTCGAATTGAAGTCAGGGTCTGTTTAAACATGGGTTATCCTCTTGTACAATATTTATGTCGGTTTCAAAGTTTAAACTAAACTGAAAAAGAATAAATATACTATAAACCGACTCAGGAGTTAAAATATGCCCTTACAGCTACGCAGAGGCAATACAGCACAAGTTAATGCCATTGTTCCATTAATTGGCGAACTTATTTACGATACCCAAACGGGAAAAATACGTGTAGGTGACGGCACCACAGCAGGAGGTGTTATAGTTTCTTCTTATACCGATATTCAAGCAAAAGCAGCGGCAGGTGCAGCATTGGCAGGTGGATCACATGGTGGTATAAACTTTACATATAATTCTGGTACGAATACTATCAATGCTAATCTAAACTACGAACTTAATCGATCTATTACCAATCTAAATGGTACCGTAACACTAGTCGACACTGATCAGGGAACTATTACTGGTCCTCTCAATACTTCGGGTGGGACTATCAACGGTAACTTGTTAATGACTAGAAGTGCCTACAGCAATGTGGACGGTGCTGGATTTGAATTTGCTCAACATCATAACACTAGTGATGCTGTAAACTTTACATTTTATAGATCTCGAGGAACTAGAACTGCTCAATTACCTGTAATTGATCTAGACGATATGGTAGATATTGTAGGTAGTGCCTATAACGGCACCGGACGATCACAGTCGGCTGGTATAACTTTCCGAGTTGATGGTCCAACAACTGGTGGTAACGTACCTGGAAAGATTCGATTCGTAACGAATGATGGAACTTCTTTTGCTACTAGATCCGAAATCGATTCCGATGGAATATTTAAAATCAACACAATTCAAGCATTTTCAACTCCAGTTATTCAGTTCAATTCATTAATTAGTGGTGACATTAGCGGTAGTGTGTTCGGCGACGACTCTACTAGAATTTTAGACGGCACCAACAATCGACTCACAGCAAGAAGTGTACAGGCAACACAGTATTTACAGATGCCTATATATGCCAATGCAGCGTTGAGAAATGCAGCAATAACAGCCCCTAGTCCGGGAATGATGGTATTTGTAACCAATAATGGGTCTAATCAGCAAAAACTTCAAGTTTATACTTCGGGCGGTGGTTGGACAGACTTATACTAATTTGAAAAGATTTCCTTTGTAATAGTTGACTTCAGTTACAGATAGTGTATAATTAAACTGTGGTCGTGAGTGGAATTGGCAGACCTCCCGCTATGCTCATAGCATAGAGTGGGGACGGGACAAAGTCGTAGACAGAGTCTTTGTAGGTTCGAAACCTACCGACCATACCAATTACTTTTATAAGTAAAACACATATTACAAGGAAAAATTATGTCAACAACAGTAGAACAGCTCAAAGCAGACTTCGAAGCATTTTTAGCAGAAGATGGAAAGTTTACAGCAGGCAATGGCGCAGCAGGTACTCGTGCTCGTAAAGCACTTCAAGATGTTGCCAAAGGTGTTAAAGCTCGTCGCAATGAAATCACAGCAGAAAAGAACGCACGTAAAGAAGCCAAGGCCTAATTATGAGCACCAAGGACAGTATCACATTTGATGATATTGAAATTGATCTAAGTGATTATGGTGCTGCTCCTCAGGCAAGCACCATGATTGACACCTTAGATACTATTACTCTCACTGGATCGTCAAATCAATTTGCCAATATTGGCACAATAACTTTACCTAGTAGCAACACCTTTTCCTACGGTGGTGCAACAGTTGGTGGTATTACTACAATTAATAATATCAATGCCAACAGTCAATGGACTACAGGAACTTCGGGGTACACTATAAGCCCCACTTACGGAGTTAGTCCAAGCACTGTTAACATTTCTAGCACTGGTATTGATATGGCAGCAGGTACTGATATCACAGTTGATGGACAAAGTCTAAAAGAATTTATGAAGAAGATGGAACAACGACTTGCTATCCTGGTACCCGATCCGGTGAAACTTGAAAAATTTGAAGCTCTAAAAAAAGCCTACGAGCATTACAAAACAATGGAATCGTTATGTTTTGACGAGCCCGAAGAAGACAAAGAAAATTAAATACTATGCATGTTAAATTACTCAGCTACTCACAACCAACTGCAGAATTTGCCAGCATGGGTGTCGATGATGCGCAGGAACTTATTGCGTATTGTGCCCGTGTCAGCAACCCTGCCAATCAATTTAACACCGAGACATCTGAACGACTTATCAAATACTTGGTCAAGCACCAACACTGGAGCCCACTCGAAATGGTCTCCGTCTGTTGCGAAATTGTTACAACCCGCGATATCGCACGACAGATTCTACGTCACAGAAGTTTCAGCTTTCAAGAGTTCTCCCAGCGATATGCTGATCCTACAGCTGAACTCGATGAAGCGTTTATGCTACGTGAGGCACGATTCCAAGACACCAAGAATAGACAAAATAGCGTAGAGCTGGACATGAGTGACGAGGCGCAAAAGCTAATTGCCATTGAATGGGAACGTGCTCAGAAGCGTGTATTGTTTAGTGTCAAACAAGAATATAAATGGGCCATTAAAAACGGTATTGCCAAGGAACAGGCTCGAGCAGTTCTACCAGAAGGACTCACTGTCAGTCGTATGTACATGAACGGCACACTGCGTTCGTGGATTCATTATATGGAACTACGTTCTGCTAATGGTACACAAAAAGAGCATCAGGAAATTGCCATTGCCTGTGCCAAGGCTATTGCTGAGATCTTTCCAATGGCTGAATCTTTGATAGCAAATGGATGAGAAACTAAAAAAGTTCTGCAAGAACTATGAAGTTAAGGTAGTCAACGATACTCAGCGTTATGCTAGGTATCGTGCGCCATCTTACTTCACTGATCCGACTCGTGCAGATATCATTAGAAACGATCTAGTTGATATGCAAACCGAAACTCTCTACACTGTGCAAATACCAGAAAGTAGATTAAAGGCATTAGCTGAATTAGAAAATCGTTTCTACAATCATCGCAACTCCGATGGCATGCGTGACATGTTTGAAACACTAATGGACAAGGAACGAGAAGAAGCCTTCTACAGAAATTCTAACGAAGCCGTGAAAAAAGCCTACGAGCAATACAGTATCATGCTCAACTTAGCTGGATATCAAAGAAAGTTTTGAATCAAAAAAGATTCATCTTGACAGATTTTTAAACAGACTGTATAATTACTATTATGGCACAACACACAACCTACTGGTCATGTACTCCCTTTGCCGATTGGCTTCGCGGCACTAAGAAATTAAGTGCAGGCACAGCTGAACAATGGGACGAGTGGACAACTACTGCTCAAATGAAACACAACTTCCGCTACTGGCTAGCAGAAGAAGCACTTGGACACATCCAAGATTTTGTCACATGGCCTGTAAGGAAACTCTATGATATCAAATACTACATTAACAACCGTTGGGTTAGTCGCACTCATAGCCTTACCGCTCATGCCCGGGATATTAAACCTGGCCAGTGGCAGGACGTGGGGAACCGCTTTTTGCCTTGCTTATTCAATGAGCTGGTTGATTTTGTTGAGATAGAACAAGCCTGGAGTCATATTGCCTGGGGCGACAAAAAAGACACTGCTAAGTATAATCCTCCATTCTGGGCTAGTGGTTGGTTCCGCTGGCGCACATGGCGTTGTCCACAAGCTGGATTAGATCACCTTGACTGGGCTGCAAGTCTAACTATGGGATCAGACTGGGGTGTAGAAGAAACTGATCCTAACTACGGTAAACCTACTGGTCAGGCAGAACGTGCCAAAGAGATTAAAGAGCTTTACCTATGGTGGACAGTAACTTATCGTAATCGCCCCGATGCTTACGATGCTAGTGGTTGGACTGAGTACTGTGAAGCGGCACGTATTGCCGACGGCGGCAAGCTAAGTTGGTTGGGTAGTAACAAGAATCCCGAACTTAAAAAGATGAGTGATAAATCACACAAGCTACTACAAAAAATTGAAGCAGCCTACGAAAAAGAAGATGAAGCAATGATGATTCGTTTGATCAAAGCAAGAGATAGTCTATGGACCTAAAAGCCGAAACTCCGGCTAGGAGTATCTTAAAGGTTAACGAGTGGGGTACCTCGAAGATGTACAAAGTAGTATGTGAATGCGGTAGCGACGACTGTACCCATACTATTGATATTGAAGCAGAAGACACCGGCGTAACTGTGACCATTTATACTAAAACAAGAACCAACTTTTGGTCTAAATCACGTTGGTATCATTTATGGACACTCTTAGTCAAAGGGCATGTAGACTTTGAAACTAACATTGTATTATCAGAACAAAGCGCCATTAATTATAGTGAAACACTAAAACAAGCTGTACATGATGTCAAAAATTTCAAAAAGTCCTGAACGTCATACCTTCCAATTAGAAGGTGCAAGAGAACGTGCTGCCAAAGATGGCAAGGAAGTTCCAGAATACTATGAGAACTTTTGGAAGTCGGCCAAAGACCAAGACGACGCTAATCTTGTAGATCCAGCGTGGCAAAAAGACAATATGGAATACGATTTAAGAAGTAGCGAATGGATGTGCGGCAAGGTTCAAAACTCCGATACCTATGCGCAGAATCTTTATGCGGCTATGTGCAATATGCAGTTTATCAAACTAGATGTTTTACCTATCTTAAAAAATCAGCGATGGAGTGCTAGTTGGCGACACGCAGGCGGCATCATTGCCGACATGCAAGAAAAGGGCGACTATATCGATTGGTACTGTAGCGGAATCGGTAACAACGAAGATGGCTACGGAATATGCGGACAAAAACCTGAACTAGACAGTAATGGCAGGCATTACGTTCCTGAAGGTACTGTAACTGACGAAATAGCCAATGATCTTAAAACTTTAGGTTGGCTGGCTGTGGAGTGGGACGACAAAGAATGAGCTATATGTTGTTTGAAGTTTGGGCCGAAGCCGAAGACGGTATCGAAGATTTAATGGGAACAACAGCAAGTCAAGCTGAGGCTTTTAAAATTGCAGAACAAGCAATTGCCGACGGTGCGGTATCGGCCATAGTTTTTCAAGAAACGGAAGAAGGTGATGCTGTAGAAATTCAACGATTTGAAATGGACTAATTACATCTTGACAATTTCATTGTTTAGTGTTATGATATATGAATTGTACAACAAAGGAGATGTAGCAAAATGGCTACGAAAACAGATCATCTAGCAGTTGCTAGAGCCAGTAAAGGCAAAGACTTTAGTCCAAAATGGGATGGCTGCGAAACTTGGGATTCTAATCAATTCCTTCGACACTTCCATACTAGTATGGCTTGGTATCGTTTAGAGGCCAGTGGTAAAGAACTTAAGCCTAAAGTTATCAATTGGATGGCGTTAAATGGATACACTAAAGATCAAATAGCAGAATTCAAAAAAACAAAAGACAATCGCTGTGGAACCACAGTGGGTGCTATTGCGGCCTGCCTGTTAAAAGGAATGCCCGCAATTAGAGAAGATTTTAATGAAGGTCGTAGTACAGCTATGTGGCTCGGTACTTCTATTAGCAAAATCATTTCAGAAGGCAAAGACGACACTGACGATTCCGAAGAGACTAAAGAAGACAAGCCTACTACAATACAACCTAGTATACAAGAACGTGTTCGAGAAGCAGCTTATCGGATGACTGAAGAACTCGAAGATGCTATCGAATTGTTTTCTGAAGATCCAGATACATTTGATCCAAAAGCATTTAAAGTTCTTAACTTACTCAAAGGCAAAGAAGTCAAAGCCGCACACGCTCGCATCATTAAGGGCTTTTATGCACGTAACTTAGAAGAACTATTACAGGTACCAGGTACCAAAGATGAACAGCTTAAAGAAGCGTATAGTCACATTAGTAAAGTTAATCTAAAGAAGATTACACAGTTCTATCAAGAAATTGTCAGCGCCTGTGATATGCTGGCACAGGAAGCCAAAGTTAATAGGGCTCCTCGAAAACCCAAAGCAATTAGCAAAGACAAAGTTGTTTCTAAACTCAAGTATAAGAAGACTGACGAACCCTTAAAGCTAGTCAGTGTTAATCCTGCAGATATTATTGGTGCTCAAGAATTGTGGATTTACAACAGTAAGTCCCGCAAGTTAGGTAGATATGTTGCAGAAGAGTTTAAAGAACTTAATGTCAAAGGTACTACGATCACAGGTTTTAGTGAAATGAAATCCATACAAAAGACCATTCGTAAGCCAGAAGAAAAACTCAAAGAGTTTAAGGCAGCAGGTAAAATTGCACTACGCAAGTTCTTAGATGAGATCAACGCTACAGACACTAAAATGAATGGGCGTTTAAACGAAGATACTATTCTACTTAAAGTAGCATAATGTTTGATTAGAGATTGATAAATATTGGTATGGATAATACTACTATGGATCAACCTCTTCTAACTAATCTTAACGAAGCCCTAAAGGCTTTGATCGACGCCCATCAGCCCGATACCAAAGAAATTACACAATTTATAGATTTTCGCGCCAAAAAAGGCGGGGATAACTACGGTAAAGGAATACTATGGAGTGGGCAAGGATACACTAAACAGTTTGTTTACAACAGCAACCCAGACAGATTCTTTTCATCTGAATCAATCGATTTAGATATCGATAAGAATTTTTCTATTGACGGCGTTACAGTTCTTAATAGTACAGAATTAGGAACCAGTGTTACAAAAAGTCATCTAACACAAGTTGGCAGATTACGAGGATTAATTGTAGACGGATCTGTAAACATTAATCAGTATTTGATTTATAACGGTGCAACTGATCGATTAGGTTTAGGTACTGAAGCTCCTAATGCTGCATTTAGTGTTGCAGAAATGGGAGTCGAAGTTATGTTAGGAACAAATGACGACTTCCACGGAATGGTTGGTACATTTGCCAGCACTGACTTTGATATCGTTACAGATAATACTGCTCGAATCAGTATTGCAGCAAATGGTAATATACAACTAGGCAACCCTAATAGAAATCCTGTACAGGTTAAAATTAACGGCAAATTAAGTATTGGCGTTGAGAATCCTGATCCTGCCGTTGATCTACACGTTGCCGGTGCCGTTCGCTTTAATGGACATGTGCAAATGTATGCAAGTGAACCACCGCAAGAAGGTACCTATTCAGTAGGCGACATTGTTTGGAATACCAATGCTAGAGTAGGCACTGGTGTAGGCTGGGTCTGTCTAAGAGCAGGTAGTCCGGGTTCTTGGTATCCATTCGGCGAGATTAAAGAAAGAAGTTAATATGGGCAAGGCCCTTGTAATCGGCAACGGCGAAAGCCGTGCTGGTATAGATCTTCACCAGATTACTGATTACACAACTGTAGGGTGCAACGCTCTACATAGAGACTTTATTCCGGATCATCTTATTTGTTGCGATGCAAGAATGGTAAGAGAAGCTTTGGAAAATTCAAAAACTGATTCCTGCAAAATTTATGTAAGAGAAAATTGGCATCAATATTTTAGAAAAATTCTAAAAAATAAACATGTCCAGGTGGTTCCTGCAATCCCTTATAGTGGCGATAAAAGAGCAGACAGTCATACACATTGGGGTTCAGGACCATATGCAGTTTTGATTGCAGCAGCCATGGATGTTGAAGAAATATATCTTTTAGGATTTGATCTATACGGAAGACAGCAATTTGTAAACAATATTTACAAAGGAACTGAAAACTATCAAAGGTCGGAATCTTCAGCTGTTGATCCTAGCTATTGGGTTTACCAATTATCTAAAATTTTTGAATACTATCCCAATAAAACATTTAAAATTATAAATCACAATACATGGATATTGCCAATAGAATGGCAAAAAGATAATGTAGAAAAAATTGATAAGCTGTTGTTTTTTAGTTAAATACCTTGTATAATTAATCTATACACACAGGCACAGCGGACTTTTTACGCCATTCATCCCGCTTTATAAACTCTGCATGTCGTCAAACTTGCTACCTTAATAAAGGAGACTAGAGATGGCAAATCTTCAACCAGTACAATATAAGTACACAAGCACTAAAGAATATCACGACGCATTTCCCTGCGCCTATCGCCAATGGCGAGCTGATAGTCATTGTAATCTAAATCATGGCTATTCATTTAGCATGAAATTTTACTTTGGCACCAACGACCTAGATGTGCGCAATTGGGCGGCAGACTATGGTGGTTTAAAAGAACTAAAGAAGATACTAGAGGATCAATTTGATCACACCACATTAGTCAGTGCTGACGATCCGGAATTAGAGTTCTACAAAGAAATGGAACGCCGTAAGTTGGCAAAACTAACTATTCTTCCAGCATTAGGCTGCGAAGCACTGAGCGACATGCTTTACAAGTATGTTAATGGTGTTTACATTCCGGACATGTGGGGTGACGGTGAAAGCAAACGCCTATGGTGCTATCGTGTAGAAGTTCGTGAGACACAGGCTAATATGGCTTTCCGCGAAGGTCATCGTGAATGGAATGAGGATCTCTTTGCGTGAATAGCGTAGAAAAGATTTGGGCCCGGGCAACCGGGCACTTAATGGGCAGTACTGATGACGATAGGCCAGATGTGCCTATCCTTACAATAAGAGAAGCCCGTTGGGCTTTATTCTTTAAAACATTCTGGGTCATAATGCATATCGTAACCTGTTGTTTTATTATTGCAGGCATTATTAGGCATTGGTAACAGTATGATAACAGTACTATGCGTTCGATTCGGTAACAAATACAACTCTGAATATGTAGAAAAACTAAGGAATATGGTGTCTAGACACCTTACAGTTCCGTATGAGTTTGTGTGTCTAACTGATAGTCAGCATCCTATACCCGGAGTAAGATCTATCGTAAGACCCAACGAAGGATATAATAGAGGATGGTGGCACAAAGTTCACATGTTTGATCCCGGGTTAGGACTATCCGGAAGAATTCTATACTTTGATTTAGATATCATCATACATGATAATATTAACAAATTAGTATCAGATGACACAGATACGTTCTGGGGGATTAGAGATTTCAATAGAAAATTTCATCCAGGCTGGAGTGTATTAAACAGTTCTGCGTTGAGCTGGATAGGCGGACAACATTCTGAATTGTTTACAGATTTTAAAGCCGATCTAACTAGGGCTCAGAAGTTACACGGTGATCAAGACTGGATTTGGCAACAAGCTAAATCAAAAATAAAGTTTTGGCCGGATAGTTGGCTGCAAAGTTACAAATGGGAAATCAGAGATAAAAGCGAAGTCATTATGCAAAACGGTAAGCGTGGATTTAAAACTACACGAAATCCTGTAATTCCTGCAGACTGCGCTGTTTGTGTGTTTCATGGAGATCCAAACCCACACGATGTACAAGATCCATACGTGCTTGACAACTGGCAGTAACGATGCTATACTAATAGCATGATTAAACGTATCGGCTTTGCCTGCAAACTTATCGACGGTCCCAGCCAAATTGATGGCATTAAACAGACCGATAATTGTAAACAATATAATACCAGCACCACTACAGTGGCCTGGTTAAATAGACAATCAAAGAACATTGCTGAAGAAAAATTGTGGGATTTAATGAAACACAATATCGAAGCATGTCGATTGCTTGTTGAAAAGGTAGGTACGTTTGATGAAAATCTTAGAATGGTACGACTCAGTAGCGATATACTTCCTGTATATACTCAGCAGGATTGGAGCTGGTTTTGGCGGCTTCCCGATGTTAGAGCCTATTGCGAAAGAGAATTTAGAAGAGTGGGAGATCTGGCTCGCCAGAATGACGTTAGGCTTAGTTTCCATCCTGGCCAGTTCACTGTTCTTGCATCTATTAACCCAGGTATTGTAGAACGCAGCATTGAAGAGTTTGAATATCATGCAGATATGGCTCGATGGATGGGCTATGGACGTACATTCCAAGACTTTAAAATTAATGTGCATATTTCGGGACAACAAGGTCCCGCCGGTATTCGCCGTGCTTATCAACGATTAAGCCCCGAAGCACGTAACACACTCACTATAGAAAATGAAGAAATTACACACAATCTTGAAACCTGTTTGGAACTTGCTGATCTCGTTCCGATTGTACTTGACATACACCATCACTGGATTAACTCGGGCGAATATATCGACCCTACTGATCAGCGTGTTCGACGTGTTGTTGATAGTTGGCGCGGGATCCGTCCTACTTGCCATTTTAGTACTAGCCGCGAAGACGTACTCGTTGGACATTCCAGTGGAACACGTCCCGCTCTTCAGACCCTCTTAGAGTCTGGTCACAAAAAGTCAAAACTTAGAGCCCACTCTAACTTCTATTGGAATACAGAAGTAAATGAGTGGGCGCTGGGATTTAGAAATCAGTTTGATATTATGTGCGAAAGCAAGGCTAAAAACTTAGCCTCCTTTGCACTCTACGAGCAAGCTAAAGAATTAGCCCTTTGATACTGGGGCTTTTGGCTTACGAGGGGCTTTTGGCTTTGCAGTCTGTGGAGCAGCAGGTTTCTTAGAAAATTGTTGCTTTTTAGGCGCAGGCTTTTTAGCAGGTTGTTTAGCAGACGCTTGTGCAACCACTGCCTCTGGAACAACTGCTGCCGGAGCAACTATCACCGCTTCTGTTCCTAATGGCATTGCTTCGACTACTGGTGCTGCCTCAGCTTTATATGGGGCTTCCGCAGTTTGTTCTGCTGGCTTACCACCAAATAGTTTCTTTAATAAACCGATCATATTAAATCTCCTTGTGGGTTTATTTATTAATAAATATCATCATGCTAATATCTTGCGGTTCAGAATCTGATAAAAGAACATTAACAATCGAATTACCAACAGAACCTATCAAAATTGGCATACTAGTTAGTGGCGGATTAGATAGTAGCATTTTGTATTATCTTCTAATGTTGAAAAACAAACAATTAGGTGAGATACACGAGATTGTTCCGTTAACAGTTTTGCGTAAAGAAGGATCAAAAAACTTTGCCCAATTAGTAGTAGCCCATGTCCAAAGTGCATTTTATAAATCTTATTCCCCATCACTAATAGTAGGTGATAATACATTATCAGAACCCGAACAGGTAAAATCTGGTGTATTAGATGCAAGGAAACTAGGGTTTAAGCGTGTGTATACCGGTCTAATAGAACAACTACCAGAGCATATGATCGGCTGGGATAAGATACCCTACAACGAAAATGACTTCTTTAAGGCTCCGCTAAAGGATCTTAACAAGAGTCACGTTGTAGATTTATGCTTTCAATTCAAACAAGAAGCCTTATTCTATATTACCCATAGCTGTGCGGCATGGGAAGTTAGTAGATGTTATAGCTGCAATGGCTGTAATGAAAGACGTTGGGGGTTTGAACAACTAGGACTAGTTGATCCGGGAACTATTTAAAACTTACCCACTGGCAATTCAGTACTAGCCGGCATATCCCATATTTTCTTACGCTCAACACCCTTACGTTGAGCAAATCTTTTAGCATCACAGTTAGAACAAACATGAAAGTAATTGTTATTCAATCGTTTTGATTGAATTTTTTTCAGTGCTCTTTCAAATACACTGTCGCAATTGTCGCAACGAAATATTGCAATTGTTTTGTTTCTCATGTAAGTGTGCTCAATACCTAATTTACTGATCCTAACATACTGTACTTGTTGAGTTTTTATTTTTAAGAACATTAGTTATTTACATTAGGCTTATAAAATTTTTAGATAAATATCATAGATATCCACAAACATAGGACAAACTATGGCAAGAAAAATTATTGATACTGGTGTTGTAGGCAACGACGGTACAGGCGACAGTATTCGCGACTCGTTTAGAAAAGTAAACGACAACTTTAGAGAGTTATATAGCTCATTAGGCCTAGGTGAAAGACTAACTATTTTAGGGTTAGACGACGTCAAACCTAGTCAAAACAGTCAGCCTTATAGAGACACGGGCGGTTTTTAGGAAAAGAAAACGCAGTGTTATCCGTTAATCCGGACGGCAGTGGCGTTATGTTTAAACAGTTAGTGCCAGGGTCTGGTGTTAGTTTAGACTTTTCTTCTAATTTAAATGAAATTGGAATTAGTTCTGAATTTTCAGCAGTAGTTGCAGACACAAGTCCACAGCTAGGCGGTGACCTAAGTGCATATTCGGGTGGTGTTTATCGCAAAATTAAAGACTTAGGTTCCACATCGAATCCTCAACTACCTATATTCGAACATCAAGCAGTTAACAAAGCATACACAGATACCAAAATTGCTCGTGCAGGTGTATTTGCAATAGATCCTAGAACAAATCAAACCAATCCTGCATTTGGAACTATGTCGGGTCCTTTAATTTTAGCAAGAGATCCCCAACCATCTGACGACGAAACATATGACGGGTTAATTGCAGCTACCAAAAGATATGTTGATAATTCTGCTTTTGGTAGCAGTGTTAATCTTTATGTTGCTACATCAGGAGCCGACGATAGAGTCGGTGTTAGTCCAGAGCTTCAAGGTCGTGCATTAGCATATGCATATCGTTCTCTTGAAGCGGCATGTAAACGAGCAGAAGAAATTATGCTCGACTCTCGCCTAGAAATTGGTCCTTATAAGAAAGTACTAACTTATAATAACGGTGCTGGAGAATGTACTCTAGACTTTATTGGCGAAGCTCCTAGTTCTGGATCAGGATTCAGCGGTACAGTATTGATGAGTGTTGATACTATATCAATTCGTGCTGTTGGTAACAATTATAGGCCTGGAGATATTTTAACACTAGTCGGCGGGACATATACTGAACCTGCAAGATACGAAGTGTTATCCATTTCAGCAGCTGGCGGTGTGTTAACTACTAGACAATTAAGTTCTGGAGTATACACTGCTCTCCCCGGTAGTACTGATGTTATTACTTCTACTGATAGTGATTTTGGTGGACTTGGTGGTGGAGCGGCAGTTGCTACTGTTGATGTAACATATAAAGTTAACAATGTTCAAATCAACAACGGTGGTAGTGGGTTTGGATTAGTATCAGTTCGTATTGCAGGTGGTGGTGGACGAGGAGCATTTGGTACTGCCGATGTCATCGGTGGCGTTGTTATTAGTGTTACTATCACTGATCAAGGATCAGGGTTTACATCATTGCCAAATGTTGTTGTTAATTTGCCAAGATTTCTAATTAGAACACAGGGGTATCGAACAGATTTTACTGGAGACTACTCAACAACAACTCCTACAACTATTCGAGGTCGAGATATTCGAGAAGGCCTATATCTACGAGGTGAAACTTCGGAAGCATTGGCACAGATATTAAGTCACTCAGGAACTTTAGATAGCGACGGCAATGAAATATTTGATGTTGATATTAAATACGGATCTTTCCAGATTGATGAAGTTATTTCCTACGGTGATGTTACTAAAAATACACAAATAACTATTTTAGTAGAAAGTGGTATATATGAAGAAAACTTACCCATCCGAGTACCGCAGAACGTTTCTGTTGTAGGAGATGAATTTAGACGTTGTATTATTCGTCCAAAGAAAGGTATCAGTTCAAGTCCGTGGGCATTCTTACATTTTAGAAGAGACTTAACAATTGGTGAGGCAAATGTAGATCAATTGACATTAGTTGATAGATTATATGGACATCATTATCTACAAGACAGTGGCGCTCCGGTATATCCAATTGTTAATAACAAAGGATATTACAGAGCCGCAGCACAGTTACTATTATTGAATAGACAATTTATACAAAAAGAAGTAATTGGATGGATTGATTCTCAAGTCATTAACAGTCAATCTCCTTTTAATACTGCGTTTGTATACAATAAAGCGTTATGTGAGCGTGATGTAGGACTATTGATTGATGCTATGGTATTTGATCTGCGATGGGGTGGTTCTAACAGAACGGTATCTGCGGCATTAAAATATTACGGAAGTCCAAGCGCATTAATTGCTATTGGCGCTACGCAACTAAGTCAAACTATTGCGGGAATTAGAAGATTAGGAACATTGGCTCAATTGGTTGTTAGAAATGTTCAAATACAAGAAACTTATCAGTCTATATTTCCTCAGATCGTAGACGGTGCGTATGTTGCTGAAGTAGGATCAGGCGGCGTTTCGTTTAACATCAACTTCATTACTAATGCCAATCCTGCAGTTATATCGACTGCTACTGCACATGGTTTAACAACTGGCGATCAAATTGTCATAGACAGTGTAGAAGGGATGACCGAAATAAACGGTGACGACTATTATGTCGAAGTTATAGATACTATCTCTTTCTCTGTTTACAATAACTCATCTCTAACCACTGGAGTTGACGCCACACTATATGGCGAATACACCACAGGAGGCAATGCAACAAACAACGGCGGAGTTATTGGTGCATTAATTAATACCATAGTTGACGTTGTTGATAATTCCGGAAGTGTGAACTATCCTAAAGATAGTGACCAGATGGACGTTTTCTTATGTAACGATGCTGTCCGTGTTCAATCAATTACATTTCAAGGGCATGGCGGATTTGCCATGGTGCTCGATCCAGAGGGACAGATCCTTGCCAAATCGCCATATGCTCAAGAATGTGCATCCTTTACCAAGAGTTCCGGAGAACAAAGATTTGCTGGTGGACAATATGTTGACGGCTTTACTGGTAACTTGAAATTCAAAATTATTAGTAAAGACAGCAACACATTCTTACGTGTGGGTGATTTGAAGCGTATGCCTCAGTTACCAGCATCATTTATTGTTGAAGATACCGTTTATAGAATTAACTATATTAGAGATTATACGTTTAATACGGCGGGCTCTACAGCTTCGTTTGTATTAGACGATGCCACTCCGTGGCCTTATGATATCTTTACGTACAATGAAAGCATTTGCAATAGAGACGTTGGACTTATTATAGAAGGTCTAGGATATGATATTGTACTAGGTACTAACTATCATGCTAGAAAATCTGGATTAAGTTATCGACAAGCAAATGCTCACGTTGTTACCGAAACACAATTAGATTTAACAGTTAGAGCAATCGAAGAAGCTCACGATATTGCCTATGGATATTTGTCATCATATCCTGTTGCACAATCAGTAGTTACAACCAGTAAGTCTGCGGTGGCAGGGATTGTTAGAAATGGAGAGGTATTTGCTCCTACGTTGTCGTTTTTACTCCCAACAGGACTATCTGCAGATTTAACCAATGCTAAAATATTACTAGAATCTAATGTTGACTTTATCAAAGAAGAAACTATTGGATACATCAATGCCACATACCCTGCATTAGTAGGAAACTACGATGCACAAAAATGTGCTAGAGATGTGCAATACATTATTGAAGCATTAATGTACGATTTAGTCTACGGCGGTAACAGCGAGACTAGAAAAGCCGGTATTAAATATTATGACGCTGTTGGTTCTGCCGAGGCACTTCAAGTCACTCCTGGACAAAAAACAGCAACCATTGACGGTGTGGCTTATGCAAAATATGTTGCTAAACAAGTTATTCAAAATCTTGCACCAACAACAAACGCTCAGCGTC
>Ga0209191_1001163_pt1 | contig 17804 bp, 22 predicted proteins | sample S_130626_EF_Meta_FD_187320 | JGI IMG/M metagenome (GOLD analysis project Ga0209191, IMG submission 187320) | Freshwater microbial communities from Lake Simoncouche, Canada to study carbon cycling - S_130626_EF_MetaG (SPAdes) (version 2) | ecosystem: Environmental > Aquatic > Freshwater > Lake ...
AGGGAAGCATGAACCAAGAACTAATTGACATGGCGCGGGAGGTTGGTTTATGGCCTGCCGTAACTGACAACTTTTCAAAAGAACTTGAAGCCTTTGCCGCCCTAGTAGCAGCAGCCGAGCGTGCTGATATGAGAAAGGGTTTTGCTGGTGTGATGCTGTGGGTTGGTGATGCGCAAGTAAGGCAAGTTGTTACTGAAACGCAAATTAAGTATGAACGAAATCAAGGCGATGCACTAACGGAAGCTGCGCAAAGGTGCCTTGATATATACGCTGGAGCAAGAGGAGAAACAAAATGAAACGGTATATGGTATTTAACGTAGGCTGCATTGAGTGTGGCGTTAGTTCTGACGTGGTTGGGTTATACGAAACCAAAGAAGAAGCCGACAAGGTGGCAGAGACTTGCAACGACAAACTCCACTGGAGAGAACACGGTCAAAACTCTTTTGAAGTTTTTGATTTACATAAACCACAGGCAGAAGAATACACGGAGGTATTGAAATGAACCTAACAAACTACCAAGACGACTTTATAAGGGTTAGGAACAGACCCGACCAAGCAAAGCCCGAAGTTCAGCATCGAGAACTTGAGCGAGTAAAGGTAGGCACATGGTTTTTTGGTTTTCTGCCTGTTTACAAATATCAATACACAGAATGGAAGACGCAAAAATGAACTTAGTAAAACAATCGTGGACATGGCTAATCAATCACTGGGTTATGCCTACACCTGCGGAGTTAGTGGCAGAAGAACTGATACACGCACAGCGTAGCAAACTACGCCACCAATCGGCACAGGAGTACCACGCAGCCATTGTTGCCTACAACGTGGCACGGATTAAACGCCTTGAGGCATTGACAGCCAAGACGGAGGTGGTGGAATGAAAATCCTACACACAAAAACCCTTAAAAGCGGCAAGATTCATATGTTGGTTGAAGTTAGCCCCAAGGAATCCCTGATGTCAATCAAGGAGGATGAGCATTACAAACTCGGTGGGCAAGTTGATGACATCGTTAAGGGTCACGTCATAACCGAAGCGCATGGCGTTTACTGGTGCAGCATTACACAACAATGGGAGGAATTATGAAAGAAGCCCTGAAACTTGCGCTTGAGGAAATGAAAATCGCAAACTACAACAGCGCAGCCGAGCGCCTTGAAGCAGCCTTGGCACAGCCAGCACAGCCGGAAGAGCGCAACTTCTGCCCACGATGCGGTAAGCGCACAGCAGACCTGACCGTGATTCACACTTGCACACCACCACAGGAGAACACATGACATGGGTATTCTTAACCAACAAGAAGCGCAATGAAATTTCGCACAAGTCAGGGCCTTATGTTGCCGACTGCTTTGCGCCACACGAAGCGGAGGTGCGAAGACTAAACCCGCGTGACGACTGGGTGGGACTAACAGACGAAGAACGTGACCCAATCAGGTCTAAATTTATTGGCAGACTTCACGATGTAGCAGATGTGCTTGCTGAATTTGAAGCCAAACTCAAGGAGAAGAACATGAAAGACGAAGACGATGACATCCAAGTCTACCAACGCCCTTGGGTGGGGCTGACGGAAGAGGAGGTAGACACAATATACCAACGTCACGGAACTCCCAAAGGTTTTGCCAAAACCATTGAAGCCAAACTCAAGGAGAAGAACACATGACATGGCCTTTCCCACCCGCCACCGGAGCCGTCCCTTGGACTAAGCAACAAGAGAAGGCATACCAACAACAGAAGCAAGAGCAGCTACCCGCTGCGCCCTTTTAAGGAGACAGAATGAAACTAGCAGCAGGTAACCCGAACCTAATGAAGAAGCAAGCCACACGGGTTAACAGACACGCAACGCTTGGCGCACTACCCAGTACGTTAGGGGACAAGAACCCACGTAGGTATGTTCGCGGAGAGCCATTGCTTATGGAGCGCACTGAGGACATGGCAGCCCCAAGAACTTTCAATCACATGAAGGACGGCTTGGTGTATGTGCCTGAGAAGAATGAACCCGCACGAGCAGGGGCTATGGATGCGTTCAAATTAAAGAGCCACGGGTATAGCACATGAGTAAGTCATCGCACCCGGACATCCGCAGGATGCTGCACCAGTATCATGATGGGCTCACCTCTGTTGAGTTATCCGAGCGGCTTGGGTTAAAGTCTGATTCCGTCAGAAATGCGTTGAAGGAAATGCCTGATACATACATCGACCGATGGAAGCCTGTAGACCACGAGCCGCCACATGCCGTATGGTGTGCGGTTGTACCGCCCGAGGATTGCCCCAAACCTAACCCAAAAGGGAAAAAATGAGCGCCTTAGAAAACCAAGTAGCGGGTGACCACTACAAGAAAATGAAGATACAGCCAGTGGAGTTCATCCACGCAAACAACATCCCGTTCATCGAGGGGTGCATCATCAAGTACGCATCACGGTGGCGCGACAAAGGCGGTGTAAAGGATTTGGAAAAGATCAAGCACTTTGCAGAACTACTTATAGAACTGGAGGGACGCAATGAATGACATACCAAACTTCGCAGCGTGGAGCAGTGAGAACCTTGCCAAGTTCGCTGAGGATTCCTACCGCAAACTGCAGGAGCAACACGACCACATCGAGCAACTCCAAGGCGACCTCAAGGATGCAATGGTAGAGCTACGGAGGCTGATATGGGAGGCAAGCAAATGACCGAGCACGACACAAACCTGCGGGACTTAGCTGCCATGTTCGCTATGGCGGGACTACTGATGCGTGGCCGAGTAGGTGCTAATGGAGTAGCAGATGAGGCGCTTGGTTACGCCGATGCTTTTATGAAACACCGACAGCCGCAAGCCGAAGAAGAACCCGAAGTAGCGGACGAACCCGATGCTGGCATCGCTGCACTCAAACCAAAGGCGAGGGCTAAGAAGTGACTCCCGAAGCCAAAGTCAAAGTGAAGATTCATGCTGCGCTCAAGGCGCAGGGTGCGTATGCTGTGAACTACATAGGCGGCTTGCATGCTAACAACGGCACACCTGATATCCTCGCATGCCTTGGTGGGCGGTTCATTGGTATCGAGGCTAAGGCGGGTACGAACAAACCCACAGACTTGCAGATACATAACCTGCGCCGCATCGAGGAGGCAGGTGGGCTTGCCTTAGTAATCAATGAAACTAACTTGGAGGAACTCAATGACCTCGGAACCCGACGATCCAATTACAGACTTTTTGAACGCGCACATCGAACCGATGAGACAACGGGAAGCCCAACGCGTAAAAAACGTGCTGCGTAAACGCGCAGCGTACGCTAAGAAAATTCAAGGAACAACCAATGACACAAGAACTGAACTGCTCCGACGCCGCGAAGATGCTGATCGAGAGGATGGCAACACACCCTGAAGACTTTACCCCGGGCGAACGCTTTTGGAGAGTGACGCAGATCATAAATGGGGAGAGTGACATGGGGTTCGAGCCTGTTATATCCAAGCGGGACTTAGACGCACTCACTACTGCCGCACAACAACTGTTTGAATCCACGCTCATGGAGTATGTGTTGCACAAACTACTTGTGAAGGATGAAGAAGCAAGGTTGGGGCGAGCATCCCGACAAAAAGGCAAATCAAACACCATACTTTCCAGTGCGCAGATGGCACAACAGGGTAGCTCGTTGATGAATTCCGTGTACGCTAACGTCGTAAATCAGCAACTCCAAAACGCAATGCAAACTGGAACAGGCATAGCGGTAATTCAAAACCCGTACCAAAACATACCCCCGAACGGAAGCAGTAAATGACACACTTAGTAACCTGCGACCTTGAGACGTTTTACAGCAAGGACTTCTCACTCACCAAATCTACTACGGAAGAGTACGTGCGCTCCCCGCAGTTCGAGACCATTGGTATCTCGCTCAAGCTAGACGACAACCCTGCAATATGGGTGCCGCAGCCTAGGGTAGATAAGGTGCTGCGTAAGACGGACTGGTCGGATAAGCTGGTCATCTGTCAGAACACGGCGTTCGATGGAGCCATACTTAACTGGCGGTATGACGTGAACCCGCTGCTGTGGATTGACATCATGGGTATGTCCCGTGCGTTGTTCCCGCATGAGCGGTCGCATAGTCTCAAGTCCCAAGCGGAGCGTATGGGAGTGGGCGTCAAGGGTAACGAGGTAGCGAAGGCTATCGGCATGCGCTACAAGGACTTCAGTGAGTTGGACTTGGCGGTGTACGGTAACTACTGCTGCAACGATAGCGACTTGACCAAGCTGCTGTTTGATAAGTACATGGCAATGGGGTTCCCCAAGATTGAGTTGCGACTACTCGACCTGACCCTGCGTATGTTCATCGACCCGGTGTTGGTGTTGGACGAGCCCATGCTACGCAAACATCTGAGCGAAGTGCAAGACCGCAAGCAAGCCCTGATGGAATCGGTACGCGACACAATGCTTGCAACTGCTGACCCTGACTATGTACACGCAATCTTTAGTGACGGCATGGCGGGTATCAAGAAGCTGCTGATGTCCAATGACAAGTTTGCTGCGCTGCTTAGCTCGTATGGAGTAGTGCCTCCCACCAAGATCAGCCCTACCACAGGCAAGGTAGCGTTTGCGTTTGCTAAGACAGACGAGGGGCTCAAAGCCTTGCAGGAAAGTACGGATGAGCGTGTGCAGACAATCGTGGCGGCACGGCTTGGTAACAAGTCTACGCTCGAGGAAACCCGTACACAACGATTTATAGAGATGGCGCAGCGGGGCAAGTTCCCAGTGCCACTACGCTACTACGGTGCCCACAGCGGCAGGTGGAGCGGACAGGACTCAGTTAACCTGCAGAACCTACCGTCCCGTGGCGAGAACGCGGGGCGTATTAAGAAGTCCATGCTAGCCCCACCCGGCTATGTAGTTATTGACTGTGACTCTGCGCAGATCGAGGCGCGTACGTTGGCGTGGCTTGCAGGGCAAGCGGACTTGGTACAGGCGTTCGAGAACAAAGAGGACGTGTACACCATCATGGCATCGCAGATTTACGGTATCCCGCAGGTACAAGTTACGCAGGGTGCAGGTAGTCAACGTCAGGTAGGTAAGACCGTAGTGCTTGGTGCAGGGTACGGGGTAGGTCATGCCAAGCTGAAGCTGTTCCTGAAAACTATGGCGGGTGTGGACGTGACCGAGGATGAGGCTAAGCGCATTATCAATACGTACAGGAATACGTACAGCCGAATCCCTGCGCTGTGGCGTAGTGCGGAAGATGCGCTATCTGCCTTGGCTAGCAATAACGGTAAGCAGGTGGATGCCACGGGGATTATTCACGCTGTACCGGGGAAGGGACTATCACTTCCCAACGGCCTGTTCATTCAGTACCCTGACTTGCGCAAAGTGTTTGATGAGAACGGCAAGGCTAAGTGGCTCTACACATCCAAAGGTGTGACCACAAACATCTACGGCGGCAAGGTCGTGGAGAACTTTACCCAAGCGGTAGCCCGTTGCGTGGTGGCTGAGCAGATGCTGCGTATTTCTAAGAAGTACAAGGTGGTGCTGACCGTACACGATGCGGTGGCTTGCATAGCCAAGATTGAGGAAGCTGCGGAAGCTAAGGCGTACGTCGAGGAATGTATGTCGTGGCGACCCAAGTGGGCGCAGGGTTTACCCCTAGCATGTGAATCAGGTATAGGAGCGAGTTATGGAGACTGTTAATAAACCCCTCATTGATTTGTTTTTTGATCGAGGTATTTCAAATGAGTTTGGAGTACCAACTAATTTTGCACTTAACGTCCCAAAGGATAAAGTACAGACATTTGTGCTGTCACCCGAGGTTGCATTGAGCGCCGAGATGCTTGTGCGTTCTAAGTCTTTTAAGATGCCGAATCTTGTAGACGTACACATGCCATACACGCATACAGTTATTGAATATCCATTGACTGACGATATTCGTAAAATACGCGAGAATGGCAGCATCAACGGCCTTGTAGAGATAACCCGCATCGGCGCGTACATACATGAGATAAAGGAAGGCACGTTTGCTTGCTTGCCTTATTGGGAATTCATCGACGGCAGATTCCAACACAGTGTGTTTACGTTTGTGTTTGGTATGGATGAGGTTGGGGTATTTAACATATCACTTAGCGCTAATGTCAATGGAGACAATGCCATTACCGCCACCATCCTTCCATGCGCATCGTTCATCACGGCCGCAGAACAGGCAGGAGTTACGCCCGATCAGTTTCGGCAAATACTTAGTGCGCCTGATACGCAACAACACATTAGGGAATCCGCCACGGAAATCCCATGCCTTATGTTTGCTTCCTACCTCTTACTTAGTTGCAAGAGTGGTGTAGGTAAGACTAAGGTGGAGGCACGGAAACCGCCTACCGGGCTAAAGCTCGGGGCAAGAAAACAGAAGGCCTATTCTGCGAGTGCTTACACGCTATTGCATTTGGAAGAAATTGAGACGGTTACATCCGAGGGCGGTATCAGTCGGCGCTCCGATATTTCCGCGCATTATGTGCGGGGGCATTTCAAACAACGATCAAGCGGTATCTACTGGTGGAATTCATTTGTTCGGGGTAGTGGGGCTCCCCGCAAGCGCAACGCGTATCTGGTAGAGGGGTGATAAAATACGGGCACCCAAATCAACCAAAGAAAATCATGGCACTTGCACATTCCTATTCGTCAATCAAAGACTTCGAGGGCTGCCCACGCAGGTACCATGAGGTTCGTATCCTCAAGAAATTCAAATCGAAAGACACCGAGGCAACACTATATGGCACTGCTGTACACAAAGCCTTTGAAGAACACATTCGTGATAAAAAACCATTACCAGAAAGTTTTGCAAACTACAAGCCATTCGTGGAACCTCTTGCCAACGCAGAAGGCGACATCCGTTGCGAAGAAAGAATGGCCATCAAGGCAGACTTCACCCCTTGCGAGTTCTTCGACAAAGCTGTATGGTTCAGGGGTATTCCGGATTACCTCGCGATCAACCATGAAAAAGGAATTGCAAGGGTAGCTGACTACAAGACAGGGAAGTCCAGCCGGTACGCAGATACGGCGCAGCTTGAACTCATGGCTGCTATGGTGATGCTGCATCACCCCAAGGTGAATACCGTCAAGGGCGTCCTTTTGTTTGTAGTTATCAACGACGTTATTAAGGCCGAGTTCTCTCGTGCCGACTTACCAACAATCCTATCGAAATGGGCGGGTAGGGCTGATGCGATTGAGAAAGCGGTAGACCTCGGGGTATGGAACCCACGTAGTTCTGCGCTTTGCAAATTCTGCCCAGTATCTTCATGCGAGAACCATCGTGGCAACTAAACGTAACTACCGTGCCGAGTACGATAAGTACCAAGGCAAACCCGAACAGATTAAGAACCGCGCTGCCCGTAACAAGGCGCGTAGCGACTACGAGAAAGCCCATGGCGATCTCCCTACCAATACGGATGTAGACCATATCAAACCGTTGAGTAAAGGCGGCAAGTCCTCCCTAGGGAACCTACGGGCGGCTTCAGAGTCGGCAAATACCAGCTTCTCCCGTACCAAAACTGGTGCATTGAAGTCCCAAACATCCAAGCGCGAAGCTAAAAAATAAGGTAAGATTTCCCCGCCGAGCAATCGGTGTTCATTGTTTCTCCTTGATTTGCCGGGTAGTTTAGCTACCCGGCTTTTTTCCATTTTCTAAAGTTCCAATATGCAAATAATCGACAACAAAGCACTGCTTTTTAATACGAGAAAGGCAGCACAGATCACCGCGTTAATCCCCAAAAGCAAGGTGGTTGAAACCAAAGGGGATGTGGATAGAGTGCTGGTTAACTGGGGGTTTGACGAAGCGCAACTCCTACGCAACCTAGGTATCAAAGACGTACCTAGCCCCATCTTGGGACGCTACGACTGGCCGGGTATGTTCACCCCATTCGATCACCAGCGTACCACTGCAGACTTCCTCACCGTACACCCACGGTGCTTCGTATTTAACGAGGCCGGCACGGGCAAAACAAGTGCGGCCGCATGGGCAGCGGACTACCTCATGCGCTTGGGTAAAGTCAAACGGGTACTGGTGGTGTGCCCTGTGTCCATCATGGAGACAGCGTGGCGGTCGGACTTGTTCAAGACGGTGATGCACCGCACGGTATCCATCGCCCAAGGCACACGCCCCCAACGCCAAGCCATCATCGCCAAGGGCTACGAGTTCATCATCATTAACTTCGACGGCGTGAAGGTCGTTAACAAAGAACTTTTAGAAGGCGGGTTTGACCTCATCATTGTGGACGAAGCCAACGCAGTTAAGTCGGTGCAGACCGACAGGTGGAAAGCCCTTGCTTCGCTAGTCAAGCCCACGACCCGCTTGTGGCTGATGACGGGCACACCTGCTTCGCAGTCCCCCTTGGACGCCTATGGCTTGGCCAAGCTCGTCAGCCCTGACTCAGTACCTAGGTTCTTCGGCGCGTGGCGCGATAAGGTGATGCTCAAGATTACGCAGTACAAGTGGGCACCGCGCAGGGAGTCACAGCAGGTAGTGCATCAAGTGCTGCAGCCAGCGATACGCTTCACCAAAGCCGAGTGCCTAGACCTGCCTGACCTGTTGTACTCCACCCGTGAGGTACCGCTTACTCCGCAGCAGATGAAGTACTACGAAGCGCTACGCAAGCAGATGATGACCATCGCAGCAGGAGCAGAGATCACCGCAGTTAACGCAGCCGCCATGCTCAACAAACTCCTGCAGGTATCTCAAGGTGCGGTGTATACGGATGATGGGGATGTTGTGGAGTTCGATGTAAGTAACCGTGTAGCGGAACTCATGAACGTCATCGACGAGACAGACAACAAGGTGTTGATCTTCGTACCATACCGCCACACGCTGAGCATGCTGCAGGAGGAGCTAGTTAAGGCAGGGCATACGGTCGAGGCTATTCAAGGCGGCGTACCTCCATCACAACGTGCGGAGATCATCAAGCGCTTTCAGACGGAGGACAACCCTAGGATTCTGTTGCTAAGTCCACAGGCTACGGCACACGGGATTACCCTTACTCGCGCCGATCAAGTCGTGTGGTGGGGTCCAGTATCCTCCACTGAAATCTATTTGCAAGCTAACTCTCGTGCCCACCGCGCGGGGCAGGTAAATCACGTTACAGTCACGCACCTACAAGGCAGCCCCGTAGAGCGCCGCATGTACACAATGCTGCAGAGCAACATCGATTTACATCTAAGTTTGGTGGATTTATACAAACAAGTGCTTGACGAATAAATTTGACAGTGTATAATTTCAATCGTTGACATCAACAACAAAAGGAAAACACAATGGACGCAGACAAACTCGTGGCAGTGTATATCAAGATACGCGATGCCAAAGAAATCAAATCAAAGCAGATGGAAGAAGAAATAAAAGTGTTGGAAGACCAACTCGATGCAGTAGCACAAGAGCTACTCAACATCTGCAAGACTACCGGCCAAGATGGCGGCAAGACCGCACATGGCTCATTCACACGGTCTGTAAAGACCCGATACTGGACTTCCGATTGGGACAGTATGTACAAGTTCATCCGTGAGCATGATGCACCTGAACTTCTTGAACGTCGAATTGCGCAGGGTAACTTCGCGCAGTTCCTCAAAGAGAAGCCAGACGTCATGCCCGCTGGTGTCAATGTCGAGTCGAAATACTCGATCCTCGTTCGTCGTTCTTCTAAATAACTTCAAAGGTATATATGAGCAATTTAACTCTTTTCACTTCGGGCGAAGCCCTCCCTGACTTTCTGCGCGATGCGACAGACCCGTCCCTCAAGGACATTGCCGGTAACTCAGGCGGCAAGCAAATCTCCATCAAAGGTGGCGTATGGCGCATGATGGTCGGTGGTGAGGAAGTCGCTAAAAACGAAGACCGCTCCATGAACTTCGTCATCATCTCTGCAAGCAAAGGCGTATCCCGTACGTTCTACGCTGGTAAGTATGAAGAAGGCGCAGTCGTCAAGCCATCGTGCTGGTCGGCTGAAGGTGTGGTTCCTAACACCGAAGTGACAAACCCACAAAGCTCTAGCTGCGCTACATGCAAGCAGAACATCGAAGGCTCCGGTGACGGCAAGTCTCGTGCATGCCGCTATAGCAAACGCTTGGCTGTGGTTCTCGACAATGATATCGGTGGCAACATCTACCGCTTGCAGATTCCAGCTAAGTCTTACTTTGGTAACGCAGTGGGCGACAAGATGCCATTGCAAGCCTACGGTAAGTTCTTGTTGGGTCACGGTATTAAGACACTCTCCGGCCTCGTAACCGAAGCGCGTTTTGATACAAGCGAAGCAGTCCCCGTGTTGAAGTTCCGTGCAGTGCGCCCATTGACTCAAGGTGAGTGGGAATTAGCCAAGGCACAGAGCGAGACTGAGGATGCCAAGCAAGCAGTTGACTTCAAGATGACTGGCGGTAAGGATTCATCGGCTACGTTGGCATTGCCATCCGCCTTTGTGGAAACCCCTGCGTTTGCGGAGTCAACCAAGGCAGCCCCTGCTGCGGATGTAGCACCTGTGGCAGAGCCAGTCAAACGGCCTAAAGCTGCAGCACCTGTGGAACCTGTCGCGACTAAAAACGTGGCCGATATCCTCAGTGATTGGTCGGTAGACGAGTAATGGTTCAAGCTGCTCGGGGTCATAGCACCCAGTTCATTCGCAGGGTAAACCGCAGTGACGTACCTCATGTGGTACGCATGCTTGCCATGGCGTGTATCTCTAGCGAGGCTTCCATAGCGGAAGTTGCGGGGATGTTCGACGTGTCACGCGCTACGGTTTACAACTGGCTGAATGGAGTGTCGGTGCCTCGTGCCGCGCAGCTTGAAATCATGCCCAAGATTACCTCGCGCCTTAACAAGCGAAAGTAATCCCGCCCGGTGGGACGGTGGGGAAACCTACCGTCCTTTTCTTTTTAGCTACACCGTGAAGCTATATGACTGATTTTTTATCATCCGTACTGCCGACAACAGGCACGTACTGCACGGTGGGTATTCGGGGCGGCGTCGTTCGACAGAATTTTCATTCCACCCTTGATGACCTTGAGGCTGCCAGTTCAGCCTATCCAACCAAAGGGGTTGATGCTTATTATGCTCTCGCGTCGTTCCATGATGCCTCAAGCCGTAAGGCGGACAACGCAGCGTTTCTGCGTTCATTTTTCTTAGATTTAGACTGCGGCACTGGTAAGCCATACTCAGACCAAGCCGCCGCTGCGCAAGCCCTTAAAGCCTTCGTACAGGTCACCAAGCTGCCCGTCCCATACATCGTTAACTCCGGTGGTGGGCTGCATGTGTACTGGCCAATGACTGAGGATGTCCCCGCTGATGTGTGGGCGATACATGCCAAATCTTTGAAGCGCTTGTGTGTACTGCACAACCTTCACGCTGACCCTGCGGTGACTGCGGACACTGTACGCATCTTGCGGGTACCCGGCACTACCAATTTCAAGAACGGCGTGTCACGTCCGGTATCCATAATGGTATCTGGAGTACCTACTTCGCTGGAAGGGTTTATCGAGTTACTCCCCGAAGCGCCTGTGGACTTGTCCGCTGCTAAGATGTTTGGAGCAGACGCGGCGATGTCTGAGCTTACTGGGGATTACCCTAAGTGTGAGTTCCGGCGTATTGTCATCCGCAGTATGAACGGCAACGGCTGCGCACAGATGAAGCATGCGCTTGAGAACGCATCTACCCTAGAGGAGCCGCTGTGGCGTGGGGCTTTGTCGATTGCAACTCGTTGCGAAGATGGCGCTAAGGCCATCCATAAGTTGTCAGAGAAACACCCCGGCTACGATGCGGTGGCTACTGAGGCTAAGGCTGCAGAAACCAAAGGCCCGTACACCTGCGAGTGGTACCGTGACAATAACGGCGATGTCTGTAAGGGCTGCACACAGAAGGTATCTTCCCCACTCATCCTAGGGCGCATCGTCTTGGAGGCAGAGGTCGTCAATGACCAGTACATCATTGAGAAGCCCGAGGATGATGAGTCCCCCGCCGTCCTACTTAGTGTCCCTGCCTACCCCTACCCATACTTCCGTGGCATCCATGGCGGCGTGTTTAGGAAAGAGGAAAAGGCAGATGGCGAGGTGGTAGAGGTTGAAATCTATAAAGATGACCTGTATCTGACAGAACGATTCTTTGACGGCGACGAGCAAAACGGCGGGGATGGAGAAATGGTAGGTATCAACCTACACATGAAGCGAGACGGTGTGCGGAGGTTCTATGCCCCTGTCACAACTATTTTTACCAAGGACAAGCTACGGGACGTACTCGTGAAGAACGGGGTCGTTGCCTACGGCAAACATGTGGATGTACTCATGGCATATTTTGCATCAACCCTTCGCAAGCTGCAGACGCAGTTCACCGCGAACAAGACCCGGAGCCAAATGGGATGGACTCCGGATAACACTGGCTTCGTAGTTGGTGAATTGGAATACACGACAGCCGGTCCGAAGATCGCGCCTCCTGCTAGCGGCACACGGCAGCTAGCATCTCATTTCAAACCCACGGGCACCCTGTCCGCATGGAAAGAGATTGCGAACTTCTACGACCGCCCCGGCCTCGAGCCCCACGCGTTGACCCTGTTCACAGGCTTTGGCTCCCCACTGTTGAAGTTCATCGGGGGTAAAACAGTCAAGGGCGCGTTGATTCATTTGAAGCACAACGGTTCAGGCTCCGGCAAGTCCACGGCACAGATGATGGCTAACTCGATATTCGGAAATCCCGATGACCTGCTGATGAAGCAGGACGATACCTTCGCGTCCAAGATGCACATGCTCGGGATGATGAACAGCATCGTATTCACGATTGACGAGATTACCAACGAGAAAGCGGAGAACCTATCCCACCTGTCGTACAGCGTTACGAACGGTAGGGGCAAGCACCGCATGGAATCTCAGACCAACCAACTGCGAGCCAACCTTACTTCATGGTGCAACTTCACTATTACTTCGGGCAATGCGTCAATCGTTGACAAACTACTTTCCATCAAGAGTACGGCCGATGGTGAGCTACGCAGGACGTTGGAGATTTCTGTGCCGCAGTACAAGGGCGCGACCAAGGAAGAGATTGATCGGGTGTTTGGCGCTCTTTCAGACAACTACGGTGTGGCCGGCCCGATATACATTGAGTACATCATGAAGAACCTCGATGAGGTGATTGCCCTGTTGAAGCAGTTCCAAGCCAAGATTGACAAGGACTTAAACCTCGATGCGTCTGACCGGTTCTATTCATGCTACGGTGCATGCGTTATGGCCGGTGGGTACATAGCGCAGAAGTTGGGCTTGCACGATATCAACCTACGCAACATCTATGCGTACCTGCTGGAGGTAGTCGAAGCTAACCGCTCAGCTACTAAAAGCACTGTGGGCGATGCAGACCTTGTGGTGCAAGAGACGCTGGCTGGCTATATCAACGACAACATCCGCAACGCACTGGTGGCCAACAGCGTCAGCAAGAGCGGGGCTCCCGAGGCTCCGATCAGAGAGCCAAGCGGTACGCTGAAGCTGCGGTACTACCCTGACCTGCAAGAGCTTGCAATCCCTGCGGGTGAATTCCGTAGTTACTTTGCGGGTAAGCAGGTGGACGTTAAGGATGCGTTGCATCGACTGCAGAAGGCCAACTTCCTCAAACATGATGGCAAGTCTCACCCTACCCGTATTGGCGCAGGAGCGCTAGGTGGTATGAGTGGCGTCTTGGTTCGGTGCTACATCTTGGACGCTAAGGCACTTGGGATTGACCTGACCCCACTGACAAGTGAAGACGCTCCTTGATATACCGCAGGTATTCACCCTTGTAGGGGTCGAGTACTTCCTTGACTGGGGGCAGGTTGCCCCCGGTAATTCTTTCTTCATCCCAACCGTAGCCACGATCAGGCAAGTCAAAGCAGTCCTTAACGAGACTTGCAAAGACCTGCCCTACTCCTTCATAGTGCGTACCCGATGCGAGTACGGACGCTACGGTGTCCGCGTGTGGCGCTTACTGTAGAGCGTCTGTCCGGTACTTTTTAATCGCTGGAGCTAAGCGGTTCATCATGCGCTGCTCAGACAACTTATATGTACGCAACCGGTCTTCTTTTTGATCTTTTGTAAGATCGGTACGCGCACTGATTGTTGCCATGGTCTTACGGAGCGCCCCAAGTTGTTGTTCCATCTTACGCACGAACGGCCCATACTTAATGAGGTTTTTGTTTTCTTTAACGTACTCACGGTACTCCGCGCCTTGGCCAGTGCTTTTCAGCTTGTTGGCGGTATCTACCGCAGTAGTTACCTTGGATGCTAGGTCGTAAAAGTCAGTCTTAACTTGGCTGTCAAACTCTTTGACCCCTACACGTCCCATGCCGGGTAGCGACGCAATAGTGTCTTGCATGCTCTGAGTCGGGGTGCTATTAACAAGCGAGTTGGTCAGCAGTACGGCCGTAGCCCCGTACATACCCATAGTGCCTTGTATGAACGCATCAATCTTGGCGGGGGATATACCCTTACCATCCATTCCCATTGCGTCCACTAAATCCTTAGCCCCGCGCCCAATATCCTTAGCCAATGCGCTTGTACCTGCTGAGTACTGCATGTACGGCTCGAGCTTCTCCAATCCTGCACCTACGATAGGTCGGCCTGTAAAGAAGCTATGGTTTGTAGCCAACTCTACTGCTAGCTTGATTGGCTGTCCTACAGGCACTGGGCCACTAAATACCGCATTCCCTACAGCATCCGACAATCCCGCCCGAAGCTTAGCAGGGTCGTCCGCGTATTTGTCTGAAGACTGCCGAACAATTGCCTCTGCTATATATTTAGGCAACAAGAATACGTCGGGGCGCAATGGAATCCCCCATCCGTGCATACCGGGCAGGGTCAGCTTGTTCGCTTGTTCCTGCCTACTCATCTTCTCGTAATCATCATCGCCTACATTCATCATGGCATTGAGTATGGACATGCCAAAAATCCAAGCCATATTGGTTAACAATGTGTTACGAGCTTCTGCACGGGCGGTGGGTGCAATACCCTCGCTCTTGAGTACCTTCAACGCTACGCGTGACGCGGCATAGAACGCATTTAAGAACACTACGTTACGTGCCGCTGCAGCCAACTGGTTGTTTCCAACACGAGTACGGAAGTTGATAATCTCAAACGCTCGCTCTACGGCATCCGCCTCGGGTAAGCCAGAATCCTTAGCTGCCAAATAGACTGCTTGTCGCACTGCATTGTCTGCCGTCAGGTTCAAATGCTGCATGATCGCAGGATACTTATCGAGTGCGCCCAGTTTGCGGAGCCCCGCCTTCACGTCGGCATTTGATTTTGACAGCGATGCGTCGTAGTCATGCACACCCACCACACCGAAGGTGCGTAGTTCTTTGTGTGCTGCACTCATACCCCTTATATTTTTAATTGCTTCGGACACCGCAGTAAGGGGAATCTGGAACGCATACCGAGGCTTCAAGCCTGACAAGTACGTCGCTGCCATCGAGTCCATTGCCAACTGGTACACAGGGAACAATGGGAAGTTAACAATAGCCCCGCGGAATATGCTGTTCAAGTTGTCTACGAGGCCACCGATGAACGGCAATGCCGACTTAGCCATTACAGGTGCGCCCTTAAATACTTGGGCTTTAGCTGCGCTATCAAACTCTACGTACTTGGGGGAACCCTTTTCGAGGTACGATACAGTACGGTCGGCTGCGCGAGGGTCAGGGGTAACTACGGCTTTGGCTTGGCCGGGGATGTACTTGACTGCAGCCTGTGCCAGTTCTGTAGCCTTCTGATTTTTAATACCCCGCGCCACGCTATAAGCAGCCCAGCTTTCAAAGTTGTCCATCACGTCATGCACAGCCAGCATTGAACCTTTGAACTGGTGCTCTTTGGCTTTGGCCTGTAGCCCGCGGATGTACGCGTTGAAACCTTCTTTATCTGTATCCTCATCTGCGGAGTCCCGCTGGAATGGAACCCACTCGGCGTTATCCAGCATCCACTGCCCGGTCTCCTCAGACCAAATACCTGTCTCCTGCAGGAAGGTACGCAGCCACTTGCGCATACCCTGCTTGATGTCCTCAATCTTCTTGATCTCTGGCAAGGTATTGAACAGCTTCATACCTTCTTTGACTTGCTCAGGGCTCATGTGGAATACGTAGGACTCAGCCTTATCGCGCAAGGAGGCGGCAATTTTCTTCTTACCTTCTAACTCTTTAGCATCGGCCTCAGCCATCATGCTATCCCGCATAGCGTACAGAGCCAGCATGCGTTTGGATTCCAGCGCGGTACTTGTAAGGTATCGTGCCTCGGCTAGGGTAAGCCCATGGGTATCCATCATGCTACGGTACTCAGTCCCCAACGATTTCAAGTTGTCTTTGGACTCAGAGGTCTTGAACTTAGACGAGTTGGAGTCGTACTTAATCCCGCCGTCTAACAGGGCGGCAGTAGCTAACCCACTGTCGTGGAACGCTTGCGAGGTACTTAACGCTGCCAACAACCGGTTGGCGTCAGAGTCAGGCATGGACGCCCGGACTTCATCCCGGATAGCTCGTTGCAACGGAGCCGATACATCTAAGGCATCCTCTGCCATATTTAGCACACGGGTGATCGCGCCTTCTTTAGGCGTATTGGCTTTAACAGACCCCATAACCGTATCAGTTATGCGCTGCAGGATTGGCCGCGTGTCTTCTACGGGCGTGGTACGCCCCATACGCTGCAGAATATCCTTAGCGTCATCCCCACGGGAGAACCGGATGTCAGGGTTTGTTGGGTCGTACGTGCCCCGGTTACCCGTAGCGGATTTAATTTGTTCAGGGCGGAAAGTAACAATCTCAACTTCGCTCATTGCTCCCGGTTGTTTGTCTAGATCACCAGTAATAACGCCATCAAACCCGGCTAACTCAAGCGCGTTCTTGATGTAGTTGGACCTGTCATTAGACAAAACTGCGGCACGTTGCACTAAGTACCAGCTACTAAATGTGCTATTGCCAGCTTCGCCTTCAGCGGCTTTAAAGTGCTTGCCCAATTTTGGGTCATTGCGAATAAGTTGCTTTTGCGCTTCGGTAAGGTCAGTGCTAGTTGTGTTAAACGGATTGCTAATTGCCAAATACACGGGCATAACAAAAGCGTTTTTCTCGCCTGCAAAAGCCCCTGCCGTATCAGCCGACTGCGCAAAGTAAAAGCCCTTGCCTAGATACTCACCAGAACTAGAACCGCTGCGACTAATGTCGAACGTATTAAAATTTTTATTTGTGCCGTGGTACACGACCAACGCCTTGCCATCTTTACCAACTATCTTGCTATCGCCAAACCACCGCTTGAACGCTTCCGTAGTAGGTGCTGTAATCTTGCCGCGTAAGTTAAACCGGGTGCCCCCGTCAGCAGCTACTGCACTGCCTCCTGACTCCACAAACGCCCGTGCTGGCAAGATGAACTTAGCGATGATGTCGTTGTTCGTCATCTGCAGACTAGGCATGATCTTGCGAATGAACGCACGGATGGCCGCTACTGCCCGTTGGACAATACCCAGTGTCGGTTTGGTTTGCGCCAAATTAGCCAGCACTTCCTCTGCGGCTTCCGATGCTTGTTGGGGGTCGGACAAGTCCAACCCGTACTTAGCCGCCACGGCTTCCATCTCAGCTTTATAGGTAGTCTCAACGGCTTTCAGTTCGGTATCAAGCGCAGTGCCAAACACCCCACGTAATCCGAAGTGTCCAAGGGCTTCGTGCGCCAGCGTAGTCATTACATCTGCTGCACTGTTTACTTGGCCGGATACGATAAACACCTTGCCGTCATGGTAGAAACCTGCGGGCGAGCCTTTGGCTCCTCCGGCTAACTGCTCGTTGTTGTGGTCACGTACTGCTTGCGGCACTGCAGCATCGTTCATATCCCGCACAACTATCACTTCTGGCG
>Ga0209191_1001166_pt1 | contig 17778 bp, 44 predicted proteins | sample S_130626_EF_Meta_FD_187320 | JGI IMG/M metagenome (GOLD analysis project Ga0209191, IMG submission 187320) | Freshwater microbial communities from Lake Simoncouche, Canada to study carbon cycling - S_130626_EF_MetaG (SPAdes) (version 2) | ecosystem: Environmental > Aquatic > Freshwater > Lake ...
CACTTCTTCACGTCCTGTATCGCCTGGCACTGACACAGCTTCACGTATCTTTTGCGTGTCATAGGCAGTGAGTCCTAGAAAGATTATGATAGCCAATGCTGAGATCACCATTTGCATCACAGTGCTGCCAATAAAGATGTTCACAATTGAAGCAATCACAATGGCAATCAGGCCCACAATCATGAACTTGCCCATGCTGTCTAGACTTCGTTTAGTAAAGTAGCCATAGCCACTCATGGTGCCAAACAGCACGGCCGCACCCATAAAGGCACTCACAATTGACCCCATGGTGAACACAGCAAATATGGTAGCCGTGCTGAGTCCCATCAAGGCAGCAAATGAGTATAGGAATAGCTTGAGTTGACCAGTATTAAAACGTTCACTGGCAAATGTCAAGGCCAAAATAGCTGCCAACGGTGCAAAGATCACAATCCATTTTAGTATGCCAGTAAAAAAGAACTGCAACAATTCAGGCGTGGTACCCACAAACCAGCTCACCAGCATGGATATGGCCACTGCCACGGTCATATGACCATAGACCCTGCCCATAGCACTATTGATTTCTTCTGCAGAGCGGTAGTCGTTGATGCCGCCCGTATAGGTTGTTCCAAACATGTTTATCTCCTTATAGATACTATATTATACATAATTCTAATACCACAGTCAACCAGCTCGAACAGAAGGTTGATATTCTACCAAAAAACCCTGCCACAGATCGCCCGTTCTAGCTGATAGTTTGGCAGCTGTTTGATCAGCCATGTCCTGTGCCAATCTTCGTTGACTAGGCAAAAAGCGTGAGCCTGTGAGATCTTGTGTTTTGACTGTTTGCCCTGTGACAGTGTTGCGGGCTTGAGGTAATAGATAAGTGGTCATTGAATGCTCCGTGATAGTGTATTTAAGCAATCTAGGGGAGGAAAGCCCAATTCCTAGAGCGCGAAGCGCACCGCGCAAAAAGCAAATTTAGAGTGAGTTAACACAGCAGTTAATTGTGCTATATACTGTATGCTGACCCTAATCTCAACCACTGGTGAATACAACTCAACTGTTGTGATCAAGGGCCCCGTGGGTGTGATTCGTATATGTGATTTGGTATGGTGTCCTGCAGATAGACAAGACTTGTTGGAGGTCTACTATTGGGAAAGCTGGGCAGTGCTCAACGGTGCGTACCACTGTTGCTTTTCAATCCCGGGTAAGGTGTCTTTGTTGAAACCATAGCAGCCAAGGTAGAGTGTGTGCTAACATCATTATGAGCCACATAGCAGGCATAGTCCAATCGTCACCGCAGTGTGGATTGGGAACAAGTAGACTGTATATGAACCCTAGAAAGAACAAGGGCGCTGGTGCAAGACTGAGTAGAGTGTATAGGATTCGCATTGTGTATTTATAGTGGGCCCAAATGGGTCTACAGGGATAAAAAAATACAGCGCAAATTTTTTAGATCTGAGATTTAAACCGCGCCGCGGAGTATGCTCATTGTGATCTCAACTTCCGCTATACGATACACATTGTAGCACTCTCTGCGGATCTGCTTTTGGCTGGGTCGTGATCTACGGCCACCTGCAGATGAGTTTAATGGCTGTAGTTGTACACCATTTGAGGCAGGGTAGCATTTGATCACACGGGCCAGTATGAGTCTATTGTGTTCAGTGACTAGACAGTGGTCTCCAGGTAAGAGGTGAGCGCCGGCAATGTCCTTGTGGGTAAGTGAATGGTTCATAATTGCGTAGTATAGAAAAAGGGTCCTGCGGGATAAAAAATTGGCTGCGTAAAAAATTAGGGTGGAGTACTTTTCGTTTCAGGGTGGTGATTTGCTACCTACTGTTGTATAATAGCAACACTGTAGCGTACATACCTCCAACCCCTCACCACCGGCGTGACCTCCACCACCGGCGCCGCATCAGCCACCTCCACCGACCACCCCTCACCATCATCCTCTGATGACATCGAAGACAGAGTTCTGAAGGCGGTGAACCTCGTCGGCAGGCACATAGAAGTCAGTGCGGGGATCCCAGTACTCACCTGCGACTGCATCATAGTAAAGGACCTGTCCGTTAGGGTAGTGGAAAGGGCCTTCTAGTCCCTTACGTGCAGTATACTCTTGGTTGTGTTTAAACACTGCGTAACTCATACCAGCTCCTTTGCTTGGTTCTGTTGCTGTTTAACAGCGTCTTGCATGGCACGGATAAAGCCCTGCTGTTCACGCTTGCTCATTACAGCTAACATCTGTACAGCCATACTCTCTAGGTAGCCTGCGGCATAAGCGTGGTTACCATAGTTGTTATAGGCTACATCTGTGAACTTGCGCAGTGTCTGCTTGAACTCTACTTGTTGATCTGTGTGAAACATATGTGCTCCTGTGTTTGTATGTGTCTATTATAGCAAAGGATAGCCAAACTGTCAACCAATTTCAGTGTTGCAAAACTGCCACATCTTGAGTGCTTCACCTTTGAGACCCAGTAGGATGCCTTCATAGTCTCTGTATGAGCAACAGGCCCACGTACGACTTGGGCGATAGGTCCAGCTGTCGTAGTGGCGTTCAGTATTGTGTTGGGTCACAATGCGTTTCGCAGTGGCAGCCTTCTTGTAGTACTTCTCCATATGCCCTGTGCGCTCATCATAGACTACCCAACCCATTAGTCCACCCAGCTTTCTACCATTAGCACGGGCTTCTTCAAGACTCGTTTGACAAAGCTCTCTGGGTCATCGTCAGTGCGTACTAACATATAGCCCATACTCTCTACCAAGTCCGCACTACAGATCTGTAAGTCCAAACCTGCGGCCTCAAAGGCAATGTTCATCTTAGTAAGGGCATAACGGACGCCTGCGTCAAAGGCCTCGTACTCGCCGCTACCTACATCTTCAAAGTCAAACTCTGTTTCCATAAGGTGGGCGTACTCTTGTCCATCTGCTACGATGAACTTGCCGATCTTCTTCCAGTTGCTCTGCTTCTCACTGTCAAAGTGGTCACAGCATTCGTTAATGTCAAAACTGGCGAACTTGTCATAATTTACTTTAGTCATTTAGGTCGCTCCCTAGTGTGTGTAAGTGTTAATTATACAACTACTTTGGCAAGTTGTCAACCTGGGTTAGCTTAGGCAGAGTCTCTAAACTCTCTACGTATCCTTTAGTTACAACCCTTTTTGCATTTCTGCTGGGTTCTTACATTTGAGGATCGCCTTGCTTCTGTCTATGTATCTATTATAGCGTCATTAGTCCACGCCGTCAACCACTAGGATTGCAATACCCATAATGATTACAGGGATAAACACTATAACTAGATTGATGTATGCTTGATCGATTACCATGCCAACTCCTTTGCGGGGTAACGGATTGCGCCTTCGTACTCCAGTTGGCTCTTCTCAAACTCAGTGAGGTCCTTGTCGCCTACGATCTCCCAACCAATGATAGTCTCGCGGAAGGCTTGGTTGTCCTGCTCAATCTGACCACGCAGAGCCATCACAGTGTCTGTGACCTTGTTGACATTGATCTTCTTGACCACGTAGTCTGAACCGCCCTTGGCTTTCCAGTACTGTGGGCACTCACCAACGCCGTCCCAATCATGGGCACCGTAGTTCTCGTAAACCTGGGTGGTGATCAGTAGTTTAGCCATCTGTGTCGCTCCTTGTTGCTGTGTGTATGTGTCTATTATAGCAGGGTTCTTAGATCTTGTCAACCAAAGTGTGTCAGTGTTTGGCCGAATTCAACCCCATCATCCTGCTCGTCGGGCCACTCATCGCCACCAGTGTCCCGCCTCCACTGCTCGTACTCTGCGGCATCTTCCTGCTCGCGCTTACGAACCATAGCATAGGCCTCTGTGTAAGCAACACCCTTGGCCATCAAGTCCACCATCTGTCCTTCGAATTCTTCGTTGCTGTAGAACATAGTGTGCTCCTTGTTGCTGTCCATGTGTGTATTATAGCAAAGATTGGCTAGACTGTCAACCGTTTCATGATGATCGCTTTCAGCTCAGCGATTTCTTTCTCCAACTGTGCCAACTTGCTCTTGCCGTCCATCGCGGAGTTCTTGAACATCCGCACAACCTGAGCCTGCCCAGCCTTGAGCACCAGGGCATCCAAGAGTTGATCTGTAGTCATCTTGCTGCCTTTTGCGTTGTCCATGTGTGTATTATACTGCCTTTTGGGCAGAGTGTCAACCGTTCATCTTGGCACGTAGCAGGTCGTTTAGAGTGGGCTGATGTTCTCCTGGAACCGCCACACCCTCTACGAACAGGTCCACGCTCTCGCTGTAGTAGCCGTTGCTCTCGCCCAACCAACGCACATCCACATAGCCCTTGCGGGTAGCGAACTTGTAGAAGGTCCAAGTCACGCTCTCGTGATACTCTTCTTCAAAGTCCACAGGAGTCTCGCCTTGCACTTGTTCTGCCAGGAGCAAAGGCTCACCAACCAAGTCCTGGAGGTCACCCACGATGTCGTTGATGTCCACTGACTCGCAACAATCTTGCTGGTGAGCAAACATGAAACGTTCACCCTGTGCGGTTTCGAAAGTCATCTCACCGCCGCCAACGGAGCCTGTAACCTGCACAAAAGTCTTGCCCACCATCTGTGCCATGCCTCGTTGTGTGTCTACCATGTTGTTGTAATCCATTTTTCGTCTCCTAGTGTGTTTGTGTCTATGTGTTAATTATACAATCATTTGGCTAATCAGTCAACCATTCCGTATTGACTACGACGATCAATACCTTCATGTGGGCAGTAGATCTCGCTGAGATTCCAGCATTGAGCAAACTCAGCCTCACGACCTGGGATATCGGCTGTGGTGTAGAATTCAGCTGACATGAGCCTGGTAAAGATCTGCATGGGTGCATCCAGTTCAAAGATGCAGTGGAAATCGTGCTTCTCTAACATCTCTTCAACCAGTTCGTATGTGATGTAAAAGGGCTGGAGTTTCATCACGGGCTCTTTAGATTTTTGTCAGGATCCAAACCTTGACCGCAAAGATGATTGCCACTACTAGAACTGTTACTATAATTTGTGTGTCTGTCATTTTGGGTTCCTTTTGTGTCTGTATGTATCTATTATACGGTCATTAGCCCAAACTGTCAACCAATTCTTCTACAAGAATATAGGCCAGCATTAACCAGCAGGGTGTCAGCATGATCGCCAGGTTGATGACTGCTTGGTCGATCATACCTGTGCCTCCAGCCACAGTACACGAGCCAATCGCTGGTCGATGTCTTTGAACACGTTGAAGAAAGCAGCCTTCACAATGTCTTCACGTTGAGTAGCCAGCTGGCTCTTGAGCAGTTGGATAATGGCCTGTTGTGCTTGATCTGTCTTCATCGTTCGCTCCTTGTTGCTGTCTATGTGTCTATTATAGCGCCAAGCCACCACGCTGTCAACCAAATGACCGTTGCGTTTTTACAACTCTATTGCTCTACGGAATATGATTTCCTGCCGGGCAAAGGCCTGGATTTCCCAGGGCTGATCAAGGTAAGGATGGTTGGTCTTGTAGAGCTTGCCCTTCCAGGTTCGACCTCGGGCTGTGGGCTTGAGAATGCCTTTGGCAAACTGCGCCACGTGAGTCAACTCGTGTGCCAGTGTGACTCCTAGGTCCACCCAATTGCGAGTGGGCTTGAGCACAACCAACACGGTGTCAATGCCCGGCAAAGGCACTGTCTGTCCTGTGTGTTCACTGTCTCTGTCCACTATGATGTGTAGGAACTGTCTACTGCGAGTCAAAGCCAACTGACTCAGCATGGAGGGCAATAGACCCTCGATGTACTGCTTGGTCTTGCCAGTGGCATCAATGTGATACTGCATCACAGACTGGCCACAGTACTAAGAGCCACCATGCCCCAGATGGCTGCCAGCTGAGCAATGCCAAAGTAGAACAAGGACCATATCACAGTGCAGAATCCAATCAGCTTTAGCATATCGCGCTCCTAGTGTGTCTAAGTGTTAATTATACAACCGATTTTCAATGTTGTCAACCAGTTTGGCTTCTAGTCGATCAGCGTTCTGTGTCAGGATCCAAGCCATGGTCTTGAGGATCTTGATGGTGTTGACTTCAGTGCTGTCACCTGACTCTAGGACCTCGACAGCTGTTTTGATGTAGTCCAGTTGAGTGATCATCTGGGTCAATCAGTAGCCGGGAACCATACGGCACACTGTGCGGTGACCGTGAAAGCGACCGTAGACATCACGCTCTTGAAAGGTATAGCACTGCTCTTTCATAGGCTGTGGTTGATAGATCACAGGAGGAGCCTGTACAATGATTTGGGGCTGTGGAATGTACACAGGATACTGTTGAGTAGGATACTGCTGAGGCTGTCCAGTAGGATACTGTTGAGGCTGACCTTGTTGAACAGGAGGATAGCCGTTCTGTTGAGGTTGGCTAAAGGCTCTCTGTGCTATGGCGCCAACAATCAGGCCTGCCAGGGCTCCTTGCTCGCGATCGCCCCAGGCCTGTGCTGAGCCGATAGAACTGACTGTGATCATGATTGCTAATACAAACTTCTTCATTGCGTTCTCCTTACTGTGTTTACAGTGTAACATTATCTCCCAAAGATGTCAACCAAAGCCCTTTGGGCTAGGTCAGTTTCTTGGTAGTCATCCAAACCAGCGGCTATCAACAGCTCTTTCACCAGCACCGCATCTTGACGATAGGATGGCGGCATATTCCTAACCAACCTATCAACATCTTCAAGACTGTTGCATTTCCACAACATTTCAGCGATCTGCATCTGTTGCTGACTTAAACCTTCTAGTGTAATCATATAACGCCTTTGGTGCTGGTTTGGTTTACAAATATCAACTGATGGCCTTGACAAGACCCAAAATACCTATGGCCAACGAAACCACGTTGACCATCAGCTGTGGCCGATTGCCCACTCGCAGAGCCCACAGCATGAACATCACAGTTCCTATGGCAAACACGATGATGTTCCACGGATACATTACTGGACCCATGGCGTTGAAGGCATGCCCCAGCACAATGGCCACGGCGCCTGTCCATTGCAAGAAGTTGTCTATTTGTGTTTGTGTCATGTGTTTATTATAGCACCATTCTGACACACCGTCAACCAAAGACCCTTTAGTTGGTAGGGTTGGGTTTTAGATATTGCGCACCGTGTTCTTCACTCACTATGATCTTGAAATCCTTGTGGAACCTTGTGGCCAAACAGTTGATGATGTCATCTCTGTTAGCACCTTGGCAAAGGAACTCCATGTTATCCAATCGATAGACATAGAGTTGGTTGTCCACACACTCAACCCGAACTTCTACACCAGGCAGAACCTCTTCGGAGCCAGGCAGATCAGACTGAAGTTTGGTTATGGCTTTTCTAAGATCAGATTCAGTAACTCCCACGGTCTTGAGTAGGTCTGTGGTCAATGTGGTATGAAATCGATCGTTGATTTTCCAACCCACAAAGACTCCTACCAGGCAGCCAATCAAAAAGGCCAGTGTATCAAATTCCATACTCTCGACCTAGTTTAGACTTGACATTGAATTCTCGTTCAATGTAGTATTGAATAAGACTGTTCTTGATCATAGAGATCAAGTCCCCGCCGCAGTCTTCTGGCACTATGAACCTCACTGGACATCGACCCCAACTACGAGTCTCCAGGAAGTTGGCATAGAAACGTCTATGATTTTTGTTAAAAGCGTCGAAAGCCACCAAGGGCCTTGAATAGTATTCTAGTCTGCTCATATGTTTATTTACGCAAATTCTTGTTCGTCAGCAACCACTGTAAGCATATTGGCCGGCACTCTCCACAAGCCTGATACTGTTTTAACAGTCACAAACTTGATGGCGATCTTGACCACAACACCTGTGACGTTGCGGCCTAGTTTGGTGCTGTTGAAGTTGACATTGTCCCCAATACGCAGAGTTCGTTTGGTCTGCTCTGTAAGTCTAGCACGAGCGAACTTGACAGCGTCGATCATGCTGGAGAGTTGATCATTGGTCCAGCCACCTTGCAGGATCGCTGTGTTGATTTGGGTGATGTTCATCTCGGCTCCTAAATGTGTTAGTGTAAATGTATTATAGCAGGATTTTGGTTGGCTGTCAACCGCCGTTGGGCAGCGGGGCCAGTGTGGTCATTCGCTTTCGCAGAGGCCGTCCCGCTCCATAAGGCACTCTAGGGCATCTGCAACCCTGTCACTCTCTGAGGAGTAGAATGTGAACTCGCCCAATGTGGTACGACCCTCACCTTCCTTAATATATTCGAAGCCACCGTAGTAGTCCAAGCGTGAGCCTGTGTATGCTACAATAGTATCTTCATCTACGAACAGCTTGCCGCAACGGTCATCCAAGCCCAAACGGCTTGCTGGCTCTTTGCGCATGCCTTGTACATAACGGCTAACCATATCGTTGACTTCGTCTAACAGGTCTGCTGCTGAGTTGAATTCTTGCATTGCTCGCTCCTTGTTGTTTAGTGTATGTGTACATTATAGCGCACTTTGTCCAAAATGTCAAGTACGCTATAAAAAGCCCCTACGGGCTGTAGGGTTAACGGCAAGCAAACATATTAGTATTAATTAACTTATTATCTTCAATATACTGTAATACAGTATAAAAATGCTCGCGCGGGCAAGTATCTTGTCGCATAATATTATCGTGTAGTACTTCCGCATCTAATGTCGTATTAAACACACATAATGCACTAACATTATGTGCAATATCGTCCGCATACATTTTATACGTATTAATATCATTTTCGTCATCAATATATGCTAATGTGCTAATTAGGGGCAGCATTAACTTATTAATTGCTAGAGCGTGTGTGTTGCTTAATTTACGCATTGTGTTTCCTTTGTTGTTAAGTGTTAATTATAGCGCACTTTGTCCAAAATGTCAACCAAAATAAAAAGACCCTACTAACACTAGGGTCTTTAGCTTAGTCTACGTAATATTCTACAGTTTGTGTTAGTGTGCTAAGTGCACCTTCTACTTCCGCAAAACAACTTAGCTGTGCAAGTTGCTCGCCGTCTAGTGTTGCCTCTAACAGCATTTCCTCTACTTCCGCTAGCTTTGCAAGTATTGCGTCTCTCATAGTTTGCTCCTTAAGCTGTTGCAGTTTGCATAATGTTGCGTATCTCGTCCGCTAAGTCGTAAGCGTCGTAGCTTGCACGTCCCTCGTCTTGCATGCCCCATTCGCTAGTAGTAATGTCGCTAGCACTAGCAAAGCCCGCATTTGTAATAATCTCTTGCAAACGTTCTGTAAAAGCGCCGTCCCAATAAAAGTGTCCCATTGCTACAGTAACTTCGTCGTCGCTGTGCAAGTTGCGCAACAGCAACGTTCCCATTGTCTGCGCTGTCTCATCGTTTTGCAAAGTGCTAATGTCGTAGCTAACAGCTAAGTCCCCACTGCCCTCGTCAGCGTCTTTTGCAATAAACATGTCAATGCTCTCTACAGTATAGTTGCCGCATTTTTCGTTTACGTTAATGCACAAGTTGTAACCGTCTTCGTCTTCTGTAATGTACTGTTTTGCGTTTTGCATAGTATTCGCTCCTAATGCTGTTTAAAAATGTATTATAGCACACCTTGTCCAAAATGTCAAGTGTGTGCGCATAACCCTATGCGCTGTAGTGTTATGCTGTAATTTCTTCGTCTAGCGCACAAGCTAACGCATTAAATGCGTTTTGTATTGTCTCGTGTTCGTCTAGCTCTGCTTCTTCTAGCACTGTTTGTAACTGTAACATTAAACTGTCTAATTTGCTTTTAGTATTTTGCATTGTGTTTCCTTTGTTGCTATGTTGTTATTATAGCGCACTTTGTCCAAAATGTCAAGTGCGCTATGTATAACCCTACAGTTTAGTCAACAAATACAATTTGTGTAGTACGCAAGTTTTGTTGTGCAAAAGCCACAGTGCGTTGCACCTCGTTTTGCAAATCTTCTGCAAGTAAGTCCCCACTAACATAGTTGCATTTAGCTTGCACAGGAAACTTATATTTGTAGTTAGTGCCTACTAACTCTTTGTGTACGTTAAAAGCAATTTGCACTTTGTATGCGTTAATTTTTTTGTTGTAAACTAGCTTTGCGTATGCTATGCAATTTGTAAACATTGTGTGTCCTTGTGTGTGTAAGTTGTTATTATAACGCACAAAGCCCAAAATGTCAACCAAAAAAAGAGACCCTAGTGTTAGTAGGGTCTCTGTCAAGGTTCTTAGCCGGGAGCGAATCGGTTCAGAACGGTGCGTCTTCTGATTCAGAAGTCGCTGTGGCCGTGACCTTAGTAGGGGCCTTGACCTTGACCGTCTTAGTACTTGACGGATTCTTTTTCTCTGCATAGGCAATAGCAGCTTCAACAGCGGCATTGCCTTGACCGAAGCCAGTGCTCTTCAAGAACTGAACGATCTCAGCCTTGGTCATCTCTGTGGGCAGTTCAACCAGGTCAATGTCAGTGTGACCATTCTTCTGGAGGATCTTGGTGCGCATCATATCGTTAGCGAATCGGATCTTGGTGTCGCCACCAAACGTTGAAGCACCTGCGACTGCGAATTTTTTATCTGTAGCCATTTTAAATATCTCTTTCTGTGTGTGTTAAAAATTAGCTGTGTTAGCAGCGTGTTACTAGTATAACGCCAATTTGGTTTGGCGTCAACCATTCATTTTACCAAATTAACTTGAATTGTCACGCTCTCCTTTTCATCTAGGGCCGCAATGAACTCGTCATCATAAACCAGCTCTTGCATGTTGAGGTGTATCATTTCTTCCGCCCTACTCAGATCCGGCTCGCCGGTTGATGCACATTCAACAGTGAACACGAAAGTGTATAGTCTACTCATTGCCATCTATCCTTTGCCAAAGTGAAATTAACCAAAGCCGAATCACGGAAGAACACATTGCCGTCCGCATCCCAGGCCCAATCAGGCACTGCCTGTCCATGCTTCTTTATGGCCCAGGCTTCGTGGATAAAACAGCCCGGACCATTCATCTGCGTCATATAGCATCGCATCTCATAGAAGGACATAAGCCCTTTGGCACGAGCTTCTTCACCCTGCCAATAACCACCATTGGTTCTGTGCGTCCAAGTGCCGTGGCCACTGTAGCGTCGATCCAGTTTGATTACTTTCATAAGGCAATCAAAGCCTTCTTCTCGGCTCCGTCCTTGATCCATTCTGTGAGTTCTTCTTCCTCGTTCTCTGCTTCGTATTCAGCCATTGACTCAGAGATGCCAAACATATCGTCCAACTCATCACCGACAGCGGCTCGCACAGTCTGACTGTTCTCACCACTGAATTCGTAGTAGTCATCACAACCATCTTCCCACTTGCCTACAAAGCCCATGCCGGGTTCGTAGTAGTAAAGGGTGACGTCGAAGCCCTGTTCAGCCAAAGCCTCGCAGATTTGAGTAGGTGGGCTCCAGGCTGATTCAAAGGATGCAGAGAAGCTCAAGCCATCATCTTCGATCTCTGCAACATCACCGTTGCCGCCGATCTCCCACTTGGTGCCCCAATTGGCCACATTGAAGTCATACCAGTTGGCATAACCATACTTCTCTAGGTTGGCCTTGCTCTTGGCTTCTAGTTCGGCCTGCTCTACAGGATCGCCTAAGAAGCCTGATGTGATGTTGAGTTCTTCTGGCATAGGCACTACCGTGCCGCAGAACTCACCTGCGTCGAATGCATCGGCCAATCGCTTGATTGCCACAGGGTCGGTGCCACGCACCGTGATATGATTTGAACACCAATTAGGCATTTGACATCTCCTTGAAAGTTGAAATTACTCGATGAACGGCAAGATTGTTCCGGCCACCAATATGCCAGCGATACAAGCCCATTGGGGTTTCGTATTCTTTCCAATCGTAGATTGTGGCCACTGTGCCGTCTTCGAATGACAAGCACCACTCAACTGTGGTCTTGTCGCCGCCACCTTCTGGCTCGCCAAATACTTCAACCAATTGATGGTAGTATGCTTCGACATAGCCCTGTAGGCTAGTGCCGTTTGCCTCTGTCCAATCTGTCTGTGTAAACTTCATTTCATGCTCCTTTGTTGTCTAAGTGTCTCTAGTATAGCACCGGTCGTCCAAACTGTCAACCAATTTGGCATAGAGGCTCCTTAGATCTCCGTTTCGTATTCGTAGAATGTAACTGTAGGGTCAAACTTCTTGAGCTGACGAGCCGCAGTCATCAACTCTTTGTATCGACGGTTAACCTCTGTGCGGCTCAGTTCGCCATCGCAAGTCAAGTTCTCTGGACTCAAGGCTGAGTCAATCATGTCTGCCACAGCCTGACGGTCCTTGGCACTGTTGAGACTATACTGGGGACCCTTGAAGAATGAGTTCCAGTGATTCTTGTCTTTCAAGAATTTTTCTAATGCTTTCATCTCGCGCTCCTTGTTTGTGTGTCTAAGTGTTAATTATACTGCCAAACGCCCAAAGTGTCAACCAACCCTGTTGTCAGTAGGGTCTTTGCTTTTAAGGAAGTCCACCAGCTCGTCGCTGACTGACTCAAACTCATAGCCGCGATCGTGCCAGTCTACCCACTCGCCTTGCTCAACTTCACAGTTGCCTTCTTGAACCATCTCCAAGGCACTCTCTTCTGAAAGGGCTTTGACAGTAAAGATTTCTTCAACTATACTGCGTCTAGTGAATACATAGGTACGCATCACAGGCCCTTTACCAGGCGCTCACACATATTCAGCCACGTGTTTGCAGGTACCCCGGAAAGTGTAGCCGGGACAGGTACAGGTTTTTGCGTCTGGATCGACGGTGTATTCTTTGCCATTGGAGCCTTTTACTTTAATTAGATTACTTTGTGTCTTGACCTTAAACGGATTAGGAGTTACAGTTGCAAACTTCCTGCCTCGCTTGTCAAACCCTTTGATAGGATTCTTAAAATAGAATGGTTCTGATTCTCCACTCTTTATATATGATACTAGGTTGTTACCGTCTAGTAGGTATATGTGCGGGGGGAACTGCCCCCCGGTTGTTTCACGGAGGGCTTCCATCAATCCAACCTGCTGCCTGCGTAGACCCGGTCCAAGCCCAACTTGTCTTTCAACACTTGGGCGTAGGCTTCTGCACCTGCTTCCAGAATGCTGATCGATTGCGTAGGAAAGCCACTGGGGTTCCACAGTTGGAGACTGCCTGTGTAGGATTTGCGGAAGCCAGCGGCAGCCAACCACTTGCCCAACTTGCTGTTAGAACGGACACCGTAGACGTCGACCCAGGCAAAGCCACAGGCATCACGATCGCCATGCTTGGCGTGGAATGCCTTAGCGGCTGTGCGAGCCTGGATGCCTGCTTCGTTGGTAGCGTCTTGTACCAACTGCTCTGTGATCACTGTTGCGACTGCTTGCATATCTAGCTCCTTGTGTGTTTGTGTAAGTCTTAATTATACGGCCTTTTGGCTATTCCGTCAACCAAAGTCAAAAGAAACCCTAGAAGTTCTAGGGTCTTTGTACACGTATAGCAGCGGGGCCTGTGGCTAAAAAGCCACATCGCCCGGCACTCCAATCAGGCCGCTTCTTTCTCGTAGATCACAGTCTGACCAAAGGGTGCTTCTGCTTCTGTATTGCCTTTGACAATAAAGATAGTGTCGCAATAGTCCTCATCACCCCAACTGCCGAATGGGTAGCCGTCTGTAAACATGATTAACTTCTTGGGCTGGATACCATTGTCTTTCATAAACTCCCAGTTGACAGCGAAGTCAGTACCACCGCCACCCTGGGGTTCGTAGTCCAGCAAGTCTTCGCTATTGTCGTGGCTGATCTCTTTGTGATTATAGATCTCAGTATCAAAACACCAAAGGTTGACTTTGAAGTCTTCGTATTGATCCATAATGCCTTTGACTTCTGAAAGGAATACAGTTGCATCCTCTTCACCAATTGAACCCGACATATCAATACAAATGACCACGTCAATGGTAGTAGCCTCTTTCATTCCTGGGAGGATAGCACCACTATGCCAGCTCTTACGGTTAGGACGGCTAAAGGAGTAGTCGTTGCGGATAATGCTTTGAATCTCTTGACGCACAAGGTCACGCCAGTTAATCTTGGGCTCAGTTATATCTTTGATCAAGCGTTGGATACCTGCAGGAGTCTTGCCTGCACCAGCGGCCGCGGCACTTTGGATCATGGCTTCTTTGATCTCGTCACGGATCTTTTGAGCTTCTTCTTTGCTCATTGTAGGCTTACCCTTGCCCTTGCCTTCGCCGTCTTGTTCACCACCCTCGCCTGGGCCGTCTTCGTTAATGTGCTCGTCAAGCAGGTCACCCAATTGCTTCAACAACTGGTCCATAGGAATCTTTTCTGCTTTTTCGTAGAGCTCGTCGTAGATCTCTTCCCAGGCCATACCACGGTATTTGGCATCGTAGCAGATCTTAACTTCAGTGATCTTCTCGCCAATACGCTCGTCAACAAGGATTTGATTGACAGCGAAGTCTTGTGCAATGTTAGACAGCATGCGATCACGGCTGCCAACACGACCAAAGTGATCAAAGACGCAATGGCAAATCTCGTGTCCGAACAGGAACTCTAGTTTCTTGACGCTGAGCTTCTCAATGAACTTCTTATTGTAATAGAAGTTTCGACCGTTAGTTGCCGCAGTCGGACACCACTCAGATGCATCGATCAATTGCATACGAGTTGCCATATTGCCGAAGAAAGGTGCTTTGAGCAACAGTCCTACTCGGGCTGTGGTTAGTTTATCGATAATTGGGTCCATGTGTCGCTCTCCTTAGTATGTGTATATTATAGCATCTATTTATACACCTGTCAACCAAAAAAGGTGGGCGGGCAAGCCCTGAGAAGCCTCCCGCCCTTGCAATGGTCGAGGTCTTAATTCTCCATTGCACTCAAAACATACTTACCGAACCGCTTGTGGAACTCGTCAAAGCTCTTCATCTTTGTTGCATCCAATGGCAGATTGTAGTTTGTCAATCCTGTCTTGGCGCCCATCACTACCAACTCTGTTGGGAAATTATCCATCATATAGCGGAAGAAGTTGTCTGCCTGCGAGTCAAAAGTCTTAGACTTCTTCTCTGCTTGATCCTTTAACTCATAGCACAGGCTCACAGTCAACGAATACATGGCACTCACTTCCTTAATCTGCAGGTCCTTGACCTTACCGCTGAGGATGTCTTCTGCCTTAGGCAAGCGTCCTGCAATCTTGCGGTGAGCCATAAACTTCACAGCCAAGCCATCACCAACGGCACCCGCAACCAAATTGTGCAAGGTGTCAATGTCGCAGTCGTCGTCTTTGAGCAGGTCGCTTACAAACACCCACGAGCGTGGAGTAGCAAAGGCCTTGCTGGGCGACTTGGGATCAAAGTCGTACAGGTCTTGCTTGGCAAAGCCCACATAACCAACGACCTCAGGATGCACGGCATTCATCACAGCCCACTCTTGAAAGTCATCAAAGTCGATCTTCATTTCCAAGTGAATGAAACGGTTAGCCAGTGGAGCAGGCATACGATATGTCACGCCACGGTCACCTTCACGGTTGCCAGCTGCCACAATGTCAACGCCCTTAGGCAAAGTGTAGGTACCAACCTTACGGTTAAGAATAAGTTGGTAGGCTGCGGCCTGTACTGCCGGAGGAGCGGAGTTCAGCTCGTCCAAGAAGATAACGGCAGTGGACTCTGGGTCCGTAGGTAACTCCGCAGGGGGAGCCCAAACCATCGCGCCTTTTTCAGCATTGTAATAAGGGATACCTTTGATGTCCGTAGGTTCCCACAGGGCCAGTCGAACGTCAATGACCTCACGATCTGCGTCCTCGCCAATCTGCTTGACGATGTCGCTTTTACCAATTCCTGGGGGACCCCACAGGAACACAGGGCGGCGAGTTTGAATCGCCTTACGAATGGAACGCTTTGCGGCCTTAGGACCAACTTGGCGAACGCTAATATCTGTGGACTTTGCCATTTTAAGACCTCTTTAAGTTGTTTCTCAGTTTTAATAGTATAACACCAACTCAGCTCAGTGTCAACCAATTCTCTTTACAAAGTTTAATTGTGTTGTATTGTCGCCACGCACACTTTTAATCTTTGCTTTAATAGACACTCTACTTCCTGTGTCCATGTTAGTATTATACCAGAAATCAACAAAGCTGTCAACCAGTTTAGCTGTGATTCTAAATTTATTGTATTCTTGTGAGTAGTAGCTCTTAACGATCTCGATCTCGCCCTGGATCTTGTCACCTACAGCACCAGTCAGTTGAGTGCTCGCACGGACTTCACGGGCCAGCTCGTTGCGGCTTTGATCACGGATCATCACAGAGGGCAAGCAGGATATGATGGCAAACTCCAAGAGGTTACGACCGGTGAACTCATCCATCTGTGCGATCTTCAAGGCTTGACGCTCGAAGTCGTTGATCTTGCCTGAGATCTGCTTGAGCAAGAAGCCGTTGAAGTAGTGACGGATCTCACGACCCTTCTCGATATCGGCCTCAGTGGCCACTGTGAAGTTATTGGTCCGAAGCCATTGTTTGACCATCAGCTTGTTGGCATCTTTGACCAGCACCATAGGACCTGTTAGGTCGTTGTCGGGTTGAGTCCATACAGGCTCTTTGAAGTAGCCCCCGTTGATACGATCTGCTGCTACCGCTAATCCCCAAACTTGATCTGCTGTAAACATTGTGTTCTCCGTTTAGTTGCTGTATGTGTCTATTATATAGCCTTTTAGCCAAACAGTCAACCAGGCTGAAGTGCCGGCCAAGAGAAAGGAGTGTTGCTTTTACACAACACTCCCAAAGACGCCCCGGGAGCGAATCGGCTTGTCTTTGAAACTGCTTTAGAGCGTGATGCCCATTGCTTGAGCCTTGTAGCCTAGAGCAACGATCTCACGTGATGGCTTGCCCATTGCGTACTCGGTAACAGTCACGCCGTTACCTGCCTTGCGGGTGTTGCTGTATACAGCATAACCGTTCTGCTTGATGCGGCTAACTTCTGCGCTCAAGTTGCCAACGCCCAAGTCGTGCTTGGCTTTGCTTGCTGTCAACGATTGACCGTTGTACAATGCTGTGAAGACCTTGAAAGTCTTGGTTTCTGGATTGAATCTTTTCATTTTTAAGTTTCCTTTGTTAGAGCTGTTTCTTAACAGCGTGTTACTAGTATAGTGTCTTGATTGGTTAAGAGCAATGATCAATGTTACCGTTTTACGGTTACGTTAGCTCGAAGGAAGGCTCCTAACAGAACCACGGCGGCCCAGGTCTCCAACGTGTACGCAATCATCAAGGCAGAACCAAACAACACATTCCAACTCCAAATGACTAGGAACGGCCCAATAGCCAACAGGAAGATGACTAGGGCAATGATTACAATAATTTTAAGCATTTATGATCTCCTCAACTTCCTCAATACGTTTAATCTCAGCCAACTCTTTCTCGATCTCACTGATCTTGCGTTTGTTGCCCTTGTTGGTGTTCTTCTTGTAGACCAGCCACACGTGATCTTCACAGTAGCTCTTGCCCGGGAACACCTTCTTACCACAGGAGTGGAACGGAGCCTCTGTCTGCTCCGAACCAATCCACTGGCACTCTGTAATAATTGCACTCATATTATGAACGCTTCATCACAGTAACTTCAGCCATTGCTTCCCAGTTGTCGGCAAACGCCTTGCGCAATTGTGCAACCTTGAGCACCGTACGCAGGCTCAGCTCGCGCAGTTTAGCCCTGTTGTTGGCAACAAAGTCCACAACATCAATCTTGGCCACATCGCTGAGTTCGTACTCGTCCAACATACCGTCTGCAACGATCTGCTTGATACGCAACACCTTCTCACGGTCTGTGTCCATCTGCAGATCAATGTAGTGGCAACGGCTCTCAAGAGCGGCAAGGTGATCCTGTAGCTTCTTGCTACGTACATTCT
>Ga0209191_1001167_pt1 | contig 17778 bp, 18 predicted proteins | sample S_130626_EF_Meta_FD_187320 | JGI IMG/M metagenome (GOLD analysis project Ga0209191, IMG submission 187320) | Freshwater microbial communities from Lake Simoncouche, Canada to study carbon cycling - S_130626_EF_MetaG (SPAdes) (version 2) | ecosystem: Environmental > Aquatic > Freshwater > Lake ...
TACCGGGCTAGAAGATAAGTTTAACGCGAGCTATTGATGGATGCCAAAAGAGTTTTTATTGAGCCAACGCCTGGTATTTCACCTTCTGGATCGACTGCAAACCATGGCGATAAAACAAACTCTCTAGTTTGGGCTAATGGATGAGGTAATTTAAGGAAAGCTGAATTAATTATCTGATCTCCATAAACAATTAAATCGAGGTCAATAATTCTTGGCCCCCATTTGATATCTCTTACCCGGCCCATTTGATCCTCGATTGCTAGCAATTTTGTTAACAATTCTTCAGCAGATAGGTCACAACTCCCAATTGCAACAGCGTTTAAGAAATCATCTTGTTCGGGGCCACCAACTGGCTTTGTTTCGATAAATGGTGAAACAATTAATTGGCCCAAAATAGATTCAAGTTGGGTGATGGCAATATCTAAATTTAATTTTCGATTTTCAAGATTAGAGCCAAGTGAAATTACGGCTTTCATCGACTACGAATTATTTCAACTGAAACATCTTTAAATTTAAGTGCCAGCGGGGCCTTAGGCTTATGGACCATAATCTTTACTTGTTTAACTTTTTTATATTTCTTTAACACCAAATTAGCAATATTTTCAGCAAGTGTTTCGATCAATAAGACAGGTTTACCAGTTATATTTTCATAGGCGATCTGAGCGACCTCAGCATAATTAACAGTTTTACTTAAATCATCTTTAAGATTAATTAAATTAATACTTAATTCGATATCAACAATAAATTTTTGCCCTTTTTTGCGTTCACTTGGAAATACGCCATGAAATCCCTTGGCACTAATTCCAGATATTTTTATTAGATCACTCATTTGCGAAGCCGTTCAACAACAGATATCGCATCTTTATGCGCTTTAACTGCGTGAGTGCGCACGCCCCACACACCAAGGCGAGATAACTCAGTTGTCAATGCAATTGTTGCCGCCTCGCGATTATCTGGCTCCGGAGCATTAATTAATTCTCCAAGGAATTTTTTACGTGATACGCCAATAAGTAGTGGGTAACCGAGTAATTGAAATCTTTCTATGTTTTGTAATATCTGCCAATTATGTTCGCTGTTTTTCGCAAACCCAATGCCAGGATCTAAAATTATTTGTTCAGTGGATACTCCGGCTTTTAAAAGCGCAGTGACTCTTTCATCTAGCTCGTCTTTAACCTCTTTAACCACATCCTCATAAACTGCTTGTTTTTGCATATCTTTTGAATGCCCACGCCAATGCATAACTATGTATTGAGTGTTCGGATTTGAAGCAATTACCTGAGCCATTTTTTCATCTGCTAAACCACCACTAACATCGTTTATGTAAGTAGCCCCGGCGGCAATCGCTTGTTTTGCAACCTCTGCTCGCATCGTATCAACACTAATTACTGCGCCATCTTTAACTAATTCATTAACCACTGGAATAACTCTTGTTAATTCGTCCTCTTCACTGATCCGATCAGCACCTGGCCTAGTTGATTCACCACCAACATCAATAATGTCAACGCCCTCAGCAATTAATCTCCTGCCTTGGGTTATTGCATCTGATTTAGATAAATACTTGCCACCATCCGCAAATGAGTCAGGGGTAATATTTAATATTCCCATTACTAGAGTATTAGACATTTTCCTACCTGCTTTGGTTTATTAACGAAATTGCTTCAGCTCTTGTTGTTGGATTTAACAGCTGACCGCGAACCGCACTGGTTGTTGTGCGAGCTTGCGATTTTCTAACTCCGCGCATTGACATACACAAGTGTTCGCAATCAATAATTACTATCACTCCGCCTGGTTGCAAAATATCAACTAATGCATCGGCAATTTGTGAAGTAAGGCGCTCTTGTACTTGAGGTCTGCGTGCATATAAATCAACAAGGCGAGCAAGTTTTGATATACCGGTAATTCTTCCGCTCTCGCCAGGAATATAACCAATGTGAGCAACCCCATGAAACGGGGTTAAATGATGCTCGCAGTGAGAAAAAACTTCAATCTCTCTAACAATTACTAACTCTCTATGCCCAATATCAAATGTAGTTGTTAAAACATCCTCTGGCTTTTGCCAAAGACCAGCAAAGTTTTCCGCAAACGCTTTTGCAACTCGCTTTGGCGTATCTTTTAAGCCATCTCTATTTGGGTCTTCACCTAATGCATGTAATAACTCAGTTACTGCTTTTTCTGCCCGTGCTTGATCAAACTCTTTTTTGGCACCACCATCTCCTGGCCCCATCGATACCGAGTTAACCTCACTCATTTACATCTTTATCACTTTTTTTAGCAGAGGTTTTTTTAACTACTTTTTCCTCTTCTGAAACCTTGATTTTTGCTGGCTTTAGCGCAACGGGTGGTTGATTTGAAGGGATTCGATTTTGTGAACCAGTCCATGCAGCCCGCGGTTTAACCTTTTTAACTTTCTTAAAAATAACAGCGATTTCTTCTTTGTTTAAAGTTTCATTTTCAAGCAACTCTTCAACTAAGCGGTCTAATGTTTCACGGTTTGCAACTAAAACATCAAATGCTTCTTGATGAGCATTTTCAATCATCTCTCTAATCTCACTATCAACAATTGCAGCAACATTTTCAGAGTAATCTCTTTGATGCCCGTAATCTCGCCCTAAGAATGGTTGTGAATCAGAGATACCAAGTTTGATTGCGCCAAGTCGTTGTGTCATTCCATATTGAGTAACCATTGCCCGAGCAAGATTTGTTGCCTTCTCAATATCATTTGAAGCACCAGTAGTTGGATCATGGAAAATTAATTCTTCAGCAGCTCTGCCGCCCATTGTGTAGGCAAGCTGATCAAGCATTTGATTTCTAGTTACTGCATAGCGATCTTCATCTGGTAACACCATTGTGTAACCAAGTGCTCTGCCTCTTGGCATGATCGTAACTTTATGGACCGGATCGGTGTGAGGAAGTGCGTGCGCAACTAGTGCGTGACCACCTTCATGGTAAGCGGTAATTCTTCTCTCTTCTTCAGTCATTAAACGAGAAACTTTTTGTGGGCCGGCCATTACTCGATCAATTGCTTCATCTAAATCTGAGTTTCGAATTGATTTGCGCTCTTCGCGGGCAGCAAGCAGAGCAGCTTCATTTAATACATTTGCTAAGTCTGCGCCCGTAAATCCAGGTGTGCGTTTTGCGTAAGAGGTTAAATCAACATCTTTTGCCACAGGTTTATTTTTTGCATGCACGGCAAGAATTGCAGCCCTACCTTTTAGATCAGGTCTGTCTACGGAAATCTGGCGATCAAATCTTCCGGGCCGAAGAAGTGCTGGATCTAATACATCTGGACGGTTTGTTGCAGCAATTAAAATAACCTGTCCATTAGCTTCAAAACCATCCATCTCAACTAATAATTGATTAAGAGTTTGCTCACGTTCATCATTTCCGCCACCAAGACCAGCACCGCGCTGGCGACCAACTGCATCAATTTCATCTACGAAAACTATTGATGGCGCATTTTGTTTTGCTTGAGCAAACAAATCACGTACCCGAGATGCACCCACGCCAACAAACATCTCAACAAACTCAGAACCAGAGATAGAGTAGAACGGAACCTTTGCTTCACCAGCAACTGCTCTTGCAAGTAATGTTTTACCAGTTCCAGGTGGACCATAAAGTAAAACGCCCTTTGGAATTTTTGCCCCAATTGCTTTGTACTTATCTGGGCTTGCTAGGAAATCTTTAATCTCGCGAAGCTCTGCAACAGCTTCATCTGCACCTGCAACATCAGCAAAAGTATTTGTTGGAGTTTCTTTATTTTGTAATTTAGCTCGGGAGCGACCAAATGAAAGTACGCGCCCACCTTGCCCACCACCCATAAACAACATAAGTAAGAAAATTATTAGGATGATTGGCAAAATACTTAATAGAAGTGAAACTAAAAATGATTGTGATGGAACTTCTACATCCCAATTAGTAGATGGCGGATTACTTGTTAACAGCTCAACAATTAATTGTTCTTGTCCAACTACATACGATGCTTCAAGTTTCGAAGCACCATCGGCTAGTTCGCCATCCTTTAAGACCACTCGAATCTTTTGGTCCCGATCAATAACGATCGCTGACTTAACATTATTTTGTGCAATTTCATTTAAAATTACCGAGGTATCGACCTTGGTGAATTCTTTTCCGGTTGTAGAGATCTGGCCAAAAATACTGACAGCAACGAGTGCGGCAATAATCCAAAACAGTGGTCCACGCAGAATTCTTCTGGCTAATTGTGGTGATGGCTTGGCAGCTTTTTTCCCGCTACTAAACCCTTTTAGTTTAGGTATTTTTACTTTTTTCTTTTGCGCCACTTATTACTTCTCTTTTCTTGAAGCTGGTAACGGAAGGCTTAAGAATAAAGGTGTTTGGCTAGAACGCCAATAAACGGCAGATTTCGATACTTCTGATTGAAATCTAAGCCATAACCAACCACGAATTCACTTGGAATATCAAAGCCCACATACTTGGCTTCAACCTTAACAGTTGCGGCATCAGGCTTTCTAAGTACAGTTAAAACCGAAACTGACTTAGCGCCACGAGAAAGCAAATTTTCAGTAAGCCATGAAAGTGTTAACCCGGTATCCAAAATATCTTCGACAATCAAAACTTCTCTGCCTAAAATGTCACTGTCTAAATCTTTTAAGATTCTAACTACACCACTTGATTTTGTTCCAGCACCATATGATGAAACTGCCATCCAATCCATATCAACATGTCGTTGTAGGTGGCGAGAAAAATCTGCCATCGCCATAACTGCGCCTTTTAACACACCAACTAAAATTAAATCTCTTCCTTCATAATCTTTTTTGACTTGAGCGGCTAACTCTTTTAGTCGAGTTTGGATTTGCTCCTCGCTAACAACAACTCTTTCAATGTCATTACCAAGGGCTGATAGATCCACGGTGCTCCTTATTTATTGGTTGAGAGGGTAATTCTGCCTGAATTTCTTAAAAGCTTCACATCTCCTGGTAGTGATAGCTCTTTTTGACCATGCCAATCAGAGATTAACGCCTCAGCACCGTTGATATGTTCGGCTGAAAGGCTGCCGGAAGGTGCCCCTGCTTGATAAATAGCAAGACGCAATACCCGAGATCTAATCGCTCTAGGTAATCGCTCTAACTCATTGACGGATAAATTTAATGGATCCGTTTGAGCAAAGTACTCTCGAGCAAAACTATCTAATGCATCTGCATCAGCACGGAGTAAGTCGGCACTTCTTACTAATGCGTCCGTAATTCCTGGTCCAAGATTTTCTTCTAAATTAGGTAACACGTTCTTACGAGTTCTTACTCTTGCAAATCTTAAATCATCATTATGTGGGTCTGACCAAAATTGAACTCCACCCTCATGGCATGCCGCCAATGTTGTTTGTCTTGAAATCTTTAAAAGCGGCCGCACGTAAATATTATTTTCTATCGCCATACCAGACAAAGATCTGGCGCCTGATCCTCTCGCTAATCCAAGTAGAACACTCTCTGCTTGGTCATTTAATGTGTGAGCAAGTAAAAAATGCTTTGGTTGGTGAGTGTCAATAAATTGATTAAAGATTTGATACCGAGCCCGACGAGCTGAAGCCTCTAAGCCATCAGTAATTTTCACCTGTGCAACTGCTGATTCAATTTGGGCATAACCAATATCTTTAAGTTTGGAAATGGTCTGTGTAGTAACTTGTGCTGAACCTGGTTGTAATCCGTGATCAACAACTACTGGAATAATTTTAGTTCCGTTTGCTTCTAAAAAAAGTGCGAGCGCAAGCGCCATTGAATCAGCCCCGCCAGAACACCCAAATAAAATTGTTTGGGAAGAATCACTAAGCCATGGTTTAACCGCTTTGCGAATTTCCCAAAGCGAAGGCGTGCTAGCGGTACTCATACCGAGAAGATTAGACCCGACCCCCGTAAGGCATTAAACCCTTAACGCTGTAGATGCTTGAGTAGAGCAAGCCTTTGTCTTTTGAGTTCGCCTCCCACATCATGCCGTCCCCGGCATAGATGGTTATATGGTGGATTGTGTTAACTGTTCCTTTATATGAGTAGAAAAGCAGGTCACCAGGAACTAGTTCACTTAATGGCACACGTTTTGTTGAAACCCAATACAAAGATGAGTTAAGTCGATCCCAATTTGGCCAACCAAGACCTGCCGAACGATATGCGGCATAAACCAAACCAGAGCAGTCAAAAGTTGTAGGCCCTTCACTTCCCCACACATACCGCTTCTTTGCTAAAACTTGTTTTGATGCAAACTCAACTGCTGCTGCTCTCATAGCTTCAGTTGATCTAGTACTACTTCTACCGGTGAAACCAATATCTGGCCAAATCTTAGATTGATCAGGTGTTAATGCAGCTCTACCAGCATTTGACTCTTCTAATAATGCAAGTTGACGTTGTTGTTCAAGTGTTACCCGTGTTTTTTGAGCAACCGCTAACTCTTTTGCTAATTTATTTTGTACAGCTTGTAATTTATCTACCTCTTCTTGCTGCATTGCCTCTGCCACCTCGGCGGCTTTCTTTGCGCTAGCAACTTTAATTGTCGCAGCAGCCTGTGCCTCCTTGGCATTATCAGCCGCCTTTTGAGCAGAGGATGCAACAACCTCTGCGGATTTATATCGGTCTAATGCAGTTGAATTATTTTGACCAACTGCATCTAATGCGCTGAGTCGATCTGCTAAATCTTGTGGGCCATCTGCTTTTAGTAGTGAATCTAGATCGGTAAAGCCACCGCCTGAAACATAAGCATTGGCTGCCAACTTTCCAATTGCTCGCTTTCCGCTATTAACAGAGGCTTGGGCAATTTGTAAATGCTTCATTGCTAAATCTGCTTGTTTAGTTTTCATTTTTAATTCATTTTGAGCTGATACATATAATTTATGTTTTGCAGTAGCGATTAAGGCAAGTTGTTTTAAAGTCTTTTTTGCAGAGTTTAATTTTGCAGCAGAGGCATCAGCTGCTGCTTTCTTTTCGGCCTCAAGTTTTTTGGCGGCATCAATTTGAGCTTGGGTTGGTTTTGGCGGCGCGGCAATTGCAGCAGTTGGAACTAGAGTTGCTATTAAAAATGCAGCTATTAATTTCTTAAACATTAATTTGCCACATCTCGTTTTTTAAATAAGAAAGCCACAATCGCCAACCCGACTAATAAAAAGGCGTATGAGGTAAATAAGGCGTACTGATAGGAAATCCGGTCAGTACCTCCTTGAGCAACCGTTGATAATAGTTGGCCTGGAAAGTAGCGATCAATATTTTTAACAAATGCAGATAACAAACCTTCAAAAATTAAATTCCAAATTACGCCAATCGAGATCGCAGAGATTGGTGATCTAAAGAGTAAGCCTAGAATCATTCCAAAAATTCCATAACCAATTGTTGCAATTAATACATTAATAAAGCTGTGCCAAACCGCCGTTTTTGCATCTGTTGTTGACCAGGCTTGCGTGGAAATGTCCTTTACGCCAGCAAACAAATAAGAAAGAGCAATACCCACAATTGCAGAAAAAGTGACCATCACAATTGCAAATAACTTCATTGCCCCTAATTTGCCCAGCAAAATCTTCATACGAGATGGCTGGCGCACCAACAAATTCCGCAAGGTTCCATAGGTGTACTCCTGCGCAGTTTGGGCGGCAAAAACACAAAGTGCGACAACACCTAAAAGGCCGGCCGTGTTGGTAAAACTCAATGAAATTCCAGTAGGTAGTGAAAGCACATCTCTACTTATTCTTACCCCCCGCTCACCATTTCCTTCTGGCGAATCAACTAATAGGAATAGAACAGATGTAATTAAACTAGTAACAAAAGTTACGGCTAGAAGTGTTGATACCGACAGAGATGGCCGACGAAGTTTTGTTAATTCGGCTCTAAATACATTCCACATAATTACTCACTCGTCATTTCAAAGAAGGTCTCTTCTAGTGATGCTTTTACGGGAGTTAAAGACTCTAAAGTTATTCCAGCTTCAAATGCTGCTTTGTTTAATTTGGCGGAGAAATCTGATGTGCCAGTGACATGAACTGTGTTTTCCATAATTGTTGCTTGATGGCCAGCAGCAGTTGCAATTTGTGCAAGTTTATTTAAATCACTGATATTTTCTGGTTTTGCCACAATTACTGGTTGTTGTTTAGCAAGTAAGTCAATTGTTTTGCCGGCGAAAATAACCTTGCCTAACCTAAGCATTACCAGGTGATCGCTAATCATTTCAATCTCAGAAAGTAAATGAGAGGAGACGAATACTGTTGTACCGGCGTCAGCTAGTTTGCGAAGCAGTGTTCTAATTTCATGGATTCCAGCCGGATCAAGACCATTGGTTGGTTCATCTAAAACTAATAGTTTTGGATTTGGCAACAATGCTGCTGCAATTCCTAATCTTTGCTTCATGCCGAGTGAGTAAGTTTTATATTTTGAATCACTGCGGTCACCAAGACCTACTAAATCAAGCAAACCAGCGATTGAATCGGTTGAGAATCCACCAATTTTCGCTAATACATTTAAGTTTTGAAAGCCAGTAAGCGCTGGATAAAAAGCTGGGCCTTCAATCATGGCACCAACTCGTGGTAAATATTTTTCAGGTTCGGTGATTGATTCACCCAAAACATGACCGCCACCGGTAGTTGGTGTGATTAGGCCAAGCAACATTCTGATCGTTGTAGTTTTACCAGATCCGTTGGGTCCAACAAAGCCACAAATGCTTCCCATTGGTACTTCAAAGTTAGCATGAGAAAGCGCCATTCGATCGCCATATTTTTTTGATAAATCGGCAACATCAAGTGCGAGCGGGGAGGACATGGGAATAATTATCCCATTAAAAAGCGTAAAAACTACTTAAGCAATACACCAACCACTATTAAAAGTGAGTAAACGCTGAGAAAAACTATTGATGCTTGAAATAACTTACTGGCGTTGGGCTCAGTAGGTGACTTTGTTAGATTAATCAATTGCTGATTCCAGGCCAGAATTAAAAGTATAGAAATAACTAAAATTAATAGTGACATCCTTGCGTTGATAACTAGGGCAATTGAAGTAAGCGACATTGCAGTTGAGTGAAACCACATTTGCCTAATCACTGATTTCATTGGTGCCACTACTGGCAACATTGGAATACCCGCTGCGGCGTAATCATCTTTATACCGAACGGCCAGAGCCCAAAAATGTGGTGGCGTCCAAAAGAAAATTACCATAAAAAATAACCACGAAGTAGTAGTTAATGAGTTGGAGACTGCAGCTTGGCCGATTAAAACCGGCATACAGCCAGCAATTCCGCCCCAAACAATATTTTGTGAAGTATTTCGCTTCAGTGTGATTGTGTAAATAAGGACATAAAAAATAATTGCGATAGCGGTAAGTATGGTTGCAAGATTGGTGGTAAATATATGGAAAATTAATAGTGATAGAATTGAAATGAATAATGAAAATATTAAGCCGTTCTTTCTTGAAATTTCTCCAGTTGCAATTGGTCGGTTTGCAGTTCGCTTCATTAACCGATCAGAGTCTGCTTCGATCACAATATTAAATGCGTTGGCACCACCTGCAGCTAATGTCCCACCGAGTAAACTCCAAAAGGTTACCGAAACACTAGGTATTCCTTCACTTGCAATAAATAATGCAGGAACTGTTGTGACAAGTAATAGCTCAACTACACGGAGCTTCATTAAACCTAGATAATTTTTCATTTGTGATTTAAGCCTATCGCCGTAGTTGAAATTAACAATTTTTATGATGTTGCAACAAACGGAGTTGTTGTTGGGTCAGGTACTGGAAGTGGCGCGGTAGGAGGCTTAGTAATTGTGCCTAACATTCGGTCAATAGCGCTGCGCGCTGCGTTTTGAGTTCTTTTTGTTCTTCCAACATGATCTGCAATAACCACAAATACATACTCTTTATCGCCAGAGGTAGCAAAGCCAGCGAGTGAAACTGTGTGACGAGTAGAGCCGGTTTTAGCTTTAACTAAGCCAACCGCTTGCGGTGCTGTTGAGTGAAACCTACCAATTAGTGTTCCAGATTCTCCACTGACCGGAAGTGAATCATAAACTACCTTTAATCTTGGTTCACTTTTAATCTTAAGTAGTAACTGCGAAACTGTTACTGCTGAGATTCTATTTCCACCTGATAGCCCCGAACCATCTTCTAAACGTAACCCGGTGGTATCTATTCCCATTTCATCTAACTTCTCATTCATCATCTCATTTAAGCCAGTTTTATTAGGTGTATAACCAAATTTTGAAGTTGCCAGCATAGCCAGGCGTTGACTTAAAACATTATCACTATAAAGAAGTGCGAATCTAATCATCTTTGAAAGTGGTGGTGAAACAACTTCCTTTACTTTTTCGGTTATGAGAGAGTTTGGATCAACATCTTTACCGATAGCTTTATGTACAACTGAAGCTCTTCTTCCTAAAGCTTTTTTCGCATAATAAATATCTAACCCACTTATACCGGCATAAAGTAATGTTATTTTCTTTAACTTCTTATCAGTTGCAAAAGCTGCCTTAATTAAAGTTGGTGTATAAGCACGTTTGTTTGCATCGCGATATTTACCATTAGATGTCATCCATGGATCACCTTCTCCTAAAATTACAAATACGCCCCTCTTTTCAGTTTTATACAGCGCAGTTGTAAAAATAGTCTCACTATCTAAAGCCATTGCTATGGCTGTGGCAGAGGTTAGTTTCAAAACTGAAGCAGGTGTGCGAAGTTCAGCTGAACCACTCTCGTAGACAACCTCTTTTGTATTTCCATCTAATAAAATGATTCCAGGATCTGCTAAATACTTTGAACTTAGGTAATTAAAAAATGGTTGTGGCAAGGGCTCCACTGCAAGCGCTGGTTGTGCGTTAAAAGTTAAAACAAGTAAAAGCAGTGCAGATATTTTTTTCATTAATCCTGCACCCTTCGATTAAATCTTCCTTGTGAAACAGCGGCTCCTAGTATTACTAACAGCGCACCTACTGGTTCATGCCAAACAATAACTTCGCCTAAGAATAGCCACCCAACAAAGACTGCAACAACTGGAGTTAGATAGGTCACTGAACTTGCGATAGAACTACCAGCGGCAGCAATAATTGAAAAGTTCCAAATATAGGCAAAGCCACTTCCTAATATGCCAAGGGCTAACATGGCAAAAATGTTTGCTGGTCGGTAGTTGTCTTGAGATATTCCATCATATAAATAAAATGGTAATAAAGTAATTGCTGCCATAATTAATTGGGCAGTAGCAGCAGCCTCTGGTTTTAAGCCAAGTGGGATTATATTTCGCTTTGAGTATGGAAATGAAATTCCATAACAAGTGACAGCAATAAGTAATGCAATTACGCCAGTTAGTTGATTGTCACCAATCCCTTGCCAAATACCGAGAACTACCATTACTCCAAGACCGCCAAGAAGCAGTCCGAAGACTTGTTCAGCTTTCAATTTCTCTTCCCTAAATGCAATAAGCATCACTATTAATGTTGCAAGCGGGGTAGTGGCATTAATAATTCCAGCAAGAACAGATGTTACATGCAGCTCTGCATAAGCAAAGAGAATTCCAGGTACCACATTTAATAACATCGCAACTATCCAAAGTTTGTACCAAGTGCTTTTTTCTTTTGGTAAATCGATTTTCATTAGTTTTACGACTATTAACAATGTAATCGCACCTAATGCACACCTAACAAAGGCAACCCCAAATGGCGTTAAGAATTCAAGGCCAAGTTTTATAAAAATAAAGGAACAACCCCAAACTAGGCCTAATGCTAGATAGGCAGGCAGCCATGATTTTCGCATCATCACTCCTTAGCCTTAAGGTTTGCTTATGTCTGAATCAATTGTCGGTCCTGGTGAGTTTTACCAGGTAGTTGGCGTAGGCCCACACTCTAAACCATGGCCAACTGATAATCACTTTGATCCAGAGTTACTTGAGCAAGGTGATCGTCGAAATGTCTTAGATAAGTACAGGTATTGGAAATTAGCAGCAATTGTTGCCGATCTTGATACCAAGCGACATGAACTACAAATCGCAATTGAGAATTGGCAGCATGATTTAAATATTGGTTCAATAGTTAGAACTGCAAATGCATTTAATGTTTCAGCGGTTCATATCATTGGTAAACGTGATTGGAACCGAAGAGGTGCGATGGTTACAGATAGATATTTAACCGTTTACCATCATGCAACTGTTGCAGAGTTTAAAGCTTGGTGTGATAATGAAAATCTACCAATTATTGGAATAGATAACTTACCGGTTTCTAAACAATTAGAGAGCGCTGATTTACCTAAGAGATGTGTGATGTTGTTTGGCCAAGAAGGTGCGGGTATGAGCGATGAAGGTGTTGCAATCTGCACGGTAGTTTTAGCAATTTCTCAATATGGTTCAACTAGATCTATGAATGCATCAGCTGCTGGCGCGATCGCAATGTATGCCTGGGCAATGCAACATTTAAATCCGATTAACCACCCAAAAAAGTAATTACTTAATTAATCCTCATCTATTACTTCAACAACCGCATCTAGGCGCCGAACAATCTCATCAGCCTCCACGTCTCGATCTAATTTGCGAAGTGTGATTGCGATCTTGCGTTCAATATCAATAATAAATTCAAAATCTTTAAACTCAGATTCGGTCACATTCTCTAATACATTTTCAAGGGTCATCAGCGCCTCTTCAAATTGACCAGATGCAATTTGGGCTTTGCCTAACTCAAATGAAGAGTAGGTTTCACGCCTGTGATCATGCGCGGTAACAAATACATCTAATGATTTTTGGGCAGAGATTAACGCTCCTTCTGCATCCCCTAATTCAGTTAAGCAGTGAGCAATCTTTTGATCACACCTTGCCACATTGATAACCTCTTTTAACTTCTTAAATAATGCCCGTGATTCTTTAAATGCCTCAAGTGATTTCTCATAATTTTTTAGCTCACGGTACGCGCAACCAATTAGGTGTAGATCATTTGCAGCCCCAGAATCATTGCCATCTACTAAATGCTCCTGCACACACTCATTCATGCACTCAATAGTTTTTTCATACTCTTTTGAGTTAAACCACCACTCACCTAAGGTGCAGGCGAGTTCAATTGCTATTGGTGATTTAGTTTCGCGAAGTAGGTCCACCGCTTTGCTCATTGCATTTGCAGCTTCATTCATCCGCTTTAACTGATTTAAGTTATAACCAATTGCTGAATACGCCTGGGCTAATCCCTCTGCTGGAGCTACTGCTCCTAAATCTGAATAAATATCTCTGGCAGTTTCAGCAAGTGCTAATGCTTCGTCATATTGACCACGGGCATATATCCGCGCGCTTAATTCATAATATGTATTTGCTCGATCTAAACCATCAACTTCAGGGATTCGCTCCCAAAGCATCTCTTCAGTAATTATTTCCTCTGAATTGATATCGTCGTCTTCAGACAAATTATCTCCTGTTGGTTTAATCTGTTTGGGAAGTAATACAACCCTAGCAATTAAGGCTGATAGATGAGTGTGAATATGCCCAAGATAGCTCAGGGGCGGGTTTGGTTGAGCGTGGGCAGGTAAGGCAAACCTGAGTATAATTTCCCCACGTGCGTTTCATAAATAACCCAAGCCACGATCTGACCTATGACGATGTATTCATGGTCCCTTCTTACTCAGAGTTATCTAGCCGGATGGATGTTGATCTAACCGCATTTGATAAAACTGGCACCACAATTCCATTAGTAGTAGCAAACATGACTGCAATTAGTGGACGTCGGATGGCAGAAACTGTTGCTCGTCGGGGCGGTATGGCAGTTATCCCACAAGATATCCCACTTGAAATTGTTGCTGATGTAATTAGCTGGGTTAAATCACGCCACATAATTTTTGATACTCCAGTAACGCTAAATCCAAATGAAACCGTAGCTGATGCGATTGATTTAATCACTAAGCGCAGCCATGGTGCATTAATTGTGGTTGAAAATGAGATACCAGTTGGAATTATTACTGAGGCTGATTGTGAAAATGTTGACCGCTTTACACAGTTAAACAAAATCATGTCAAAGGATTTAGTTACGTTAAAAGATGATGTAACTCCTAAAGAAGCATTTGAATATCTAACTGAACAACGCAGACGCCTTGCCCCAGTAATAAATAAGAGTGGCAAGTTAGTCGGAATTATCACCCGTACCAGCGCTCTTCGAGCAACGATGTATCAACCAGCAGTTGATGCCAATGGAAAGTTAAAGGTTGCAGCAGCTGTTGGTATTAATGGCGATGTGGCTGGCAAAGCTAAACAATTATTAGCAGCAGGGGCAGATGTATTAGTAGTTGATACCGCCCACGGACATCAAAAGAAGATGGTTGATGCATTAAAAACAATTAGAGCATTAAATCCATCAGTACCAATTGTGGCTGGCAATGTTGTTACCGCTGCTGGCACAAAAGAATTAATTGAAGCAGGTGCTGACATTATTAAAGTTGGTGTAGGTCCTGGTGCGATGTGTACAACGCGTATGCAAACTGGTGTTGGCCGTCCACAATTTTCTGCTGTGCTTGAGTGTGCAGCAGAGGCTAAGAAACATGGCAAAACTATTTGGGCAGATGGTGGAGTTCGCCATCCAAGAGATGTTGCTCTTGCTCTTGCTGCAGGTGCAGCCCAAGTAATGATTGGCTCTTGGTTTGCTGGTACATATGAGTCCCCTAGTGATCTTAGAAAAGATTCTGATGGACGTTTATATAAAGAATCATTTGGTATGGCATCTGCTCGCGCTGTGGCAGCTCGAACCGCAAGTGAGGATGCATTTGATCGAGCCCGTAAATCTTTGTTTGAAGAGGGAATCTCAAGCTCTCGAATGTATATAAATCCAGCACGTCCTGGTGTTGAAGATTTAATTGACGAAATTATTGCCGGCCTTCGATCATCTTGCACATACAGTGGTGCTAAAAACTTAATTGAGTTTAATGAAAAAGCAGTTATTGGAATCCAATCAGCTGCCGGATATGCCGAAGGCAGACCGTTATTTACTTCATGGAAAAATTAAACCTCTTCTTTTTTAATCTTTTTTCTAGATAAAACAATATGCCCAGTAAAACCAATTAATAACGCGGCAATAACTCCTAGGTTTGCATAAGCCCAACTTCCGCTTCGCCCACCAATTGGTCCTAGTAAATATCCTTGCCAAGATAGCCAAGAAGCTAATGAGTTAGTTACCAATCCCCAGCCAATTACTGCACCGAGTGCGACTAATCCAATAGATCTAAAATTATATGCACCGTATCTGCCATTTGAATCAAATAATTCTTTTTCGCTATAGCTTTTTCGCATTAATACATCGGCCACAAACAAACCTGACCATGCAGCAATTGGAACACCTAAGGTAATTAAAAATCCTTGAAATGGCACAAAGAAATCAGCTGCAAACCAAACTAAATAAATTGTGCCGGCAGTCATGATTACGCCATCAATAACGGCAGCAACATGTCTTTTAACCGGTAAACCAATTGAAACTAAAGTAAGTCCAGATGAGTAAAGATCTAAAATTGCGCCACCAATTAGCCCTAAGACTGCAACTAATGCAAAAGGAATTAAGTACCAGGTTGGAAGCAATGTGGTTAACGCACCGATTGGATCACTAGCTACTTGATCATTTAACTCTTTACTAGAGCCAGCAAGTAGGGCGCCATAAATTACTAAAATTATCGGAACAATTGATGCGCCAAAAACGGTCCAACCAACTACCGCTCTACCAGAAACTTTTCTTGGTAAATATCGGGAGTAATCTGCTGCGCAATTTACCCAGCCAAGTCCTAGGCCGGTAACACCAAATATCAAAGCACCAATAAATCCTTGAGCACTTCCACTATGAATTGAGTTGACGGAAGACCAATTAATTTGATCAATAGTTAACGCAATGTAACCAGCCGTCAATACTAAGGTGGCGATTGTTAAATACACTTGTAATTTCATAATTACTTTGAAGCCAAGAACGCCGCCAACAATTGTTAATCCGCCTGCAAGTAAAAATCCTAGAACTCTAGATAAATTAACATCTAGATGGCCAACCCTAGTAAAAACTGTTTCAGTTGCTAAGGTTGCAAGAGAGACTAAAACTGTCTCCCAACCGACAAATATTAAGTATGAAAGAAGGCCTGGAACAATATTTCCTTTAACGCCAAAAGCAGCTCTAGATAAGGTCATGGTTGGTGCATTAGCGCGCTTGCCAGCAAGGGATGAAATTCCTACTAAGAAGAAACTACTAAGTGTTCCAATTACTGCAGCAAAGGTTGCTTGCCAAAACGAAATACCAAAGCCTAAGAAAAATGAACCGTATGAAAGTGCAAGGAATGAAACATTGGCTGCCGCCCATGGCCAAAATAATGATCGAGCTGAGCCTTTACGTTCTGACTCATTTATAAAGTTGATTCCATTTAACTCTATATTGCTGGAAATATTTGGCATAAGAAATATTAACTTTAAATATTATTACCGAGGACGTTTGCGACGCTCATGGGGACGCGGACGAGATTTTTTCTTTTTACCGCCGCCTCTAGATCTTGAACCTCGATACCCACTAGACCTACCATCACCTTCACTTTTCGCACCTTGCGCACTAACAATTGGAATTCCAGATGGCTCTGCGGCTCCGGTTACTTTTATTAAATTAGCATCAAGTGGTCTAACAGTTGATTCATTTAATCTCACGCCAGCTCTTGCTGCTAAGCCGTGTACACCTTTTCTTTGCTTATGAGTGGCAAGTGTTACCACTGTGCCAACTGCGCCCGCTCTAGCAGTTCTGCCAGCTCGGTGTAAATAATCTTTGTGGTTCTCAGGTGCATCAACATGTACTACTAAAGAAACATCATCAACGTGGATGCCACGAGCTGCCACATCAGTCGCCACTAATGCATTTGTATGGCCCGCTTTGAAAGCTTCTAAAACTCTGGAACGTTGTGCTTGAGTCTTACCGCCATGTAGTGCGCCGACTGCAACACCTAATTCATTCATCTTCTTGGTTAATTTGTCTGCGCCATGTTTTGTTCTAACAAAGAAAATACTTTTTCCTTTTCTAGCAGCGATCTGGGAGGTGATTAAATCTTTATGTGCTTGTTCCATAATTAATACATGGTGAGTCATATTGCCAGCAGTTGATTTCTCATTTGCTAATGAGTGGGTTACTGGATTTTTTAAATACTTCTTAACAAGTGAGTCAACATCTTTGTCTAAGGTGGCGCTAAATAACATGCGTTGTCCGTCGGGTTTAGTTTGATCAAGGATCTTTTTAACATCTGGTAAAAATCCCATATCAGCCATCTGATCGGCTTCATCTAAAACTGTTATTGAAATATCATCTAATCGAATATGTTTCTTTTGAATCAGATCAATTAACCGTCCGGGGGTAGCAACCACAATTGGTACACCTCTTTTTAGAGCTTGAATTTGTTTTGAATATGAAAGTCCACCGGCAACAACTTGTGAATTCAAATTAACCGTTCTAGACAATGGCGCGATTACATCGCTGATCTGCATTGCTAGCTCTCTAGTTGGTGATAAAACTAAAGCAAGTGGCTTTATTGGGGCTGCTGTTTTCCCAGCTAACCGAGTCATAAGCGCTAGACCGAAAGCTAAGGTTTTACCAGAGCCGGTTTGGCCTCTACCTAAAATGTCTTTGCCGGCGATTGCATCAGGCAATGTGGCTTTTTGAATTGGGAATGGCTTCTCGATACCTGCAGTGTGAAGTGCTTTGATCAGCGCAGGATTAACACCTAAATCTTTAAATGACATAAATCAACCTAACAAGACATGATGCGCGTCTTGGTGGTGATTAGAGATTAAGACTCGCAAGGCGCTTACAAGGTGTAAGCACATGGG
>Ga0209191_1001168_pt1 | contig 17777 bp, 16 predicted proteins | sample S_130626_EF_Meta_FD_187320 | JGI IMG/M metagenome (GOLD analysis project Ga0209191, IMG submission 187320) | Freshwater microbial communities from Lake Simoncouche, Canada to study carbon cycling - S_130626_EF_MetaG (SPAdes) (version 2) | ecosystem: Environmental > Aquatic > Freshwater > Lake ...
AGAACTTTGAAATAGATGAAAATAAAGAAAAAACATGGTTTGAAGAATACTTATGGAAAGCCAACCCACGGCTTTATCAATCATATGTTACTTATAATGAAAGAATAAGAGAACAACCAGTTAAACTAAATACAGGGAAACTAAACAGTTGGGACGATGTAAAAACACAATTTTATGATATAAGAAGCATAATGTATTTTTACTACTCACTTACATTATTTATTATATCAGAAACCATTATGATTTTACCAAATTTATTAAAAGATTTTATTGAAAGTGCGTCTTACAATGTTACCCGTTCTCTTACGACAGAAAATAATATATCAGACGATCAAATTAATGAAGATTCTAAAATATTAGTAAATATAATATATTGTATTTTTACGTTTCCAATTGTTATTTATGTTACGTATAATTGGTATTTTTTAACAGCGTTTTACGAAAAAAAAGAAAACGGTGAATTAAGACCCGCAAGAGACGATAACCGTTATAAAATTCGTTTTTACGATGGGTACGGTTTAGTTGTAAAACCAATATTGGTATTTTTATTTGACGCCGCATTAAAACCTTTGGAAAAGTTTGACTCATTTTTTTTCGGAGATAGTATTCCTCATCTTCCGTATTTGTTAAAAATGATAAAGTATGATTCAGAAACTTCCCTAAATAACATAAAACGATTAATATTGTTATTAGTTGCAGTATTTTTTGTATATCATTTAAACTTTTTTACTACTATTGATGTTTTATTAAAAGGGGAAACTCAATCAATTGTGTATATATGTTCTTTTATAGTTGTTTTATTTCAAATGGCTACTTTTTATATCAGTACAGTGGGCAAGACATTTATTCCTGCTGTTCATGGATTAATGTAGGGATGCGTCATCCATTTATTCAACAAATGCAAGAAGAGGCGACCAAATTTATTAAATCTCAGTTGCCTGTAGTAGGGGCGGTTGCCAATGAATCGTCTTCTTCTAAGTAGTGTACCGGTTGCAGAATCGGAGCTCTATAAATTCCGTTCCACACGTCTTATTTCATTATACAGGATATCAAATCGCAGAGCAACCACACTCGCACACCTCCATAAACGAAATGTTGCCTATAATCAGAAGGGCATTTCAGATGCCAATAACACAATCCCGGTACATAGAGAGTTTTTTAAAACTTCCAATGTCAGACACCAGGCGACCAGGAAACGGCTTCTATCAGTTTATAAACCAGAAATGGTTGAAACAGGCGAAATTGCCATCTTGGCTTAGTGAATACGGAGCCTCCGAAGAAATTGAGTCACACAATCACAAAGAAATAAAGAAAATACTTGATAAATGTGAAGATAAACAGCCTAGTATTGGTGAAATTCCTAAAGATGCGCAGGAGCATATAGGATTTTTTCAACACATCTGGAAAAATCGTTACTACGCAAATGAACACGCCTTTATACGAATCTTGATTAATCAGATATTAGATTGCCGAGATATATCAGATTTTTCTTTCCTATTAGGATCACTTTGTAAGTCTGGTGTTGTAGCGCTTCTTAGTTTGAAAATTAGAGAAGAACATAGAAAGCCATATTTTTCCAGAAAAACACTTATTCCCGCAGAGCTCACCTTGCCCGATTCATACTTTTCTGATAAAGAGGGTCAGCATAAAAAGACATGGAAAGCCTACGAAGAATACGTAAGCACCTGTGCTATAGAACTTGGATTACCCTATCTAACCCTGGTGATAGATGCTGAAAAGGAATTGGCGGAAATAATGACTAAAAATGACGGGTATGAGGGATCTAGAGAGTTGAGAGGCAGAGATTTAATAAATATTTTTCCCGAGTTCGGCTGGGACGAATTCATGAATGGTATGGGTATGTCTAATAATTGGCGCCAAGAATATTGGATTTTGGAGTATCCATTATGTACTAAAAGGCTCTTGCAATGGTTTTGCAGGGCCGAAAAGGAAAAGGTCGCCGCACTGTTAACCCTACGCCTTTTAAATATATATAGTGAATACTTACATCCAAATATTGAGGCTGCGGCGTTCAATCTGTTTCAAAAGGAAATGCGTGGTATTAGCGTCAAAATGCCCGATGAACTCCGTTTTATAATAGATATAAGTTCTGCAGTACCATTTGCGCTTTGTTCTGAATTTGCTAAAATACAATACAGCCTACGAAAACAAAAGGAAGTTGAGGAACTTGTTGAAAGAATAAAGGTTGCCGCCATAAATACTATGCGTGTAAATAAGTCACTGGCGAATCGTACTACTGCGCGCGTTATTGAGAAAATACGCCGTATGCAAATAAATATTGGTACAACAAAGTCAGAGTATTTGCCTAAAATCCCCTATTACCCTGAAAGTATAATTCACACAACCATGTCAATCGTTGGCACACAAAACGCAGATTCCTACAGAAAATCTGGCCATCCTAGTGAAAGGTCTACACTTACGTACCCATGTTTTATAGTAAACGCATCCTATTATGAAGAAACCAACCAGATTGTTATACCATGGGGTATTCTACACCCTCCATTCTTTGTATCTGATGCCCCTCTAGGCTGGAATTACGGGGGAATCGGCGCAACGATAGCACATGAGATATCACATGCCTTTGATATAGATGGGAGTAAGTATAACCCTCGGGCGCAATATAAGCCATGGTGGACACGGAAAGATCGCCTGCATTTTAAAGAGAAAACGCGTAAGATGGCTAACTTCTTTACGAAACACAAGCGATTTGGTATGCATCTCAACGGCAAAAAGACGCTGAGTGAAAATTGGGCAGATTTTGGTGGCATAGTCATCGTGTTAAATGCATTGAAGGATGAGTTGAAGGAGAAGGGTATAACAGAGGAGCAGAAAGTAAAGGAGGCGATGAAAATGCTGTTTATTGGCTATGCAGTTTCGTGGAGAGATAAGATGCGGAAAAAGAAGGTTATATACAACATACTAAAAAGCGTGCATTCCTTGCCTGAGGATCGTGTGGATCTGATTGTGCCACACTTCCAAGAATGGGTAGATGCGTTTGATATTAAGGAGTCAGACCCGCTTTTCATACCAGTTGGGGAGCGGTTAAAGTTTTTCTGAATAAATTACATATATTAACGTGAGGTATACTTAGTATATCTCAGGTTGATATTTTAGTCATTCTAGAAATTAACGCCGATTATGCCTCTGCCGATTACGCGTCTGCCTACTTTTCTTTATCTTACGTTTTGTACCGCCACGAATAAGCTTCGGCGTCATCACCCTCGTCCAGCGCGCATGTTGTTTCGGGGGCGTGGCTGCGAGCTTGAGTGGTGCTGGTGGCTGTACTGGTGGCTGTGCTGGTGGCTGTGCTGGTGGCTGTGCTGGTGGCGAGGGCGGCGGATGGGAAGGCCCGCTGTTATTATTATTATTATTGTTATTGTTATTATTATAATATTTGTTTCTTGGCTTTACCGCCCGCGCTGCCATGGCTGCACGTTCGCTTTCCTCTTTTGCCTGCTTTTTCTCTGCCGTTATTCTGTCGATCTCATGCTGTAATGCCACCTGTACCTGTTTCTCCGTGGCTGTCCGCCGACGATATGAATCAATTAACTCTTGCATCGCCACCTGCCACCGTCTATTTGTATCAATCTGTTCTTTCGCCCACCCCGGAGACCGCGCCGCCTCATCCCGCACGCGCCTCGCCTCCGTCTCCGCCGCTATCGCCGCAGCTAACTGTTTCAATGCAGCATCGTCTGCCCTACGTGCATCCTTAATCTCAGCCGTCTCCAAATTATTTTTGCTAGACATCCTCTACGTTCTATTCTTACCTCTAAAATATGCATGGTCTAAAATGGGTATAGCTTCTATTTAATAGAATAGATGGAACCTAGAAATATGAGTAAACGCAAGATGTCCTCAGAATCCATGGATTTGAACGCGATACAGGTGCCCTATATGTACATACATGAACAGTTTGGCTTCTCCGTTCAGTCCATTTATAGGCGTTTTATGACAGAGTCAGATGCTGATTTGGGAACATATCCTGATACGTTTCCAAATAATATCCAAGAACACTTCTGGATTCAACCAGGTGAGCCCACGGTGAAACCCTGGATTTCCCTGGGCAAATTAAACAACGGGCATTATTTCTATTTTACAGCCTTTTCAACAAATAAAGATGGGCGGTTCTATGTGAATACGGTCACAGAGGAAGTGGCTGTGCAAAAGGTAGCGCCTGTTAAATTTGTGACCCCTTCTAACCCAATGTTTCCAAATATTGGATTATCTGGTACTAGTTTCTTACCCGAAATTCCAAGTGCTCGTATACCTATACCAACTGTATTAGAAACAGATACCGTTTCTACGATTACCGTTGTAAAATCCATAACACCCGTTATAGCGGGTCATATGAATCTCTGGATATCATGTAGGTTCAATGATATTATAGAATACTCCATGGATTCAGTCACCTATGAAAAATATATGGCCGAAACGGTTCCTACAGAATGAGAAGGTCAGATAGGCGCCACTTTTCAAATGTGCCGTCGGGCATTGGACGCTTTATGATAATAGGTAGGCGTCTGGCCTCTAATTCAAGTCGCGCAATCTCCCGCAATTCAGTCACATGGGCCGGTACAGCGATATAGGGCCTGGCACCCATACTGAGTTGATGTGTTCGGAATCCCAAGATATTTGTCTTTTCAAATTGGGTGAGAAAGGGTGCGCTTCGGTGGCGTGGATCCGCCTGACCATCAGAATTAGTGAATGTCGGAGGCACATTTGTCAGAACAATCTCCATCGCCACACTTTCAATAGTATCAAGAAGAGCCTCTGGGTGGAATCTCAGAAGCTCTCTTCCCAAGTCGCGCTTCTGCTCACCCTCTATATGGGCATCGTCCTCAATCTCCTGCTCCTCATCATATTGATCACCATCCGCATCGTATTGCTCATCGTCTGCCATACCTATATTCTGCTATAGGTGTTGATTCATTTTTTAGGCCACATTAACTCATAATACACTCACCGTGCAACCAGAAATTGCCCCCTGTTTCTGTATTTTATCGACTTTATCCTTTGGAAGATCTTTATAAAAGTTATCAGTCAGTACATTTTTTTTATTTCCAAATATTTTTTTCCTCGTATTCTTTAAAATATCCAAAACAATATCACCATGTTTTTCCTTTTTTATCTGTGCCTCTAGTGATTTAGGGATTTTAGATCCTGCCTGAAATATCGTATTTTTGCAAGAAGGATTACAATACCCCGTTACGCAACCTTCAAGTAATTTTTTATCTAATGTTTTACTATTCCTTGTAGATTTTATGATATTTTTAATTAATTTTTCTAATTCCTTGTTTTTAAGCCCCCCTTTAACTTTACGGGTGAGGTTTTTAGTAAGTGTTTCTGTTAACTGCTTTTGCCGTAATATAAATTTAGGACAATACCTTTTTTTACAGCGTGTTACTGATTTTTCACTGTTATTCATATCTACTGGTCATCCATATTATAAATGTGGATTGGCCTAAAGTTGAACACCCCAATTTATTAACATAGGGTATGTCAGCCGAAGAGTATGAAGTAGCAGAGTACGAGAAGTTTGACGATATGGAGCTTCCAGCCGAGTTGCTTAGAGGAGTCTATGCATATGGTTTTGAGAAGCCATCCAATATTCAAAAAAAAGCTATTAAGCCAATTGCAGACGGCCAAGATATTCTGGCACAGGCGAACTCGGGTACGGGAAAGACAGGTAGTTTCGTCATTGGTAGCTTAGCGCGTGTTGATATTACTCTCCAAAAGGTCCAGGTTCTATGCATGGCGCCCACTCGCGAACTTGCACAGCAAATCCATTTTGTAGCATCTTCTCTAGGCGGAATGATGGGCCTGAAGATTTATGCTGCTATGGGAAAGACGCCTGTTCGCGATGACGTGCGTGCCCTAGAGCGCGGCGTACACTTTCTCGTTGGCACGCCGGGCCGCATTTATGATCTGATGAATCGCAAGGCCTTTACCACCGAGCATATTCGGGTTATTATTGTTGATGAGGCCGATCAGATGTTGGAGGACCGATTCAGGGAACAGCTCCAGTATATCCTGGCCATGGGCTTTCCATCCACGACCCGTTGTGCGCTGTTCAGTGCAACGATGAACCCGAGCGTAGTGGAATTCGCCGAGGGGCTTCTGGTGAATCCCGTGCGCATTCTTGTACCGCCCGAGGAGGTGAGTCTGAAGGGTATTCGGCAGTACCGCGTAGATCTTGAGCGTGAGGAGTGGAAGTTTGAGGTGCTTCTGGATCTCTATAAGAATCTCAATATTGCCCAGGGCCTGATTTATTGCAATAAGCGGCAGAAGGCTGAGTGGCTGGCTGAGAAGATGACAAATGCAGGCTTCCCTATTACCTGCATTCACGGCGACATGGATGTAAAGGACCGCATGGATCGTATGACCTCATTCCGGAAGGGTGAGACGCGCGTACTGATTAGCACGGATCTTCTTGCTCGCGGTATTGATGTACAGCAAGTAAGCCTGGTGATCAATTATGAGCTGCCGACACAGATGGACAATTATATTCACCGCATTGGTCGCTCTGGCCGTTTCGGTCGCAAGGGTACATCCATCAATCTGATATCAAATGAGGACAAGCGGCTGATGAAGGATATTGAAGACCACTATGCTATTACAGTGGAGCAACTGCCTGAGGATCTGCGTATTATGTCACTCTAAATTATTAATGCGTAGCATGGAGTGCTTAAATTAAAATATCCAATATAAATCATATGAGTGTCGTTTTGGATGAACGAGACTTGTGTGATTTAGAATGTCTTGCAAACGGGGCATTCAGCCCCCTTACATCATATATGACGCGTGCCCAATATGAGTCCTGTCTGTCATCATTGACCTTGGATGGTACCACTATTTTTCCCATTCCAATTGTATTAGGGCTAGAAAACCCTGTTGATATAGGAACACGGCTAATACTCAAATCTAAAACCGGTCATATATTTGCAGAATTGGCTGTGGGTGACTGCTGGAAATCTGACTTGGAAAACGAGTGGCAACAGGTATTCGCTACAACGGATGATAGACACCCTTATATAAAATATATGAAGTCTCGTTATAAGAATGGGCCTTTTTATGTATCTGGTGATCTTGTTATGAAATCCAATGAGTTCCATGACACATTTCTGGAATATAGGAAAACACCGAAAGAACTTTCTGAAAGTGGTGTATGGACCGGATTTCAGACACGGAATCCCCTGCATCGCTCTCACATAGACCTGATTCATAATTCGGCCCAGGGAAATCCACCCATTCTTCTCCATCCAGTAGAGGGGGTTACACAAGATTGCGATGTCCCGTTTCCCGTTAGAATGAAGTGTTATCAAATGTCACTCAAATATTTACCACCAGGCACAGTTCTCTCTATCTTGCAACTATCCATGAGAATGGCGGGACCTCGGGAGGCCGTTTGGCACGCCGTTATTCGCCGCAATTACGGGTGTTCGCACTTTATCGTTGGTCGCGACCACGCAGGACCATCATATAGGAAAAAAGATGGCTCGCCCTTTTACCATCCACTCGCCGCGCAAACTTTGGCTAAAAGGATGGAGTCACATATCGGTATAAAAATAGTGGCATCTGATGAAGTATTTAATCTGAGTCAAAAAGTCAATCAGGTTTTTACTGGGCTTCTACGTTGTGAATTGCCCAATAAAAGCCTGCAGCCTATTTCGGGTACTAAATTTCGTGAAATGTTAGAAGCCGGTCAAGATATTCCATCATGGTATTCTTTTCCAGAGGTTGTGCAAACCTTAAAAGACTACTACAATAAACCGAAGGGGTTGTGTGTATATTTTATCGGGCTTTCTGGAGCTGGCAAATCAACACTCGCACAGCGCCTACGTGCGAAATTTCAAGAACGTGAGCCGCATAGGGAGGTAACGGTTCTAGATGCCGATGAGATTCGTCTGAATTTGTCGAAGGGTCTGGGCTTTTCAAAGACGGATCGCTCAACAAACGTACGAAGGATTGGCTATGTTGCATCGGAGATTGTAAAACATGGCGGTCTGGTAATTGTGGCCAATATCGCCCCCTACGAGGAAGATCGGCAATTCAATCGGGCACTTATTTCAAAGGAGGGTCGCTATATAGAAGTATTTGTAAATACACCTATTGAGGAATGTGAAAGTCGCGATGTAAAGGGTCTTTATAAAAAGGCGAGGAGTGGCGAGATAAAAGAATTCACCGGAGTTTCAGATCCATTTGAAACGCCCGCTAACTCGGATATAGTTCTAGGTGTGGCAAGTATAGAGCAGCAACTAAAGGCTGTACTCCATCTTCTAAATTAAGAAATGTAGGCTAAGATAGGCGCCCAATATTAAACAGCGCATTCAGAAGGTCCTGTGTTTCAGATCCGCGTTGTCTCAGAGTACCTCTAGAGGGTGCTCCAGGTGTTGGGGCCTGCGCCGTGGCTACCCTCGGAGGAGTTGTAATTTGCTGAGGTGTTAGATCGGGCATACTTTCGGATATCGCGACCGGTACGGAACTCGGTGCCAGCATCGGCGATACGCGCGCAGGTTGCCTTATATCGTGGCGGCAGGTAGGGCAAAGTACCGAATCATTTAGAAGCCAGTTATCAACACATGACATGTGGAATGTATGATTGCACGCCGCCAGTTTTCTGATTAATTCACCCTGCCGCATGCTGTCCTGACAGATTGGACAGTTGTCTTCCAGATCTTCATCCAAGGTTATCTGCGTAGATGCCCGTTCAATCAGATCTTGAGAAGCACTTACAATTACATCCTGAAATAGGCTGTTTATTCCTGTGGCTCTCGTAACGCGTGCCGGTACATTAATGAATGCTCTTAAAATAGGGGCTAATTCGGGCTCCTCTACTCTAATATGTGTGTTCCTTGGTACAGATACATTGGGACCTTCATATTCTCTGCGCCCGCGATCAAACAGATTAAAACGCCTTTGTGTGGCGCTTTGAACATAGCGTAATAAATCTTGTACGCTATTAAATTCCTCAGGTCTATACAAAATCCGTGGAAAATAGTTATGAAGATCATCTAGAAACCCAACATCATAGAGGTGTTCGTAGGGCATGGGATTGCTTGTACTAGTAGGTGAAAAAAATGAACGGTTCAAATTTACGTAGCCAAGTATCGCGATGGAAGACAAAAAAGGTCAGATTGGCCTGATGAATCTCGGTAATACGTGTTATCTGAATGCCACTCTCCAGTGTCTGCGCCATGTTCCAGATTTGACAGTCTTCTTTAATAAACATTCTGATTCTTGGATTGACGAAGCGGAATCAAAGGAGGCGAATCTCTGCCGAGCCTATAAGACGCTTGTGAATGATATGTGGGCGGGTGTTCCTCCCGCCTATTTGCGGCCGGCCGGGTTTCTACACTTCTTTCGCAAGGCTTTGGAAGGCACCATGTTTGACCATATGATCGCCCCTATGCAGCACGATAGCCACGAAGCACTGGTCTTCATCATTGACCAGCTTCATGAGGGTATGAAGCGCCCCCTTAAGCTTAATGTACTGGCACCCGATGATTCGCCTGTGTTTGGAGCTTTGACGGCGTGGAAGGAGAAGGTGGCGCCCAATTATTCGCCGATTGTGGACTATTTCTGGGGTTTGATGCAGGTGACCGTGGTGTGCCAGGGTTGCCAAAACAAGAGTTGCCGGTATGAGCCATTCAGCGAGCTGGTAGTTGAGTTCCCAGATAATAAGGCAGGCAGCCTTATTGAATGTATGAATCACCAATTCCAGGGCGAACCGATTGATGAGTATTCATGTGATAAGTGTTCGCCGGAGCCGCCGAAAGGCTCTGAGACACCGAGGCCCAAGCGGCACCCTGGCGTTATTTATAGGAAGTTTTGGAAGCTGCCTCAGAACTTCATCGTAGTACTGAAGCGCTTCAATCCGAATGGGTCTAAATGCAACGCAAACTTTACCACGGATGTCGCGCTAAAGTTCACGGATTGGTTTGCTGAGGAAAGTCCCGAAAAGAGCCGTCTTGCCGACTACGGGCTCCAGTCTATTGTAAATCACCACGGCTCGGCAGGGGGTGGCCACTATAATGCACAGGTTAAGAGTCCCACGACGGGTGAGTGGAATATTTACGACGACGAGAGTGTCGGACAACTTCCCGAAAAGGCCAAGCCGCATTTCGGGCCTATGAATTATATCTTATTCTTTCGGAAGAGTTAATTAGTGTGGATTGCTTAGTTTCAGGGCTTGGCTGCGCGTTGTTTGCGAGTGTGCCTATTTTTATTATTTCTTTTATACTGAGTGACTTTTCTACGTCTTTTTCCGCCACCCATAGCGCTACAGTCGGGTGGTGCCCCTTTTTGATTAAAGCCGAGCCAAATAGTCTCTTTTTTCTTAGGATCGTATATAGGACCTAGTTCCCAGATTTTATTTATACTATGTGAATTTAGGCTTTCTGTTTGTGGAATTGCCAGACCCCTGCTGAATGCGTCAAACGCGTGTTTTGGCATAAAAATTGGAGATCCCCCGCCTAATGCAATTGTATTTTTTTTAATTGCCATTCCAAAGTCAATTAATTTGAATTTTAGAGGTCTTAGATTTACGTATATATTATCGGGTTTCAAATCACGGTGAACATATCCTATACTATTAAATGCAACCTGTGTTTTCTTTATCATACAAAATATCTTTTTATATAAATCTAAATTTCTAGGATCGTTTGGATTGTAATTTTTTATATAGTCAGTCAAACTCATACCATCGGGCCCCTCAAATATTAAATATGCACTAATTGACAACTGCTCTGGATTAATATCAATAAATGAGCCGTGTATATTAGAAACGTAATCTGGTATTTTGCTAGTTGCGTCAAATGCTATATTAACTTCATTTAAAATAGATTGTAATTCATAATCAAACATTCTTTTATTAGGAAATGTATTTATAATACTTTTCGTAAAATAATATGTACCCCTTACCTTAATTCTTCCGGCTTTTCCAAAGGACCCACTAAATCTTTTACCTCCGTCAGTATTAAACACTTTTATAGATTCATTAATAAATGACATGTCTCCGCGTAGCTGAGGAAACTCCATACCATTATATATGTGTCTAGGATTTCCATGCGCGAACCTATCAGGAATGTAGTCATCTGATGTTAATACAGATGAAATTCCTGTATATATAGATGTATCATCTTTTGGAATATTTCTTTGAACTCTACCTGTAGACGTTTCCATATAAAAAATTTTACCATCCATCTCAATTTCATCTTGCCAACCATCTGGGAGCCTTTCTAAGACCCAAGGAGGTGTCCATTGATGCCTACCGTCTATATGTTCGTAATATACAAAGCCTGGGCGATGTGACATTGAGACCTTTTCAGACCATCCAGGTGGGAGTCTTATATTTTTACCCGGCGAACCTTTTAACTTTGGACTGGATGGACGGCTAGGGGGTGCTGCAGGTGAAGGTGATCGCAAAATAGGTGAAATGAAGCGCTGTGGAGGTGATGGAGAAGGAGATCGCAGTATAGGTGAAACAAATTGCTTTGCAGGTGATGGAGAAGGAGATTGCAGTATAGGTGAAATAAATTGCTTTGCAGGTGATCCAGGCATGACCTCCCTATGGTTGTCCTTCCGTCCCGCTTTCATGCGCATCTGCAGTGCAAGGAGGCGGTCTCGCATCGCATTGCCGCCATTAGGGATGCCCGCTGCGGCAGGTGCAGGTGAGGCAGGTGAATGGGTGCTTTTAGGGACCATTTCTAGCATCATATATACGGGGCGACCATCTGGTGTTGAGGAACCTGCCTTCTGACCCGGAAATGCGGGTGACAAACTCCACTGTAATGGCTGTATTGCTACCCATTTATAACCCGGTGCCGCGGCGCCCGCGTCAATATTTAATGGGCGTGGTGATAATGCTGCCATCACTTTTATATCCTATTATATTACTTGAAATTAATTTAAATATTTCAGAGTAGAAATGAGCAGTTGTGCAGTAAATCGCTGGGGGCGAGGTACAACCTGCGAGAGACCCATAAATACGGAAGCATCAAAGGAACTCCAAGCGAGAATGGCGGCCATGGCAAAAGAGCGCGAATCGCAAGATAAGATGTGGGCCACGGTAACTGAGACTGAGGTCCCTGCTAAGACGGCCGAGACACCAAGGTCTAAACAAGTTAACACAACTCTAAAGTAGAATGTCTAAACAAGGGATGCATCCCCGGTCATCTAAGACCTTCATGGACAATACCAACCCCCGACTCAATAACCCATCCAAACATGAGCGTTTATGGATTGGCAGAATACCAGATTCTTACCCTGATATTCTGCGAGCCCCAGCCGTTTCCTATAAAGCCGAGCGCGATGATCCGCGCATCAAGGCCAACAAATATGTGAGTTTCGTCAGGCCTTACAGAGGAAAGCAGGGACTTCTGCTTATAGGCAGAGAGCAGCGCCCTGTTATCATTGATGAAACCCAGCCGGATACTCCACATGTTTTGCCCATGCGCCTAGATCGCGACGCCTTGCTCGGTACATGGATATTCTCCATAAGCATGTATGAGGCTGAGGGGCTCATACAGCTGGAGGACTGCATTGTCTGTGATGGCGAGCAGATTCGGTCATCCAAGCCCTTTAAGGAGCGGTTTTCCAAACTTCAGCGATTCATAGACACCATTTGGTACCAGGACAAGCAATTTCAGTTGAATTGGGACGTGCGCCTGGCAGATATCTACGCGCTAGAATCAGTAAGGGCCGCGGCCGAGAAGTTGAACGGCGGCTACCTCTGTCTTATGCCTGAGCCGGCCCAGTTCCGTCTTATACGGGTCCTACCCATTATAAAAGTGGATTCTGTTCCCATGGTCGCGGAAGGTGGGCCCAGAGAATTCACATGTGTACCGATTGATGGTAAGCCCGACGTCTATGATCTGAAGGATGTCTCTAACAAAATAGTGGGTCGCGCCTCTATTCAGACTCTATCTGTCAGCCAGCGGCTGCAGCACCTAGTTTCTATCGGCCAGCCTTTAAAAGTAATGGCGGAATGGAATGCGGATTTTGAGTCCTACGTAGTTACGAGTGTTATTTAGTTCACACACAATATAGATGGACAAACAGTCCTTTGAGAAACACCAAAAATACGTGGAATTCTACAAGCAGCATTTCCAGGAAAAGCCCGCAGAAGAAGAATTCTGGGGCCTAGGCATTGAAAATGAATCCTATATCGCATTCCAAGAAAAGGAGCAAGTACCCAAATCATTTATAATACTCAATCATAAGCCCGAGCGGTACTCTGTAAATTACTGGAAGAATTTCAAGTCCAAAGCCCTTTCGGTGGCCATGGAAGCCCTGCCAAATCGGATCTACGTCCCGACATATATTAACAGTTATTTTTTCCGCTACGCCGATTTGCTAGGAGAACATCTTACGACCTACAGTGCTACACCCAAAAACAACATTCGGTTTAGCGGTGAAACTGTTGATCAATTCTTACGGCGCACGAGCCCCGTATTCAATACACTCATGGATAAAAATATGATATATGATGGAGACACATTTGAATTCACCACCTTCCACTTTTACAAGGCTACTGTGTCGGCCACGGTCAAAGAACTCCGAGATATCAAAAAACAGTTTTTGGATGAAATGAATAAGCGACTTGTATCAAAGCTCACCGTTTTTAAAAAGACCTTGACCTACCCTGATCATAATTACGGATTCGCTAGGTTTCTGTCTAACCTATCAAATATTGCCGTGTGTAACAATGCCACATATCACATTAATATAACGCTTCCAACAAAGCTAGATTCCTCAGGCAATATACAGAATCAAGAGCAATTCAAGGCACAGCACGCGAATGCCATTCGGGCCATACAGTGGATTGAGCCACTCATAATTTGTTTGTACGGTTCGCCAGATATTCTGCATGTCTTAAATCCAGAATATGCGCAAGGCTCCCAGCGCTTAGCATTTAGTCGGTATATTGGTCTCGGTACCTATGATACAGTCGCAATGGAAAAAGGGAAACTGTTGGATACATTCAATCATAAGACTGGTGAAACGTATTTTACAGATATGCATAAACAGTCCCCCTATGCGCCACCCGATACCATCGGCTACGATTTCAATTACAATAAATTCAAGAATCACGGGATTGAATTCCGTATCTTGGACTGGTTTCCCGAAGAACATCTGGAACATCTAATAAATTTCCTGGTACTCGTCTGCCAACACAGTCTTCTTTGCCCTATACCAGATCCGCGTGAGAATGGGGCGTGGAAGGAGTTTTGCGCGGCATCCATTATGAAGGGTTATAGCGCGCAGGTTACACCAGCATTGTATCTGAAACTCTATGAAGTATTCGGGTTTGCCACAGTGACATGCTGGCCATTCCATTTTGAAAAGAAGCCGCGACTCATCATGGAACGCCTGGCCACATATTTGTATAATAAATACCGATCAGGCGACTTGTCTAGAAAAATGTCTCCTAAGATGAAGCCGATCCAGATTGTAAATTACAACAAGCAGGTGAGAGCAATATTCCGAAAAATGTTGGAAAAAAATTGAACTTGTGATTTGTTGTTGCTGTACAACAACCACTAACCCAAATGAACATCTTTGTACTGAACTTGTTACCCAAGCTAGCCGCAGAGGCCCACGGCGATAAGCACGTGGTCAAAATGATTCTCGAAGCATGCCAGATGCTCTATAGCGCCCACTGGACCGCGGTCTACCCTGCACTTCTGCAGGAGAGGGCGGCCATAAAGATTGCGAAGGCCCACAAGGCTCTTCCCGTGCCGGCCCACATCATGGAGTCGGCGCCGAAGCGTAAAAATGCAGATGAGCCTGGTTATCGCCCGGTTCATCTTCATCACCCCTGCACCATTTGGGTGCGCGAGTGTCTCGGCAATTACATGTGGACCGTGGAACTTGCTCTGGCGATTGCCGACGAGTACGAGTACAGGTGGCCCGGCAAGGTGCATAGTTGCAAGGAGCAAGCCTTGTGGCTAAAAGTGAATCCGCCCCCTGGTATTCCGCTCACCGAGCGCAAGGGGTTCGCCGTAGCCATGGATGATATTTACAAGGTCCCTGGAGACCCCGTTGCGTCCTATATTGCCTACTACAAGGGCTCCAAGAAGGACAGGAATTTGACGGTCTATACACGCCGTGCGCCGCCCGCATTTCTGGAGGAGGGTGATTGAGACTTATGATTTTTTATTGATCGGCGGTAAAAATTGAAGTAGTGTGCCTGAAAAACACCAGTACCAAAGTAAAATGCCAGTGCTCAATTTCAAGAATCCTTCCGCAGAATTGCCTGAAATCCAGAGCGGCGGCCTGCGACTCATGCTCTGGGCCGGCGATGTAGTTCATGATGGTGTCTCAGACATCCAGCGACTACCCGGCTACGACGTGTATCTCTGCTACGGATTTACCGGTGGCTCAGGCTTAGAGGATAATATCAACTACTTGAATTCCCTGCCGAATGGCAATCACTTCTATTTGTGCCTGATTGATGTGCATGACCAAGATCAGATGGACCGATTTGTCGACCATTTCAAAGGGAAATTCTCCGTGATTGACTCAGACTACCACGGCAATACGCCCTCCATTCCCCTGCAGGCCTATTCAGATCTCTTGGTCTCAGGTGGCATGGCCTACCACTTGGAGGGACTTAATTCTCTGCGAATGCCCACAGAAGAGTACCTGGATCTTCTGGAACTCTTTGCGCCTGTACTTAACCTTGAATCGGCTAGCCGGCGTCTTTGGACGCAGGAACTCATCCAGGAAGCAAAAGATAACCGTTTGACTGCCGCGGAAACGTGGAGTTCTCCCGACCTCAAGCATTCCTATTATGATGGCCTCCGTTCCAGGCAGGAACGTTTTATGAAAGAGCAGCGCGGACGCTCACCCCTGTTCTCCCTTACTTGGAACTATGATGCGACTAATCTGGAAGATTACTGGGGGCGGCTGCCTCTTGATATTCTGACGGCGCCGATTCAGAATCTGCCGGCCGAGTTGGCATATCTTAACCAATATCTACCACGGCTGTACGACTTCCTATTGACGTGGGTGCGCTGCGAATCCCCCGGCCTTGACGAGGGCCATGAGGATTACATGATTTATATTGAATCGGTAGAGCCAATTGCTGCGCGCGTAAGTCGCTGTCAGCATGTTTTGAATAAGCGTAGCTACTGTGCTGCTATTCTTGTAAAGCCGCTACTCCTTCCCACTCTGAAATACTTTATAGATACACGCTACACTGGGTCACCCAGAAGGGAGTATGGCGTAACTATTTCCAAGGTCTAGAAGTAGAAGGGATGCCTACCTGTAGAAAGAGTCGCAATCGCAATCGGAAGAACAAGAACCGCCGTAATAAGAAGCAGTCAGGTGGTGGTGCGGGCGCTGGCTGGACGGTTGGTGGCCCACTCTTACCCGGCGGTGCTAGCCCCGAAATGGTGAACCAGAAGTACGATGCCTGCCTAAGTGCAGCGCGTCCCGGGCAAATCCCTTTTTCCATGGCTGGCGGGTTGCCTTATGGTGGAGTAATGAAGGGTGGTGCGTATACAAATAACTTGGCCTCAAATATCGCGGGATTTGCCCAGATTGACCGCGACACCTCTCACTGCAACCCGAACCACGTAAATCCGATGAACACGGGTTTTATTAAACAGTCCGGCGGGGCGGCGGTCGGTGTCGGCGGTGGCAGCATTGCTGCGTCTGCTACACCGATTCTGGAGGAGCACACTGCACGCTACACTACGGCCCCGAGCCAGTGGACTGGTTCTACGGGTGCGCCGGTACTTCTGAACCAGCCCCTGAATGGCCAGATGTGGAGCAAGGCCTGCACACAGACTGGTGGAAGAAAGCGCAGGTACCGCAATAAAAAAGGGCGGGCTACGCGCAGGGCGCGTAGGGTAAATAGGCGTTAAGTAATTTTTTGTAAAATCATAAAATCCAGCACATCTCTGTGACGGATTTTATGATTATGAAGTGTGGGCAATCTCTAAAATGGGTAGGAGATGATGAAAATGCCTGAGCCACCACTTCCAGCTGTGGCGGGTTGTGCATTAGCGCCACCACCACCATTGCCAGTGTTGGCGGACGCAGTAGTACCACCACCACCAGCACCACCAGCACCATATGTTAATCCACCCGTGGGATAAGTTAAGCCTACCCCCCCAGTAGTAACACTTGTTGCAGAAGCTCCTATACCGCCACCACCACCACCACCAGGCGTACCACTATTGAAACCATTAAATCCTTGAGTTCCTATACCAAGAAATGATAAACCGTCTTGAGGCCAGCCACCACCACCAGATCCACCACCTTTTGCATTCTGAGCCCCGCCACCACCGGTCCCTTTTCCACCACCACCACCAGCGGCTGAAATGCTTACACCAGTACCTGTAAAAGTGGTATTTTGTCCCGTCGTACCAGCAATATATGGCATACCAGGAGTATCACTACCTGATACGAACTGCCCTCCATTCCCAATAGTAACTGTATATGTGGCTCCAGCAGCCAATGCAGATATAGATGCAAGTTGAGATGCAGTAGCATATGTTGATGAATTTGTTTGTAAACCACCCGCACCACCACCACCACCGATATCTCCCGAGCCACCACCGCCACCACCTCCACCACCTACTGCAAAGTATTCAACAGTGGCTGCTGCTGCACCAACAACAACGGTTCCATTTCCTGTGAATCTATAGTATTTACGACCATTTGCAAGAGATGTAGTGTAAGTACCTGTAGCGCTAAATAAATCAACTGGAGCAGCGGCAGCAGCGGCTGCTGTAGTCGCCGTACCG
>Ga0209191_1001170_pt1 | contig 17762 bp, 12 predicted proteins | sample S_130626_EF_Meta_FD_187320 | JGI IMG/M metagenome (GOLD analysis project Ga0209191, IMG submission 187320) | Freshwater microbial communities from Lake Simoncouche, Canada to study carbon cycling - S_130626_EF_MetaG (SPAdes) (version 2) | ecosystem: Environmental > Aquatic > Freshwater > Lake ...
AAAAGCAGATTCAGAGCATTCGCCGTGCGCGTTCAGCTCGTGAAGTCCGCGATATCGACCACGCTAAAGAGATCAAGGCCAAGCTTGAGTCAGCAACTGTTGTTGCTAAGGCAAAGGTTGGCGCAAACGGCGCTCTGTTTGGTTCAGTAACAGATAAAGATGTTGCTGGCGCCATCAAGGCAGCTATTGGTCTAGATATCGATCGTCATTCAATTAAGACTGCCGGACATATCAAGAAGACTGGAAACCACGATGTGAAGGTCGCACTTGGCCACAATATCGTTGCAAAGATTACAGTTTCTGTAGTCCCAGAATAAAAAGTACTTAGTAAGAAGGCCCGTCGCTAACGCGGCGGGCTTTTTTATTTAGTTGTAACTGCCACCAAAGCTTTTTTGAAGTACTCACTTGTAAATTCACTTCTAGCTAAATCGTATTTAGACATTCCCCACTCCCAGAAATCAAATTCAATTTCGCTCACTGAATCTTGAATGGATGCCCACAATGTCCATCCATACTTTGCCATCAACGCCCATAACCAAGCACGTGCAACTTTGTCGGGGCGATGTGCACCGTAGTAAGCGGTAACTAACTCTTCCAATGCTTCAATGGGTTGAAAGGCTTCTGCCCAGACGTTACCAATCTCAAAGCAAGCATCGTTATTTCCTGAGTATTCATAGTCAATAAGCCAGATCTTTTTGCCATCATCAATGAAATTGCCTGGCAATAAATCATTATTACAGGGCACTAATCCATCAAAGAGAACTTCAAAAGCTTTTTTTATTTGCGCCACCATAGGTTCAAAATCCACATAACCTTCTGGAACTCTAAATCCCTGCTCTTTTACAATTCTTAAATAATTACTTTGTGTATTAAACATATTGAACTCATGATCAAAAGGCTCCAGTGCGTGCAGGTTGCGAAGACTGGTTGCAATGCGGGGCAGATTAGCTGCAACATCATCGGCCCCATAGGTTTTGCCGCTGATGTATGAAATCAGAAGTAAACCTTCACCAGGTATGTAATCCAACACTTCAGCTCCCACGCCGCCTTTGCCAGCAATGGTGGTGTTGATAAATTCAGAGCCGCGATCTATAGAAAGAAAGGATGAAGAGTTACTAGAGACTCGGGCCACATATTTATCGGTGGGAGTTTCTATAAGAAAGTTTCTATTGGTTAATCCCCCGGATAGTTCCTTTACTGATGTGCGCTTTGCAAGCAGGGCGATTTTATTGAAACGTTCACCGAACTCTTGCTCTAGGACACTATCGTCGGACACGCATTCAGGATACATTTCATATGTGGCCGTGTCAGTAGTCCCAACTAGAGCAAAAATCATCATTATTGGTGGTGGCGTGGGCGGAACATCGGTTGCCTATCATTTAGCTGAGCTAGGTGAAAAAGATGTCATTTTGCTGGATAGAAATGAACTCACCAGCGGCTCCACATTCCATAGCGCAGGTCTTGTAGGCCAACTGCGCGCAGATCCAACCTTGACGTTAATGAATATGCACTCCGTTGATCTCTATAGAAAACTGCAACAGACTGACACTCCTCCAAGTTGGCGTGAGTGCGGCAGTATTAAGTTGGCTTCCACTCCTGAGCGCATGCAAGAGATTCGCAGACAAATTGGTTGGGCTAAAACTTTTGGTTTAGATTTAAAAGAGATTTCTCCTAAAGAGGCCCAAGATCTTTTCCCACTCATTGACCTAGAAGGTGTAGTTGGCGCTTGTTATATGGCTTCAGATGGCCAAGTGGATCCTTCACAGCTGGCGATGGCCTTAGCTGCCGGTGCTAGACGACAAGGCGTGCAGATCTTTACACACACCAGAGTTCTTGAGATTAAAACAACAAATGGGCGAGTCAGCAGCGTTGTCACCGATAAAGGTGAGATTGAATGCGAAATCGTTGTTAACTGCGGTGGAATGTATGCACCACAGATTGCACGCATGGTTAATGTGCGCGTGCCAATTGTCCCAATGAGTCATCAATATTTAATTACTGAAAACTTTATGCCACAAAATGCGCCCTTCTTGCCATCACTGCGTGATCCAGACAATTTGATTTACTTTCGCCAAGAAGTTTCAGGTCTACTCATGGGCGGATATGAGCGCACATCAAAGGCATGGTCTGCTGACTACAACACCATTGATGATATTCCAGCCAATTTTAATAACTCACTACTTGCAGAGGATTGGGATCGCTTTACAGATATTGCTGAAGCCTCACAAAGGCGTGTTCCAAAGATGGCAGAAGTTGGAATCAAAAGCTTTATCAATGGACCAGAAGGCTTCACACCAGATAATGAGTTCTGTTTAGGTGAAACATCAGTTGGTGGTTTCTTTGTCGCTGCAGGTTTCTGCGCCCACGGTATTGCAGGTGCTGGTGGAATTGGCAAAGTGATGGCCGAATGGGTTGTTGCAGGTGAGCCAACAATGGATCTTTGGCATATGGATATCAAACGTTTTGGCGCATCCTATGAATCCCCTGACTTTACATTGCAGCGCATTACAGAAAACTATGAGCAGTACTACGACATCCACTATCCAAGTGAAGAACGTAAATCGGCACGTCCAAAGTTTGTCTCCCCTGTCTATGAGTGGCATAAAGCAAATGGCGCAGTCTTTGGTGAGAAAGCATCATGGGAGCGCGTCAACTTTTATGCAACCAATATTGGCAACGATGCACTACGTCCTAAGGACTGGCTCGGAAATCACTGGTCGAATGCAGTGCAAGTAGAGCACTACGCAACGCGTAATAACGCTGGTTTATTTGATGAATCTAGCTTTGCCAAGGCTCGAGTTAGTGGATCTAGAGCGAGTGAATTCCTCAACTATGTCTGTGCAAACAATGTTGTCAAAGGTGTTGGCAAAACAACTTACACGCAAGCACTTAACTCAAAGGCCGGTATTGAATCTGATTACACCGTCACACAAACGGGTGAGAATGAATTTTTGATTGTCACAGGAACTGCCTTTTCGGTCCACGATTTTGGTTGGTTAGAAAAGATACGCCGTGAACATTCATTTGATGGTGTCGAGATTACAAACATCACCAAAGATCTTGCATGCTTTGCAATCATGGGACCAAAGTCCAGGGCGATTTTGCAATCACTAACAAGCACAGATCTCTCCCACGCAGCTTTTCCATTTATGAACTCTAAAGAAATTACAATTGATGGCATTAAGGTGCGCGCAACAAGGCTTACCTACGTTGGCGAACTAGGCTGGGAACTCTATGTTGCAACCGAACAAGGATTAGAGCTCTGGGAAAAGATTATGGCGGCAGGAAAAGCACAGGGAATAAAAGCGTGCGGGTATCGCGCAATTGAATCTTTAAGACTTGAAAAGGGTTATCGCGCCTGGGCAGGTGAGATAAACACCGAAACTAATCCTTATGAGGCAGGTCTTGGTTTTGCAGTCTCACTCAAGAAAGAGAAGTTCCATGGCAAGGATGCAGCTGTTGCTGCGCACAGCAACCTAACTCGAAAATTAGTTGCCATTACCTTTGATGACATCACGTGTGTGCCATTTGGATCAGAACCAATTCGAATTGGAAGCAAAATCGTTGGCCGTATCAAATCTGGAGGCCAGGGCTACACAATCAAGAAGGCAATTGCTTATGCCTACCTACCAATCGAATACACATCCGTTGGCACAAACGTTGACGTTGAGTTCTTTGGCACCTGGCGCACCGGTGTTATTTGCGCAGAGCCACTCTTTGATCCAACAAATGAGCGTATAAAAGCCTAAATCGTTGTAATTATTGCTTTTTGGCAACAGACTTCTGCCATGAACAAGCGTTGGTTCGCACTTGTACTTGCATGCGTGGTGCTCGCACCAACGAGTGCATTTGCCGCACCTAAAGCAGGTGGCGCTTGCTCAAAAGCCGGATCCACAACAACGTCTGCAGGTAAGAAATATACCTGCATAAAAAACGGTAAGAAACTCGTGTGGGATAAAGGTGTAGCAGTAATTAAAACAATTCCCACTACTACTTCATCGCCTACACCAACTCAAAAACCTGAAGAACCTGTGGTTCAAATACCAAATACCACCCCAATTAGAGCAATCACTTGGGAATATCTCCCAGCCAATGAAGTTTCATCTACTCCAAAAACACAAGTCTCAAATCCCTCACTTTTTGCAAACATATCTACCTGTAAACTTGTAGAAGGTGCGCCTTGGAATCAAGGTGTCTCAACTGGATTTTCTATCCCAAGTGGACGAGTGAATCTACTTAATAATCCACGAATTCAGATAATTCCAGTCGACTTCTCAGATGTAGTCGCATCTTCATCACCAGAGTCTGATTTTGCATCCATCAAAAAAGCGATGACAGATTTCTATTCAAGTGCGGCAACAAAAAAGATTAATATGCAATGGCAAATTCCACAGAAATATATTCGTATGCCTAACCCTTTGACTGACTACGACGTAGGGGGATATTTCTTTAACAAGACATGGGATCCAGTAAAATACGACAAGTTCCTAGGTGAAGTATTTAAGTACGTTGATACATATATAGATTTCACTAATGTTTCCGCAGCTATCGTAATAAGTCCCCCGTCTACCCCAGTAAGTAAAATGGGCACATTTATGGTCTGGGCGCTAAGTCCTGGCGAAGAATTCATAACTCAAGAAGGAAAGATCTCAAATGTTCTAGGACGCGGCGGTGATGACATCACCGAGTTAACCTATGTACATGAATTTGGCCACGCACTAGGGCTTTCTGACACTAGAAACGTCGCTGATGTTTCTAATCAGAAATCAGACGGCATGGGAATCTTTGATGTAATGGCTGCACCAATGTCTCCAGAACTTACTTTCTGGCATCGATTTATGCTTGGAATTCTCAATGATAATCAAGCTCATTGTATAACTAGTAAAGATGAATCTATCCACTGGATTCGACCAGTAGAAATGAAAACGAATGGAGTTAAAGGTGTTGTTATTCCATTAACTGAAAATACTGGGATAGCTATCGAGTCACGACGTAGATTGGGTTTCGATAACCAGCTGGGAATGCAATCAAACGGCACTCTCGTTTACACAATTGATACCCGCATCACTCATCCTAATTCGGCATATAAATTAGTGCCTCCAGCTAGGAGCACCGATAGAGATTGGGAGAGGGACACTCCACTTAAGGTTAATGAATCAGTAACCACAAATGGCTGGAAGATAACCGTTCTTGAGTCAGGCTCATTTGGAGATGTAGTCAAGGTAGAAAATGTTGGCGGAGAATTAGCAAGCAAAGTCCCGGTATCTAAAACACGTCCCATAACCCAAGGATGTAATAACAGATGTGGGGCAAAACCTAATCTGGTTGCACCAGAATTCGTTTCTAATGAATGGAATGGCAATGTCTACAAACTTGTCCTAAAAGTGGCAAGCATCGCTCAAGGTGCATTTATTGAAATGAAAGACTTACTACTAGGTGCAGAACAAACTAAAACACCAAAAGATGCTTCTGGAAACGTAACGATTCAAGTAACAATTCCTCAAGACAAACTTGGCCGGATCTTTCCCCTATATGTCTATTCATATCAAAATGAGTTCCAATCCCAATGTTGCAGTAGCTGGGATCTACAAACGCCTAAGCCTTAATTTAAAAATCTCACGATTTAAGATTGTCCAAAATACTTTTGTACACAGCCCGCTGCAAAAAACTGCGCCTCTGACCTGCGCTTTTTCAGATTAGGGGTTACCTCTCAACAGTTACCCACATTTCATCCACCGCTTTGTACACAGGAAAACACGCTTATCCACCCACTTACCCACAGCTTTATCCCCATCACCCCGCATGATTTCTCGCCTCCTAGAGGGGCTGGCACCTAAGTTACGCCTACAAGTCAAAGAATTGTCAGTGGCCAATGGGAGGTTATACGCGTGAGCATCGCAGAACTTCCTAACAATCGCGCTCCGCGCGATAACAACATTTCATCTATTGGTGCAGATTTTGAGCGCACACCACCACAGGATCTCATTGCAGAACAATCTGTTCTCGGCGGAATGCTCTTATCTAAAGATGCAATTGCAGATGTTATTGAAATTATTCGCGATCGCGATTTTTATCGCCCCGCTCATGAATTAATTTACGATGCAATTATTGATTTGTATGGCCGCGGTGAACCAGTTGATGCTGTAACAGTTTCATCTGAGTTAACCAAGCGCGGTGACATTGCACGTGCTGGTGGTGCTCCCTACCTTCACACCCTTATCTCATCGGTTCCAACTGCAGCCAATGCTGGTTACTACGCCAAGATTGTTCGCGAACATGCAATCATGCGTCGCTTAGTTGAAGCAGGCACAAAAATTGTTCAACTCGGTTACACCTCTGAAGGTGAAGTCGATGACATGGTTGATCAAGCACAAGCTGAGGTCTATGCAGTAACAGAGCGCCGTGCATCAGAGGATTATGTTCAACTCTCAACTTTGCTTCCACAAGCACTCGATGAAATTGAAGCTATTTCAAAAGGTATTGGTATCGAAGGCGTTAAGAGTGGATTTAAAGATCTTGATGCACTCACTCATGGTTTCCATCCAGGTAACATGATTATCTTGGCTGCTCGTCCTGCAATGGGTAAGTCAACATTAGGTCTAGACATTGCCCGACATGCATCAATTCACGAAGGACAAACGTCTGTCATCTTCTCTCTTGAAATGTCAAAATCAGAAATCACCATGCGTATGCTCTCTGCTGAAGCACGCGTTGGTTTAAATAACATTCGTGCGGGCACACTCTCAGATGATGAGTGGTCACGACTTGCACGTCGTATGGGTGAAATCTCTGAAGCTCCTTTGTTTATCGATGATTCACCCAACCTTTCAATGATGGAGATCCGTGCAAAAGCACGTCGCCTGAAGCAGCGCCATGATTTAAAGCTCATTGTTATCGACTACCTACAGTTGATGTCCTCAGGTAAGCGCGTTGAAAACCGCCAGCAAGAAGTATCTGAGTTCTCTCGTCACTTAAAGTTAATGGCTAAAGAGCTCAATATCCCTGTTATTGCCATCTCACAGCTCAATCGTTCCCCTGAACAGCGCTCAGATAAAAAGCCAATGCTCTCTGACCTTCGTGAATCAGGTTCTATTGAGCAGGATGCTGACGTAGTTATCTTGCTTCACCGCGATGATATGTATGACCAACAAAACCGAACTGGTGAAGCAGATTTAATTGTGGCTAAGCACCGTAACGGACCAACCAGAACAATTACCGTCTCTGCCCAACTTCACTATGCACGCTTCTATGACATGCCACAAAATCCTGGTGGTGGACAAGATTGGACACAACAGCGCGAAGCTGGTGCTACGGAAGATAACTCCTTCGGCGCTTAATTAATGCGCAGCTGAACGGGCCTTATCGGCCAAGATAATTCCAATTATCACTGTGACTCCACCGACTAATTGAATGAAGTTCCATGTTTCAGATAACCAGATCCAAGCAAAGACACCAGCAAGTACTGGCTCTGCCATTCCCATGACACTACTTGTTGAAGCAGATAGTAATTTCAAACCTTTAACTACCAACAAATAAGGAACGATTGTTCCCATAATGATTACCCAGGCGATTAAAACCCATCCTGGTAAATCAAAGGCAGCAAAGCGACCTTGTAAGTTCATTGATTGAGAGAAGATCTCTGTTGGATATGACCAGAGCGGCATTGCAATTGCTAAACCAAGGGATGCAAAACCAAACCCATAGACCATCAATGATTCAACATCGCGCTTAGCTGTGAGCTTTTCACCCAGTAAGAAAAAGGAAGCTAAGACAATTCCATCAAGCAAGGCTGCAGCAACACCAATTGGATCTAGCGTTCTGCCTTTCCAGACTTGGGCAATAAGAACGAGTCCACCAAATGCTAGAAAGATTGCCACCCACATCAAAGGCGGGACCACTTTGTGCTTCACAAAGCGCAACCACAACACAATCCAGATGGGTGCGGTGAACTCCAAGATCAAGGCCACAGAGACGTTAAGGCGCGTAATAGCCACGAAATACAGCGCCTGGACTAAGAGAAAACCGATGATTCCATATGCAAAGAGCAGAGGTAGATCCTCTTTTTTAGCTTTTAACGTAGTGCGATGGCGAAGGAAAATATAAAGTCCTAAGAATACAAATGCTCCACCACAGCGCACCTGGGTTAAACGCATGGATGAGAGCCCTGAAGTTAAAACTAACTTGGCAACAACGCCATTAAATGAGAAAAAGATAGCGCCAAGTAGGGTGAGGATTTCTCCTTTATAGCGCGTGAACATCTAGCAAGGATAGCGGTTTAAAAGGCGCTTTCGGGTAGTTCCATGATGGAGCCATCAGTTGCTTCGACAATCTTGCGATCTGCAGTGATATGAGGCAGATAATTCTTGATAAAGAACTGCGCAGCTGCAATTTTGCCTGTATAGAAATCTTTATCTTTGCCTGTAGCAGTTGGCAGTTTTTCAACTGCAATATCTGCTTGGCGAAGTAGAAGCCATGAAGTAATAATGTCTCCCACTGCCATGAGGCAGCGCGAAGTGTTTAAACCAACTTGATAAATCTTGACTGCATCAGTTTGTGATTCCATTGCATGGCCCACTAAAACTCCAACGATTCCGTTTAAGTCATCGAGTGCTTTAAGCAGTGCGCTCTTTTCAGCAGCATGTGATCCACCAGCATCAGCAAAAGCTTTAATCTCTTTGCCAAGTAAACCAAGTGCGCGTCCACCATCTTTAACTACCTTACGGAAGAAGAAATCAAGACCTTGGATTGCTGTTGTGCCCTCATACAGGGTGTCAATCTTGGCATCTCGAACATATTGCTCAATTGGCCAGTCACGTGTGAACCCAGCGCCACCAAATGTTTGTAGTGATTCAGTACCAAGCAAAGTCCATGACTTCTCTGATCCATAACCCTTAACTACCGGAAGCAATAAATCATTGAGTGCGATCATGTCAGCTGTGCGATCTTTATCGCCTGCTTTTTCAGCTAACTCAATCTCATCTTGGATTGAAGCTGTGTAGAGAACAAGTGCGCGCATGCCCTCGGAATAGGACTTTTGGACCATTAGAGAACGGCGCACATCTGGGTGCTTAATGATGGTTACACGAGGTGAAGCCTTGTCATTCATTACCTTCATATCCCCGCCCTGCACACGCTCTTTGGCATATGAGAGGGCTTGTTGATATCCAGCTGAAAGTGTTGCAATAGCTTTTGTTCCAACCATCATGCGGGCAAACTCAATAACTTTAAACATTTGTGCAATACCTTCGTGCACATCACCTAGTAAGTAGCCAACAGCAGGCTCATGCTCTCCTAAGTTAACCTCACATGTAGCTGAAACATTCAGCCCCATTTTATCTTCTAGCGCAGTGACAAATACTCCGTTGCGCTTACCCATCTCACCTGTTTCAAAATCAAACATAAATTTTGGAATTAAGAACAATGAAAGACCTTTAGTTCCAGGTCCACCACCTTCACGACGAGCAAGCACAAAGTGAACTACGTTGTCATAGAAGTCAGCATCTCCTGAAGTGATGTAACGTTTTGTTCCAGTGATGTGCCACGTTCCATCAGGTTGCTGAACTGCTTTAGTGCGACCTGCACCAACATCTGAACCAGCATCTGGTTCTGTCAACTGCATAGTTGCGCCCCAGTGCTTATCAACCATCAGTTTTGCAATCTTCTTTTGTTCTTCGGTTCCAAGAACATATGCAACCTGAGCAAATGCGTAACCAGATGCATAGATGTGAATTGCAGGATTTGAACCTAAAACCATTTCAGCAATTGCCCAGCGCACTGATGGAGGAACTTTCATTCCACCAAGTTCTACTGGAGCATCTAAACGCCACCATTCACCGTCAACGTAGGCTTTGTAGGATTTAATAAATGATGCTGGCAATGTGACATTTCCAGTTTCTTTATTAAGTGTTGCACCAACACGATCGCCTTCAACAAAAGATGCAGCCAAATCGTTTTCACATAAGCGCTTCATCTCTTCCAACATGCCCATGGCAGTGTCGCGATCAACTTCTGAGTACAAAGATGTACCCATAACTTTCTCGCGCCCCAAAAGGTCAAAGAGGCAGAATTCAATATCTCGCAGGTTGGCGCTGTAATGGCTCATGGGCAAATAATGCTACCCACCAGTAACTTATGCAACCCTATTGAGCGTATTTCGCTGCCCCGTTGGCCCGCTAATCCAAGATAGGGTTCAGCGCGTGCTACTAAGTGATCGCGACATCCTCGCCCAAATCAAAGCAGGCCGCGTCGTCTGTGAACCATTTCATGAGGCAATGATTCAGCCTTCATCAGTGGATGTTCGCTTAGACAAATTCTTTCGAGTCTTTGAAAACCACAAATACAGCGTTATTGATCCATCCATAGAACAACCAGAGCTGACCCGCGAAGTAATCGCCGAAGGCGATGAGGCTTTCATCCTGCACCCAGGTGAGTTTGTTTTAGCGAGCACATATGAAGTTATTACTTTGCCAGATGACATTGCAGGGCGCTTGGAAGGTAAATCATCACTGGGGCGCCTAGGTCTTCTTACACACTCCACTGCAGGTTTTATTGATCCTGGCTTTAGCGGTCACATCACTTTAGAACTATCGAATGTTGCCAACCTGCCCGTCAAACTCTTTCCAGGAATGAAGATTGGTCAGCTCTGCTTGATCAAACTTTCATCCCCAGCCGATCATCCATATGGCAGTGAGAAGTATGGCTCTCGCTATCAGGGTCAGCGTGGCCCAACGGCTTCACGCTCATTTTTGAACTTCCATAAATCTAAAATCGACTAAAAACTTAAGGAATGAATCCGCCTAAAAAGGGGTTTAATTAGGTATGGAAATAATCATTGTTCTCGGTGTCATCGCTCTAGTCGTCCTTTTCTTTGTTGCTCAATACAACCGCCTTATTCGTCTCAATGTCTCAGTTGACGAAGCATGGGCTCAAATTGAAGTTCAACTCAAGCGTCGTGCTGATTTGATCCCTAACCTTGTTGAAACTGTTAAAGGTTATGCAAAGCACGAACAATCAACTTTTGATGCTGTAGTAACAGCTCGCGCAAAAGCAACAACTGCTACCACGCTTGCAGATACTGCTGCTGCAGATGGCATGCTCACACAAGCACTTCGCGGATTACTTGCAGTTGCTGAGGCATATCCAGATTTAAAGGCATCAGCTAACTTCATCTCACTACAAGAAGAGCTAGCAACAACTGAAAACAAAGTTGCCTTCTCACGTCAGTTCTATAACGACAATGTGCGCGAACTCAACACTGCAGTTAAAACAGTTCCAACCAATTTCTTTGCCGGTATTGCAAAGGTTAATGAGCGTGAGTTCTATGAGGTTGAAGATCCACAAGATCGTAAAGCTCCGAACGTTAAGTTTTAATGAACTTTAGAACCCAACAAGCCGCTAATCGCCGCAAGACAATTGGCCTGCTCATAGGTATGGGCGTGCTGGTGTGGCTTGTGGCACTAGCTGCGCTTACTTACTTTGGGCAATCAACTACAGCAATTGTTCCAATTGCAGTTGGTATTGCCTTAATTTCAGTGTGGGGTTCTTATTACGGTTCAGACAAATTAGTTTTAACGATGACTGGCGCAAAGTTAATTCAAGAATCTGATAACCCAAAGTTATTTGGATTAATTCAAGAGATAACTATTGCAAGTGGACTACCAATGCCAAAGGTTGCAATCGTTATCGATAGTGCACCTAATGCATTTGCTACGGGACGAAATCAAGATCATGCACTTATTGCCTTTACAACAGGGATTTTAGATGTCATGGATCGTGATCAATTACAGGGCGTTATTGCTCATGAATTAGCCCATGTTGCTAATCGCGACACTTTAGTTTCAGCCGTAGCTGCAACTACAGCGGGTGCAATTGCGATTTTAAGTGACATGTTGATGCGCATGATGTGGTTTGGAGGCGGAAGAGATCGAGACCGAAATAACAATGGCAACCCAATACTTTTAGTCTTTTCACTTCTTATTCTTATTTTGGCCCCAATTGCTGCCGTACTTTTAAAGTCAGCCATTTCACGCAAGCGTGAATCACTTGCAGATGCAACTGCCGTTGCCTTCACGAGAAATCCTGCAGGGTTGCGCAGTGCTCTTGAAGTGTTAGCAGCAGATTCAACAGTTGTGCATCAGAAATCAAACTCCATTGCACATATCTGGATTGAATCACCATTAGATGGGAAAGCAGTCTCTAAGATGTTTTCAACGCATCCACCTATTGCAGAGCGCATTGCAGTTCTAAAAGCTATGGAATCTTTGAACTAAACTTTCTCTGTTGGAAAGAACAATGTGAACGTTGTTCCAGCTCCTGGCTTTGACACTACGCCCACTTTGCCACCATGAGCCTGCATCACTGAATCCACGATAGATAAACCAAGCCCGCTACCTTCTTGGCTGGTGCGCTGGCGTGAAGGATCTGCGCGAAAGAAGCGCTCAAAAATGCGCTTCTGATCTTCTTCACTCAATCCTGGCCCATTATCGGCAACAGAGATGTAAACACCATCTTCTTCAGCGCGTGCAAGAACATTGATTGCAGTGCCTTCTGGTGTGTGAACACGGGCATTAGCCAAAAGATTGGTCATTACCTGGTAAATACGTCCAGAATCTCCCAGCACAAATAACTCTTTAGGCATTTCAACGCTTATTGGATGCGCAGAACCTGCAGCAGATGCTGATGCAACCGTTTCTTCAATCACATGAGCAAGATCTACGGGGTGAAATTCAATGTCTCGTGATTGATCCAGGCGGGCTAGAAGAAGTAAGTCTTCAACCAAGGCCCCCATGCGTACTGATTCTTTTTCAATTCTCCCAAGAAGCTCTTTAGTCTTTTCACCATCAGGGACTGCTCCTTGACGGTGTAGTTCTGCAAAGCCACGAATAGCTGTAAGTGGAGTGCGAAGTTCATGACTAGCATCAGCAACAAAGCGACGCAGTTTGTCTTCACTCTCTGTGCGTACAGCAAAAGACTCTTCAATACGTCCAAGCATCGTATTTAAAGATGAACTCAAGCGGCCTACTTCAGTATCTGGTTCAAAGTTATCAAGTCGTGCGGATAGATCACCCGCGGCAATCTTTTCTGCAGTTGCTTCAACGTTTTCTAATGGTTTCATACTGATCTTAATAACCTGGCGCGCAGCCACAGCGATAAGAAGCAATACTAGAAAACCAATAAATAGAAAGATTCGGCCAATGCGATTTGTGGTTTTATCAAAATCGGCAAGAGATTGAGCAACTACTACTGTTCCGACAGAAGAAGGCAACGCTTGAGTAATAACTCGAAAGTCAGCGCCAGGAGTTTCTAATGTAAAAGGCTTATCTCCAAAGGATGCGACTACATCAGGAGTCCAACCAGCAATAAAGTCTGTAATTCTGTTGGCGTTTAGATCGCCTCCAAGGCCACCAACAAATACCCCGGATTCATCTAAAAGGGTGACAGAGGTGGATGTTGGGATGCGATTAAGAGGTGTAATGGGCGCAGCAGTTCGCTTGTTGGCACGCTCATCTTCTTCATTGTGATTCGGGTTAACTTCTTCATCATTAACAATTCCAGCTTGATTCAAACGCTGTGAAGTTCCACCAACAACGCTTATGAGTTGTTCATCTATCTGGCCAATGAGATAACTATGAAGTGATCTTTCAACAACTAAACCTGCTCCAATAAAGCCAATCGCAGATAGAGCCAATACGCCCGCAGTTAAGCGGTTGCGTAGTGACCAATTACGAAGGGGAGAGTTCATTTATTTACTTGGCTGGCATTCGTAAACGATAGCCAACACCACGAACTGTGTGAATGAGTGGAGGATCAAAGGCGTCAATTTTTTTGCGCAGATACGAGATATATGTTTCAACAATTCCAGCATCACCACGGAAATCGTATTGCCACACGTGATCAAGGATCTGAGACTTTGAAACTACACGATCAGCATTGATTATTAAGTATCGAATGAGTGCAAACTCGGTGGGTGAAAGATCAAGTAATTCCCCACCACGATGAACCTCGTGAGTTGCTTCATCTAGTTCAAGATCTGCAAAGCGCATCTTTTCATCATCAATCTCAATATGATCAACACCTGTGCGGCGCAGTAGTGCGCGCAAACGTGCAACTAATTCTTCTAAGGAAAATGGCTTAGTCATATAGTCATCTCCGCCTAAAGTTAATCCTTTTACCTTATCTTCCATGCCATCTTTAGCTGTTAAGAAAAGAACTCCAGTGTCAACGCCTTCATTGCGAATCATTTTGCACACTTCAAAGCCATCTAAATCCGGCAACATGACATCTAGAACGATTGCATGTGGCTTGAAATCTTCAGCCATTGCAAGTGCTTGCGCACCATTTGCTGCGGTTCGAACATCAAAGCCAACGAATCGAAGGCTGGTTGAAATTAACTCGCTAATACTTGCTTCATCATCAACGACAAGAATGCGTTGTAGGTTCTTTGCGGTAGCTGTGGTCATGGCTCAACAATGCTCCCACGAACTGGGAGTTTCCTGAGAATGGGCTTTGTTTTAGCCCTTAACTGAGCGCAAAAGCACCTGTGCCACGTCTAGAACTTCCATGGATGACTCACGTGAGCTCATTCCATCGGTGGTCATAACGCGGCAGAAAGGACAGGCAACGGCTAACTCTTGGGCTCCCGTTCCGATCGCTTCATCAACGCGATTTAAGTTAATGCGCGTTCCAATTTTTTCTTCCATCCACATACGTCCGCCACCAGCACCGCAACAGAATGAACGTTCCTTATTACGAGGCATTTCAGTTAAGTTCGCACCAGTTGCTTCAAGAATTTCACGTGGTGGTTGGTAAATCTCATTGTGACGACCCAAGTAGCAAGGGTCGTGATACGTCATTGCAGTGTGGCTCATCTTTACTGGCAGCAACTTCTTCTCACGGATTAACTGATTAAGAAGTTGAGTGTGGTGAACCATCTCTAATTCAAAACCACTTTGAGCATAATCGCGTCCAATTGTTGTGAAGCAGTGCGGGCAAGTAACAACAACTTTCTTCTTACCTTTAGGGCGATCTGCAAATACTTCCTTAAAGGTTTCAATGTTTTCTGCTGCCATAATTTGATACAAAAATTCATTACCAGCACGTCGTGCAGGATCACCTGTGCATGTCTCTTTCTTTCCAAGCACGGCAAACTCAACGCCGGCCATGTAGAGAAGCTCTGCAACTGCTTTTGTGGTTTTGCGTGCACGTTCATCGTATGCACCTGCGCAACCGACCCAGAACAAGTATTCAACTTCATCAGGTAATACGCCTTCTACTACCTTGATTGGGAAATCACATTCAGCAATCCAAGCTTCACGATCATTCTTATTGGCACCCCATGGGTTACCAGATTGTTCTAAGTTACGGAAAGTTCCACCGAGTTCTGCAGGAAAATCAGATTCCACCATTACTTGGTAGCGGCGCATGTTAACAATGTGATCGATATGTTCGATATCTACTGGGCATTCATTGACGCATGCACCGCATGATGTACAAGACCACAAAATATCTGAAGTAATAGCTGCGTTTTCGCCCACCATTGCTTCAGTTTCAACGGTTTTAGCAAAGGCGTGATCTCGCATAGCCATGATTAAAAGCTTTGGCGATAGCGGTTTATCAGTGTGCCAAGCAGGGCACTGTGACTGGCAGCGACCACACTCAGTACATGAAGTCATATCCAACAAACCTTTCCAGGTTATGTCGGCGCGAGTTCCAAGGCCAAATACATCGTCATCCTTTGGATCTTCAAAGTTAACAACTTCACCATGGGAGAGCATTTCAGGAAGAGGTCCAAGAGATGATTTTCCATCAGCGTTTCTGCGGAAAAAGATATTAAAAGGAGCCAAGAAGCGGTGCCAAGCAACACCCATAGTCAGATTTGATGCAATAACAATGAACCATGTCATTGAACCAACAATTTTGATTGCTGCAACTAGTTGAATAGTTGAAAGCAGTTGAGTCAATGTCCATGACTTAAACATGTCGGCGATAAACCACGTAGTTACAAAGTGGCGGTTCCAAGCGGTCTCTTCAGAGAGTGCACCTTCAAGCCCACGCAAAGCAACAACACAGAAAACAATAAGCAAGATTGTGAATTCAACGTAATAAGCCTTAGCCATTCCGCTGCCATAGAAACGTGAGCGCTTATTGCGAAGACGTGTTACCTGACGAATTCCTATCAAAGTAACAATTCCAATTCCAGTTGCCCACGCAATAAGTTCAGTGATGTATTCATAAACCCAGAAGTGACCAATAATGGGAAGTGCAAAGTGAGGATTAATAAGTTGCCCATAAGCGGTAATAAGAGTTCCTAATAGAACTACGAAACCAACCATCACAAACCAGTGCGCAAAACCAACAACGGTGAAATTAAACATCTTGGTGTGACCAAAGATTTCGCGCAATGCCATGCGAAGGCGTGTGCCCTTGTCATTGCCACGTGTGGGATCTGCTGCACCCTTTTTATAGATCGCAAGTAGCGTGCGAACGCGCACAGCTAGAAGGACAAGGGCGAAAACAGTTATCCCGTAGGAGATGGCGGCAAGGGTCAGGTTCATGGAGGTAAGGGTAGGGAATAAAGGAGCAGAGGTGCCTGTTATCTGATGTAGCAAACCTGAGTCGCATCGACTCAACCTTTTGTGTAGGATGGGCTCAGGTTTCAAGCAGTCCTCGACCCTAAATCAGGCTCGAGCGTCACTAAAAGGAGCACTACTTACATGGCTAGAGCAGTTGGAATCGACCTAGGTACAACAAATTCTTGCGTATCGGTCTTGGAAGGTGGAGAACCCACCGTTATCGCCAACGCTGAAGGCGCCCGCACGACCCCGTCGATCGTCGCCTTCGCAAAAAATGGCGAAGTACTTGTTGGTGAAGTGGCTAAGCGCCAGTCAGTAACAAATGTTGATCGCACTATTCGCTCGGTTAAGCGTCACATGGGTACTAGCTGGAACGTCGATATCGACGGAAAGAAATACACACCACAAGAAATTTCAGCACGTGTTTTGCAAAAGCTAAAGCGCGATGCAGAGTCATACCTTGGCGAAACAGTCACTGATGCAGTTATTACTGTTCCTGCATATTTCAATGACGCCCAGCGCCAAGCAACAAAAGAAGCTGGCGAGATCGCTGGCCTTAATGTTTTGCGCATTATCAACGAGCCAACTGCAGCAGCGCTCGCATACGGTCTTGATAAAGCAGATAAAGAACAAACAATTCTTGTTTTCGACTTAGGTGGTGGAACATTTGACGTTTCACTTCTTGAAATCGGTGATGGAGTTGTTGAAGTTAAAGCAACCAATGGTGATAACAACCTTGGTGGCGATGACTGGGATCAAGCACTCGTTGATCACCTTGTAACAACTTTTGGTTCACAAAATGGAATTGATTTAACAAAAGATAAGATGGCGATGCAACGTATTCGTGAAGCTGCTGAAAAGGCAAAGATCGAACTTTCATCATCACAATCTGCATCAATTAACCTGCCATACATAACAGTTGATGCTGAAAAGAATCCACTATTCCTTGATGAAACAATCACACGTGCTCAGTTCCAACAGTTAACTGCTGCATTGCTAGAGCGTTGCAAAAAGCCTTTCCAGGCAGTTCTAAAAGATGCTGGAATTCCAATTAGCAAGATTGAATCAGTTGTATTAGTTGGTGGATCTACTCGTATGCCAGCTGTGGTTGAACTTGTTAAAGAGCTAACAGGTGGAAAAGAGCCTAATAAGGGCGTAAATCCTGATGAAGTTGTGGCCGTTGGCGCATCA
>Ga0209191_1001172_pt1 | contig 17745 bp, 15 predicted proteins | sample S_130626_EF_Meta_FD_187320 | JGI IMG/M metagenome (GOLD analysis project Ga0209191, IMG submission 187320) | Freshwater microbial communities from Lake Simoncouche, Canada to study carbon cycling - S_130626_EF_MetaG (SPAdes) (version 2) | ecosystem: Environmental > Aquatic > Freshwater > Lake ...
TTGCACATCTTCCCAGTTTACATCGGCACTTTTGCCTTTTAAATAGTTGTAATCACGATTAACTGAAATGTCATAGGCATTCGATCTATCCCATACACCATAGGAATTAACTGGTAAAATGGTCGTTTGAGCATTTACAGAAAGTGTCCAGATTGAAAATGCAATTATATTTAATAAATAGTTTTTTACTTGTTTTTTCATTTAGATTTAATTTTTTGTCAAACTATTTCAAAAATTGTTAGCTCTTAAACTTGCAGGTAATGTTTCGCAGATTGCAGAAGTGGCGCGCTTTTCACCACAAAAGTTAATTATTAGAACTGAATTTTCAGTTACCACAAAACTGTCAAGCAGAGACGAAACACCGCCTATTACCAATGTGCTGTTATGTGCCTTAATTATTTTCCAACGCTGATGTTCAGGTTAGGTAGTTCTACTTGAAGTTTTATTTTTGCATTTAAAGCTGTAAAAACTTTTATCAAAGTGTCCATTGTAACATTACTTGCATTGTTTTCAAGTCTTGAAATTTGAGCTTTTTGAACACCAATTAGTTTTCCAAGTTCTTCCTGTGTCAAATGTCTTTCTTGTCGTGTTTGCTTAATGGCTTTACCAATTAAGTCCATTTGAAGTTCATATTCAAATATGTCACGTTCGGGTGTCCCAATTTTACCAATTAGTTTATCTTGTACTTGGTCTAAAGTATATGCTTTCATTTTTTCTTATTTTTTACTTGTTTTTCTGCTAAATATTTTGTCCTTATGTTAACTGCTTTTTGTATTTCCTTATCTGGAACTTTACTTCTTTTTTTGACATATCCGTGTGTTGAAACAACCAAAGTGTTAATTGTTGAAGTCTTGTCCCAAAAAGCAAGCAGTCGATATTGTAAACCCTGATACAGCGTCCTAAATTCCCAAATGTCGTCCGAGAGTTTTTTGAAAAGTTTAGGGTCAAGTTCTACTTGAGATTTACGAATGTTATAAAGTATTTTTTCGTATTGTTTTCGCTCTAAGCCGCTCAAAAATTCAAATGCCTCGTCTAAAAATAGGATTTCAAAATATTTGTCCATTCGTTACAATTATCCAATACGTCAAAAATACTAAAAGTTTCGTTAAAAAGAAACTATAATTTATCGTCTGTCAGTTTATTGGGTGGTGTCGTAAAATGGCCCCTAACCAAAAGATTTCCGAAACAAACCTTTCGGCAATCTACCCAAATTTTGGGGTAGATGCGAAGATTTATCTCGCTTTAAGCTTCCCTTTTTCCAAAAAGAAAAAGAGGTTTTCCAAAAGGGAAACCTCTTTATTTTATGGGATTTATTATTTCAGGGAATGAATTATCTTTTTGCTACCAGATCTTTCGTTGCATCTTTATCGGTACATAATCTTCCTGCACAACAACCTCCATTTCTTACAATTCCGGAGTTTAACAGTAGAATACCTGCTACATGGGGAGCTGCCATCGATGTTCCACTCATAGTAGCATAAGCGTTTCCTTTGTAAGTAGATAAAATATTAACGCCTGGGGCTGCAAAATCTACCGGAGGATTGCCATAATTTGAGAATCCTGCAATATTACAACGATCATCCATGGCAGAAATAGTGTAAACATTAACGCCATTTGTTCTTGCTGGGGTGAATCCAGAAGCCAGCATATTGCTATTTCCAGCAGCAATACTAAAAAATATTCTTCTGCTTGCAGCTAAAGTTGCGATGGCTGTTTCTAATGCCGCATAAGTTCCAGTACCTCCCAAGCTCATATTTACCACATCGCCGGGAATACCATAAGTAGCTACATGGTTCACACCAGCCAAAACGCCTCCCCATGATCCTGAACCTGAATTACTAAGTACTTTGACTGGAACCACTCTGGCACCTGCCGCTACACCAACAACCCCAAAAGTATTGTTTTTTGCTGCTACAGTACCTGCCACATGAGTACCGTGACCATGTCCGTCCTGAACAGTTTGACCTGCAATAAAAGATTTTGCGAAAGGTGCACTTCCTAATACGTTCAAATCCTGATGCTGTAAATCAATACCTGTATCCAATATCCATGCCCAGTAAACCTGATTTGGCATGTTGGTCCAACCAGTGAAAGCGACACCCCAAGGTACCGTTTGAGCACGCATTAAGAGGGATGGTGTTTTACTTGGTATTAATTCACCAGCTCTGGCTACCGTTTGATCTTGGGTAATAGAACTCACTTCCGGGAATTGCTTGATATTGGCTATCAGTTTTTTAGCTGCATCATCAGGAATAGTTGCAAAAAAACCCAGATTTACGCCACTGTATATGCCTAATATGCTTGATTGGGAAATACCAAGTTTTTGTGCAATGGCAATGATGCTATTTTGAGCAATACGCTCTACTTCTAGCCCTGTTTTTACTTGTTCATCTCTGGTCGAAAAGGAAACTTGTTCAAAAGCCTGCAAGGCAGTTTTAATGCCCGTAGTTGAATTCAAAATTATAATGTACTGGTTCGGAATAGGTCTTGAGGTATGACCATTTAACTCAGATAAACCATCCGTAGAGATAAAGTTAAAATCTGGTGTTTCTTGTGGCTTTGGTAATTCCTGAGCAATTAATGACCCGGAAAATAGAATAGAAAGTGAAATGGATTTTAAAAAAGAAATAGGTTTCATGAGAAAATGTATTTTGAGTAAATAAATAAGTTACATACTCAAATAGCTTATCCTTTCAAATTCGTTCCACCGCTTTCATATAAAAATAGAAAAAAATAAAAATAAGATTAAAAATGAGGTAATACCCATGATTATTGATGCTACGGAGAAGTATTTCAACGTGGTATTAGGGGATATTCCCGAAAATTGGGTAATCACCCAAAAGTAGGAATCGTTGGCATGGGAAAATACCATCGATCCTGATCCCATCGCTAAAATACACCCGATTCTTTCAGCTTCGGTGTCTAAACCAATTGTTGAAAGTATGGGGCTGATTAATGCTGCGGTGGTTAAAACAGCTATGGTTGAAGATCCTTGAGCTATTTTTAAAAAGGATGCCATTAAAAATGGAATAAATAATCCCATTCCAGTGGAGCCTAGCCAAAGGTCTAAGGGCAAATCCTGGGTAGTTTCTTTGATGACTAATCCAAATATGCCTCCACTTGCAGTAATAAACAGGATGCCTCCAGCCTTTTGTATGGCCCTGTCCATAATACTGTTTATTTCAGGAATACCTCTTTTGTACAATAAAAAAATAGAAATGAAGGCGCCTATTCCTAATGCTATGGGTGCCTGACCTATAAAATTCAAAACATTTGAAAAGAAACCGGCCTGTTGATCTACCTTCAGCAAGGTCATTAAGGAAGCGATAAACAAAAGAGTTATAGGAATTAAGATGGGAAGAAAGGAGATAAACATACTTGGTTTTTTCCCTTCCTCTGCTGTTTCTGTAACGGTATGGGAAATGATATTTTCCGCATCCTTTCCCCATTTTTTATCTGCAAATTTTAACCATTGATAACTAAAAAACAGGCCAGGGAGGGTTAAAAGTGATCCTCCAAATAAAATGTAACCAAAATCGACGGGTATTATTCCTAAGGCACCTAAAATACCTGGATGAGTGGGCGTTAAACAATGCACAGAAAAAAGAGATATGGCTAATACACTGCTTAAAAACGGCATGGTAAAGGAAGATTTTTCAGAAATACCTTTAAGCAGAGAACTGAGTAATATAAATCCAGTATCGCAAAATAAGAGCAGGCCACTAAAATATCCAGTAAATCCCAACGATATGGGGGCTTTTTTATCTCCTAATTTCGATAAAAACCATTGTGCAATGACTTTTGCACCGCCTGTCTGTTCCAGGATGACCGCTATAAAAGAACCAGAAATAAGAAGGAATCCAAGATTACCGACCGTTTTTCCGAATCCTTCTTTCATCAAGGGCAATACCTCGGAAAGAGGCATCGTGGCTATGGCTAATATCAATGAAATGGCAAAAAGGACAATAAATGCATGAAGTTTGTACCTTGAAGTCAATAAAATGATTGCTATTACGGATCCAAGAATCCATAAAATGGGATATAAATTTGCCATTTAAGCTAGAATTTTAAATAAAATTAAGAGGTCACGTATTGCTTAAATTGGTCAAGAATGGCTTGCCATCCTGCCTGCTGAAGTTCTTCAGCATTTTCTTGCTCTGGCTCAAATTGTTCCGTCAGCTTGGTTCCTTCCGCATTTTTTTCAAATAAAACAATCATTTTTCGCTGATCGCCCAGCACTATTTCTATTGATTTTTGAGGTTCAATTTTCTGGAAAGTACCCCAAAAATCAAACTCGAATGAACCATCTTTTGCGGCCATTAAATAATGGAATTCTCCGCCCTCAACAAAATTGGTTTCCGCCGATGGGCAATGCCAATCGGGACTCGCAAAATTCCAATGAGTTACATGATGTGCATTTGTCCAATATTCCCATACCATATCAACAGGTTTTTCGATGGAGGCATTAACGGTAATTAATTTCATAAGATCCATTTTGTTAGGTGAATGATATTAATCAATGGCTCTGTCTAAATGCACATACCCTCCATCGACATGGATTAATTGACCTGTAGTATGACTTGATTTTTCTGACAAAAGAAAAGCGACCATCTGACCAATTTCTTCACACGTGGTCATTCTGTTTTCAAAGGGAATTCTTTTATTTATTTTTTCAAGTGTTTTTTCAGGCTCGGGTAGGGTATTTAGCCATTTTTCATAAAGAGGCGTCCAGCTTTCAGAAACAACCACTGCATTTACCCTGATTTGATAGGGTAACAATTCAACGGCCCATTCTCTGGTCAAAGCATTTCTACCTCCATTTGCCGCAGCATAAGCGGAGGTATTTCCTTGACCCGTTTCAGCTGTTTTGGAGGTAATATTAACGATAGCTCCTTTTGATTTTTTTAAATAAGGGAGGGCATTTTGAGCTAATAGATAATAATGTACCAGATTTCGGTGTAAAGAAGCCATAAAGTCTGTGTAGTTTCCTTTTTCAAGACCCACACCATCATTTACCCCAGCATTATTCACTAAACCATCAATGTTTCCTACCAATTGTACTGCTTGTTGGATGGCATCAGCACAGGCTTCAGGGTGTATTAAATCGGCGGTAATGGCATAACCTTTATTATCAATGGCGGCCAGCATTTTTACATTATCCGCTTCATTTCGACCTACGATGACAGGTATTGCTCCTTCCTCGACCAGAATACGCACAATTCCAGCACCTATACCTTTAGCACCTCCTGAAACCAGTATATTTTTTCCTTTAAGACCTAAATTCATTTTTATTAAACTTTAGGCATGACATAATCGATAGAAAAAGGAATGACCTCCTGTTTCATACTACCAAAACCCTCTATACCTAGCTCCATCACATCACCTGGTTTAAGATATACAGGAGGTTTAAAGCCGAGGCCAACGCCTGGAGGCGTTCCAGTAGAAATAACATCACCTGGAAGAAGGGTCATAAAACGACTAATATAAGAAATGAGTTCAGGGATGGAAAATACCAGATTTGAGGTATTACTATTCTGGACTTTTTTACCATTTAAAGAAAGCCAGATGGGTAAGTTATGAACGTCGCCTGCTTCGTCGGGCGTTACCAAAAACGGTCCCATTGGAGCAAAAGTATCACAACCTTTGCCTTTGTCCCAGGTGCCACCTCTTTCCAGTTGAAATTCTCTTTCGGAAACATCATTATGCACGCAATATCCTGCTATATAATCGGCAGATTGTTCCGCCGAAACATATCTTGCTTTTTTGCTGATAACCACGGCGAGTTCCACTTCCCAATCCGTTTTTACAGAATCCTTTGGAATCATTACAGGATCATTTGGGCCGGAAAAAGAAGTATTACTTTTCATGAAAATAATAGGTTCCTTTGGTATATCAGCACCTGTTTCTCTGGCGTGGTCGGCATAATTCAGACCAATACAGATTATTTTTGAAGGCGTTGCAAATGGAGCACCAAACACAAGATTTTCAGGATGTTGTATCACAGAAAGTTGAGTGTTTTGGGTGTCTATGGCCTCCTTCAGTAATTTTAAGCCGTCATTTTCAAAAAAATGAGCATCGTAAAGGGGAAATAAAGTGGATACATTGTAATAGATATCTCCGGATAGAACACCAGTGACAATATGTTGATTTTCCCGAAAAGTAAATAATTTCATGAGGGTATATTTGAAAAAATTAAGTGTTTAAAGTTAAGAAACCACCATCTATAGGATAATCGGTGCCAGTAATAAAAGCAGCATCATCACTACAAATAAAGGCAGCTAAAGCGGCAATTTCTTCCGGCTTACCCATTCTTCCAATGGGTTGGCTTTTTGATAACTTTTCAAAAATTTCAGCTTCCTTGCCTGGATAATTTTTAGCAATGAATCCATCGACAAATGGGGTATGAACCCTTGCCGGCGAAATACTGTTACAGCGTATTCCTTGATGCAGATAGTCTTTGGCAACCGAAAGGGTCATAGCGGCGACAGCTCCTTTACTCATGGAATAAGCAAAGCGATCTTGCAAGCCTACTTTGGCTGCTACGGAACACATATTGAGGATAACGCCACCACCTTGCGTCAAAAAAATAGGAATAGCGGCATGTAAACAATTATATACGCCCTTGACATTGACCGATATCACTTTATCAAAATCCTCTTCTGTGGTGCTAACGGCATTTCCAATATGTGCAATGCCTGCATTATTTACTAAAATATGAAAAGGTGCAACCTGGTTAAACAAAGTTTTAATTTCTTGTTGACTGGTCACATCGCAGGGCAAAAAGGTAGCTTTACCGCCCGATGCTTCGATGCTTTCAGCTACTAATTTTCCTCCTTCCAGATCTCGGTCCAGTAAAATGACATGTGCTCCCTTTTCTGCAAAAAGTAGCGCAATAGCTTTTCCAATGCCACTTCCTGCACCCGTAATAATCGTTTTTTTATCTTTTAAAGTAAGCATTTGTATAGGTATTACAAGTTTAGACCTCTGCGCCAAGGGATGAAATCGTCCTGTCCTAAACGTTCCGCATGGGTTCTAACCTCCCCCGAGGCAAGTTTGATGATATATTCCAGTAAAGCTTCACCATTTTCATCAATGGATTCCTCGCCTGAGATAATTTTGCCAGAATTGAAATCAATAATATCGGGCATTCTCTCCTGGAGAGAGGTATGGGTAGAAATTTTGACAGTGGGAGAAACCGCATTTCCCGTAGGGGTTCCTAAACCGGTGGTAAATAAAATGATATTTGCTCCTGAAGCGGCCATTCCTGTTGTAGCTAATACATCATTCCCCGGCGTACACAAAAGATGTAACCCCGAATGCTCAGGTTGTTCCGTATAATCTAATACCCCCTTGATATAAGCATTTCCACCTTTTTTAGCCGCTCCAGCTGATTTGATGGCATCAGTAATCAGTCCGTCGCGAATATTTCCCTTACTGGGATTCATATCAAAGCCAGCGCCCATGGATTCTGCCTGTTTCGCATAGCCGGACATGAGGGAAATAAACTTTTCCGCATCTTCGACATCTACACAGCGGTCAATCAATTCCTGTTCTACACCGCATAATTCTGGAAATTCAGCCAGTAGCGTAGTGGCGCCAACAGTGGTTAAAATATCAGATAAGGCACCGAGGGCAGGATTAGCGGAAATACCTGAAAATCCATCAGATCCACCACATTTTAGACCTACATTTAACTTTTGGATAGAAACAGAGGTTCTTTTAAGCTTATTTATTTCAATCAACCCTTTAAAAGTCTCTTTAATGGCGGCAGACATCATGGCTTGTTCTGTCCCATAACTTTGCTGATTAAAATAAAGTATAGGCTTATCGAAATTATTTGATCTAAGTTTAATTTCGTCTTTCACGTCATCAAAACTAGTCTTTTGACAACCAAGGCTAAGGATAGTAATACCTGCGACATTAGGATTGATGCAAAATCCAGCAAAAACGGCGGCTAAAGCCTGACAATCCTGGTTTGTGCCTCCGCAGCCCATTTCGTGGGTTAAAAATTTAACGCCATCCACCTGAGGAAAATGAGGGTTAGGAAAAGCAGGTCCATGTTCCTGCCAGGGAGCAGACACTTCAAGAGGTTCCATGTCAGCACCAGTTTGAAAAGCATGCAAAAGATTCCGTACTAAAGGCCTGTATTTTTCGGGCTGACCGAATCCCAATTCTTTGTCAAAAGCTTCTTTCATTACCTGGATATTTCGGTTTTCACAAAAAACCAGTGGTATAACAAGCCAGTAATTTCGGGTGCCTACTTGACCATCAGACCGAACAAATCCTTCAAAAGTCCTGTTTTTCCATTTTGAAATATCTGGAGAATCGAAGTGATATTTGCTCCTTCTTTCCATCGAATAAGGTTCCGACTCATGAATGCAATTTTCAGTAGTTATCTTTTCCCCTTTTTCAATGTCTTTTAAAGCTATACCCACCAATACGCCGTAGAAAATAATTTCTTCATTTTTAGCAATAGGGGTGATGGTAAATTTATGTTTTGCCTCAATATCCATAGCGAGGGTAACAGAAATTTCTCCCTCTTGAAAGGTTTGTCCTTCGGATAAATTTCTCAGCGCTACCCAAATATTATCTTTCGGGTGTATTTGCAGGTGCATCCTGCTTACGTTGTGTTTCATTTTATAAAAATTGCTATTAAGACATTTTAACTATGTGTCCACGCCATCCAAACCAGGCCACCATGAGAAAACATATTAATGGAACTATATAAGCGATTTGAATACCAGCCTGGTCTGACATTTTTCCCATCAAAAGAGGAAATAAAGCACCGCCAACAATAGACATGATAACCAAAGAAGAGCCCATTTTGGTGTCTTCACCTAAAGATTTTACGCTTAAAGAAAAAATGGTAGGAAACATGATGGACATGAAAAATTCTACACCTATGAGGGCATAAATAGAAAAAATTCCGCCAAATCCGACGACTGTACCTAAAAGTACCATGCAAAGGACAGCGTAAATAGTTAACAGTCTCGTTGGGGAAACATATTGCATGAGGAAGGTGCCAATAAATCGACCTATCATAAATCCAAAGAGGGCTATGGCCAGATAAAGAGCAGCTGTTTTTTCAGGCATGCCTGCCGCTGAACCTGCATAACGAATAAAAAAGCTGGATACACAGACCTGAGCACCGACATAAAAAAATTGGGTAACGACACCCTGAATTAAATGAGAATGTCGCCAAATCGATTTCCCAGATCCCTTGTTGTCAGAGGATTCTTCTTCCTTGATTTCAGGTAATTTACTAAAGTAAATGAGTACGGCTACGGCTAATACTACGATACCTATTATAAGGTAGGGGATTTTTACTGCTGCAGCCTCCAGATTTAATACCTTATTTAAGGCTTCAGGTGTCATGTTTGCCGTTGCCTCACTCGATAAATCGGCCCCACTCAAGATAAATAATCCTCCGGCAGCAGGTGCTAAAGTGGCTGCTAAACCATTAAAACTTTGAGATAAATTTAATCTTTGTGTTGCTGTACTGGCATCACCGAGAACGGTAACATAAGGATTTGCAGCGGTTTCTAAAAAGGTCAGGCCACTGGCAATGATAAATAAGGCCAATAAAAAAAATGGAAAAAGCCGGGTATTAGCAGCTGGAATGAACATAAAAGCACCTAAGGCAAATAAACTTAATCCGAGAAGTATCCCATTTTTATACCCCCATTTTTTCATGGCATAGCCAGCGGGTAAGGCAACTAAAAAATAGGCCATAAAGAAAGCACTATCAATTAACGCGGATTGGAAATCACTCAGTTCACAGGCCTTTTTTAAATGTGGAATGAGGATTGGATTTAAATTATGCGCGAATCCCCATAAAAAAAAGAGCGTTGTTATGAGTATTAGCGGTAACAAGTAGGGGTTGGGTGTTTTCATTCCAGGTGCTTTTTAAAACAATTACCCAATATAAACATTTTTCTTTATTCTCTTTTCCAGAATGGTTGATAAATTCAACAGAATAAATAGGTTTATAATTTTGAGGCGGAAAATGGCCCTAGGTTCCAGATTTTACCTAACAGGTGAAAATTACCTGATCCAGAGGGACACGGGTTCGTTCCCCATGAATACCTTTTTCGGTTCCTTTTCCAACGGCAACAATCATGGTTATTTCGGCATCTTTGGGTAAAGCCAGCAGTTTTTTAACACGTTTAGCATCGAAACCTTCCATGGGACAGGTGTCAAATCCTTCAGAAGCCATGGCCAACATAAATGTTTGTGCCGCCAAAGCACACGATTTGTGAAGCATCACCCTCTGATCAGCATGGCTTTCAAAACGCATAAATGACTTATTGAATCCTTTATAAAAAACAATTCCCTTTCGGAATAGGTTATTAAATCCAAAGGGGTCATGTCGATAAATTATGGGCATTAATTTTTTATAATAGCTTAAACCTCTCTTGTTTAGTTTCGTAGGTTCACCAACAATAGTTCTTTTAATATTTTCATAATTCCATTCAGCTCTTTCTTTCCAAAGTCCCTGTCGGGTTACAAAAACAATCAGGTGTTTCGCTGTCCTGGCTGCGGATTGACCCATGCAAAGAGGCGTCATCTGTTCCAGCAAGTTCTCTGATTTGATCCAGTAAAATCCCCAAAGTTGCATATTACTGCTGTTAGGAGAAAGGTGGGCCAGTGTTAAGGCAGATAAAACAGTTTCGTCTGGCACTTCAATGTCAGGTGAAAAATGTCTGTTAGAACGTCTGTTCTCCACAAGTTCTCTAAAAAGGTCAGATTTTTTCATTTAAAAAGGGTTTATAAGCAATACACAGTTTTGACAAATCTTCCGTTGTTTCTATTTTCTCGTCGGGCAAACCTAACATTTTTCTAGCTATTTCAAGGATGTTAAGTGGAATTTGACCGTTTTCTCTAAACGATTTTAAAGATCTGGAATCTGACGATTTAGATAATTTATGGCCATTTTCATCGGTAAGTAAATGATGATGACCAAAATGGATACCTTGAAAATGAGTTGCCTTCCAACATTTTGCAAGATATAATTGGGCTGCGGTAGAAGTTAGTAAATCGGCACCTCTGATAATATGTGTTATATTAAAATGCAGATCATCAACATAACTACCTAATTGATAGGAGGGCAGACCATTTTTTTGTTTCACCACAAAATCACCCATTTGCTCAGTTAAATTTATCTGGATTTGAGACCTGAACATATCAGCCCAATGAATGTAGGTATCTGTTTTTATTTGCCATCGCCAGGCTAAATTTTCGAGAAATGAATTTTTCAAGTTCCTACAATTTCCATGATAAATAGAATTCCCCCCTGATGTCATTAATTCCTTGCGGGAGCAATTACAGGCATATACCCAATCATTTTCCAGGGATACCTGAAGTGCATCCGTGTATATTTTTAATCTATGATGTTGTGACCAATTTTTCTCGAAATCGGAAACAGAAAATGGTCCTTCATCATATTGAATGCCCAGCCAGTCAAGAGAATAAAATATGTCATCGACATACTCTCGTCGATATCTTTCTCTGTCCAGGTCGTCTATACGCAATAAAAGTTTACCGTTTTCGCATTTAGCCAAACAATAAGTTATAAGGAAAGAAACAGCATTTCCAGTATGTAAAAAGCCACTTGGAGTAGGTGCGATTCTAGTTTTCATCCTATTATTTACTAATTAAAGATAGTTATTTATATATTGCTGTTATAAAAATAAATGAAATGAGGTTAGTAAAGTTAAATGAAGATAGTTCATGGATTTGGGAATGGGAGGGAATCCGGGTATTGGTTGACCCATGGTTTACTCCTTCTCAGATAGATTATCATCCTGCATTTAGTGAGCAATTTCACCTTACGGAGCAACCCAAAGTGGCAGCATTGGGAAAAATAGATTATATCTTTATATCACACCCATTTACAGATCATTGCAATAAAGAAACGTTAATTCAATTCAGTAAAGATATTCCTGTTATTTCCAGATCAGGTACTTTGAAAAAAATGGCAGCCTGGGAGCATTTCAATCATTTAATGCCCATTGAAAAGGCTCCATATAATCTAAGTGTCATAGCGACTAATTCCTTCCTTGACCCTGTTCATTTCGCCTTTTTTATGGAGACTGTTGAGGGGTCAATCCTATATGCTCCTCATGGTACTAAAGCCTTATCTCTTCCCAAAACAGATGTTCTCATCACCACAACTACTACTTTTGAACTCCCCTTTTGGTTAGGTGGTACTATTAATCTTGGATATAAAAAGGCATTGAGAGCAAAGGAATTGTCAGGTGCCTCCATTCTAGTGGCTACTCATGATGAGAAAAAAACAGGAAAGGGATTTGTTGAAAAATTAGCTAAAAAAACCTACGAAAGTCAACTCAAGGACGTTAGGGTTTTAAAGCAGGGGGAAGAATTGATTTTTCTGCGATAGCGTATTTTTTTGTGTTGTAAACAGGTTGTTCAGGACTTAATCAGGTCATTTGTCGAATATTTGATTAAGAAACATTAATTTATTGTTTTTACTTATATTTATTAATTAATTTGGTTCCCTTATTGGAAAAAACAACAAAATGAAGCATTTATTTTTAATTCTGATGGCTTTAAGCTGCACTTTTATCGCAATGGCTCAAACGCCGAACACGGATAAAAGTCTTTTCAGACAGTTAGGTTCTGAACTTCCTACTCCCAATACTTACAGGACAGCGTCGGGTGCACCTGGGGAAAGTTATTGGCAACAACGCGCCGATTATGATATAAAGGTAGAGGTTGATGATAACACGCAAAGATTGATTGGAAAGGAAACCATTACCTACACAAATAATTCTCCACATGTGCTAACTTATGTCTGGGTTCAATTGGATCAAAATATAGTGGATCCGGAGTCTGATACCTATAAGACTAAGACAAATACGATGTCAGAGCGAACTACGATGACCCAGTTAAATGCCATGATCGATAATTCTTTCGATGGTGGATTCAAATTGGAGTATGTTCGCGATATCATGGGAAAAGATTTAAAATTTACCGTCAATAAAACGATGATGAGGGTTGATTTGCCAACTCCTTTGGCGGCAAAGGGTGGTAAAGTGGTACTCAATATTTCGTGGGCTTATAATATCAACGACAGACAGAATCCTGCTTTATCTGGGGACAGCAGAGGAGGATATGAGTTTTTTCCGGAAGATGGAAATTACCTTTACACTCTGGCTCAGTGGTATCCAAGAATGGCCGTTTATGATGATTATAATGGCTGGCAGCATAAACAATTTCTTGGACAAGGTGAATTTACCTTGCCTTTCGGAAATTTCACCGTAGCCATCACCGTTCCTGCAGATCATATTGTGGCTTCAACGGGTGTTTTACAAAATGGTAAAGAAGTTCTTTCAGCTGATCAGTTGAAAAGATTTGAAATGTCCAAAACTTCCGATAAACCGGTGGTTATTGTAACACAGAATGAAGCGACAGAAAAAGAAAAAACAAAAGCGACTACGAAGAAAACATGGATATATAAAGCAGAAAATGTTCGTGATTTTGCTTTTGGAACCAGTAGAAAATATATTTGGGATGCATTGGGCGTAAAAGTGGAGGGCAGTACTCAACCTGTTATTATGGCTATGTCATACTATCCAAAGGAAGCAAATCCTCTGTATGGTCAATATTCCACAGAAGCAGTGGCGCACACATTGAGGGTTTACTCTAAGCACACTATTCCTTATCCTTACCCTGTGGCTATTTCTGTTGAAGCAAGCAATGGTATGGAATATCCAATGATTTGTTTCAATTATGGTCGTCCTGAAAAAGATGGAACTTATTCTGATAGAATTAAATATGGTATGCTTTCTGTTATTTTTCATGAAGTTGGCCATAATTTCTTCCCTATGATTGTAAATTCCGATGAGCGTCAATGGACCTGGATGGATGAAGGCTTAAATTCATTCTGTCAATATCTTGCTGAACAAGAGTGGCAAAGAGACTATCCTTCGGGAAGTGGGCCTGCAAAGTCAATCGTTGATTACATGAAAATGGATAAAGCGGTTCAGAATCCTATTATGACAAATTCTGAATCTATTATCCGTTTTGGTGATAATGCTTATGGCAAACCTGCTACTGCATTAAATATCCTTCGTGAAACCGTTATGGGAAGGGAATTATTTGATTTTTCTTTCAGAGAATACGCCAGACGTTGGGCATTTAAACATCCAACGCCATCCGATTTATTCCGCACGATGGAAGATGCTTCAGGCGTTGACCTCGATTGGTTCTGGAGAGGCTGGTTTTTTACGACAGATCATGTGGATATTTCTTTGGAAAATGTAACGCCATTTAGAATGGACACTAAAAATCCGGAAATTGAAAAACCAATAGCTGGAAAAATCGCAAAAGAAGAATTAGAAAACGATATTACGTTTCAAAATAATAAAAGAGACTTGGCAACAACGGCCGTTGAGAGAAATAAAGCTTTGGAAGATTTTTATAATTCTTATGATCCCAATGCTATCGTTCCTTCCGATAAAAAAGCTTATGACCTATATATGACTGGATTAGGTGAAAAGGAAAAGGCTTTTATTGCTAAAGGACTCCATTTTTATCAGTTGGATTTTGCTAATAAAGGAGGAGTATTGATGCCTTTAATTATTCAATTTAATTTTGAGGACGGAACCAGTGAGGTTAAAAGAATTCCAGCTGAAATCTTTAGACTGAATGACCAAAAAGTATCAAAAGTATTTGCACTGGCTAAACCAGTGGTGAGTGTAACATTGGATCCACAGGAAGAAACGGCGGACACAGACAGAGAAAATAATTTTTTCCCACGTAAGGCTGTTCCTTCAAGGTTTGAAATGTTCAAACAAAATGGAGGTGGTCGCTGGAGTGGTGGAGGTGGATTGAATCCAATGCAAAAAGCAAAGGCTGAAACTAAAAACTAAATATTATTCTCGATTTGAAAAGGGGAGGCTGTCCGATGAGGACAGCCTTTTTTTGTTTATTATATTTTTGACTTTTTATAAGCTAAAGACGCTTTTACAAAATGGACAAATAGCGGATGAGGATTTTCAACCGTACTTTTTAATTCTGGGTGAAACTGAACGCCTACAAACCATGGGTGATCTGCCAGTTCAATGATTTCTACTAACCCTGATTGTGGATTTATACCCGAAACAACCAAGCCAGCACTTGTTAATTTTTCTAAATAGGAATTGTTGAATTCATAGCGGTGACGGTGTCTTTCTGATATTTTTAAACTACCATAAGCAATGGCAGCTTTCGTTTTCTTCTTTAGTTCACAAGCGTATGCACCCAAGCGCATCGTTCCCCCTTTTGCTGTAATTTTTTTCTGATCTTCCATCATATCAATGACAGGTTCGGGGGTACCAGGGTTTACTTCTTTAGAACTTGCATTTTCTATACCCGCAACATGCAAAGCAAATTCTACAACAGCACACTGCATGCCTAAACAAATGCCAAAAAATGGAATATTATTTTTTCTGACGTACTCAATCGATTTAATTTTACCCGAAATACCTCTTTCACCAAATCCTGGCGCAACCAATACTCCGTCTAAGTTACCTAAAAGTTTGTCTAAAGTAATATTAGAGCTATCAAGGTCCTCTGCATGAATAGGTATCACTTTTACTTTACATTCATTTATAGCTCCAGCATGGATAAATGACTCATAGATAGATTTATAGGCGTCTTGTAATTCGTTATATTTCCCAACAAGCCCAATAGTAACCTCGTTGGTGGGATGTTTAAGTTTGTTTAAGAACGATTTCCAAGACTTTAAATTTGGTTCCTTTCTGTCAGGGAGTCTTAACTTAGATAATACCGTACTATCGAGTTTTTCGGAAAGCATGAGTAAGGGAACATCATAGATGGTTGGGGCATCAATAGCTTCAATAACAGAACCAACATCTACATTGCAAAACAAGGCCAGTTTTCTGCGGATGTCCATATTTATGGGATGTTCTGTGCGACAAACCAATATGTCAGGCTGAATTCCTGTATTTAGTAATTCTTTAACCGAATGTTGTGTAGGTTTTGTTTTTAATTCGCCTGCAGCACTTAAATAGGGAATTAAGGTGAGATGAATAACCAGGCAATTATCTGAACCTAATTCCCAGCGTAATTGCCTCAATGACTCTAAATAGGGAAGAGATTCTATATCACCAACAGTTCCTCCAAGCTCCGTAATGATTATTTCATAATTAGAACTCGAGGCCAACAACATGACTCGGCGTTTTATTTCATCGGTTATATGAGGAATAACCTGCACTGTTTTACCCAGATAATCTCCAGATCTTTCTTTATTGATTACCGTTTGATAAATTCTGCCCGTTGTGACATTATTTGCCTGCGAAGTTGCTTGATTTAAAAATCGCTCGTAATGTCCCAAATCTAAATCTGTTTCAGCACCGTCGTCTGTTACATAACATTCTCCATGTTCATAAGGATTAAGTGTTCCAGGATCTACATTAATGTAGGGGTCAAATTTTTGAATGGTTACTCTGAACCCTCTCGCTTGCAATAGTTTGGCCAATGATGCCGCTATGATGCCTTTTCCCAAAGACGATGTTACGCCTCCCGTAACGAAAATATATTTGGCCATTATTTGTATAAGGTTTTGTTACGGGTCACAAAGGTAGCAAAATATGAACAAATTAGCGTGTTTGTTTGAAATTATATATTAAAAAATTGATTTTCAATTAATTATTTTTTTGTTTAATGGTAATAGGTTTTTTAAGTCGCTGATGTTAAATTATCTAATCATCGGGCTGATATTCAATCCAATATTAATTGAATGTTAAGTAATTATAAAGGAATTTAACCTAGAATTAAACATTTATTTCCAATAAACTTGTGAATGGTCTAGTACTTTTGACCTACAAAATCATAAATCATGCTACAAAAAATATTTATTTTACTGAGTCTCTCATTCCTGATTCAAACCAATTTATTTTCTCAAAAAGGGGGTATAAAAGGAGTTATATCAGATTCAAAATCCGAAGAGGTTTTAATAGGTGCAAATATATTGCTTCAAGGAACCGATTTAGGTACTTCTACAGATTTGGATGGAAGTTATGTGCTTCAAAATATTAGTCCTGGTGATTATAATTTAGTTTTTTCTTACACTTCCTATAAGACACAGATTGTCAGGGTCACCATAATCAAGGATGAAGTGGTGGAATTAGCTATAAAATTGGAGGAAGAATCCATTGTATTGGATGGAGTTACCGTAACAGCTACCAGAAAATCAGATTCTGAAGTCTCTATGATAAGCTCCATTAAGATGAGTAATTTAGTAGTTAGTGGTGTTTCCAGTCAACAAATTTCAAAGTCACAAGATAGGGATGCATCAGAGGTAGTGCGTCGTATTCCAGGCGTAACGATTCGCGATGGACGTTTTGTCATTGTAAGAGGACTTATCGAAAGATATAACGCTGTTTGGTTAAATAATGCAAGTACTCCAAGTTCGGAAGCTGATGTTCGTGCTTTTTCATTTGATGTTATTCCCAGTAATGCAATTGATCGTATTTTAATTTTTAAAACGCCAGCACCTGAACTTCCAGCCGATTTTGCTGGAGCTGCTATTCAAATATTTACCAAATCGAATGCAGACGAAAATGGTATCAGTTTCAGTTACACCACAGGGTTTAATAATCAGGCTACTTTTAATAAAAATTTTGAAACGTATTCAGGTAGTAAAACAGATTGGTTGGGTTTTGATAATGGATTACGAAATTTACCTTCCAACTATCCGCAAGATAAAAATGCAATGGC
>Ga0209191_1001178_pt1 | contig 17714 bp, 25 predicted proteins | sample S_130626_EF_Meta_FD_187320 | JGI IMG/M metagenome (GOLD analysis project Ga0209191, IMG submission 187320) | Freshwater microbial communities from Lake Simoncouche, Canada to study carbon cycling - S_130626_EF_MetaG (SPAdes) (version 2) | ecosystem: Environmental > Aquatic > Freshwater > Lake ...
GGGGGGGGGGGGACATCTGGAATACTCAAGCAAGGCAAGAATCATCGGGCGAATGGTCAACCCGTACAAATCAGACTGGTCGACCAAGTGAACAATCCCAGACTTTGGCCAACACCAGTGTCCAGAATGCACAAAGACGCTGGAAGTCCCTCGGAGTACAAGAGGAACGAAATCCCCCTAGCGGCACAGGCTGGTGGGCCGCTGAACCCAATGTGGGTCGAGTGGCTGATGGGGTGGCCGCTAGGGTGGACAGACTTAAAGCCATTGGAAACGGGCAAGTCCCACTTTGCGCAGCCACAGCATGGAGACTCTTAAATGAACAATGAATTACCACCGGCCATCGATGCCTGTCTTGACCTAGTCAATGACCTACTCCATCCAGAAGTCTATGGCCACGCCATTCCCACTGAGGTTAAAGCCCGTGCATTCGTTGTCAGGGCCATGCTGGAGCGCTTAAAAGCCCGAATGGATGTGCAGACATGACCAGAGGCTTGAAACCCCGTGTAGAGCCAGCCATTGAGGCAGCGCTCCAGAAGAAAAGCAATCTGTCGGACGTTGATCTGGCCAAGCTGTGCTTTTGTGCCAGGCGTAGTGCTGCAAGGATTCTGTTTGATTTGCACCGCCATGAATTGGTACATATCAGTGGTTATACCAGAGTGAGCGCCAATGGCCAGTGGCGGCCACTGTGGTCATGGGGTGATGGTGAAGACGCGCAAGCGCCTGGGCCAGTGCCAGGCTCGGAGCGTATTAAAAAATACCGCGAGAAAAAGAGTGCAGACGATAAAGACTTTGACGCTGCCAGACGTAGACAGAAAAGACGGGTTGTGAAACGCGACCCTCTGGTGGCCGCGTTTTTTGGGTCTTAGTTATTGGCCAACATAGCCAGGAATCATTCCACCAATCTGGCCAGCACCACGGCCACCAAGACCGGCTGCTCTGGCTCTTGATTCGTTCAATCTTCTGATTACTTCAGCCAAATCAGTCAATTGTTGTTGATCACGCGATAGCAAAATTTTGCCAATCTCATTGCGCACAGCTTCTGGAGTTCTTGTCTGACTTGCCAAATTTGATGCCGCTGCCAACATTCCCGTTGGACTTCCAGACGCTGCCGCAGCAGCTGCTTGGCCTAATGGTGCGACTTCAAGATCAGCAGTTCCAGCCAATCTTGCAGCAGTTTGTGATCCACGGCCAACAGACTCCAAGCCTTTTAATCGTGCTTCTTTGGCCACAGCAGACGCAAATGTTCTGTAATCGTTTCCGAATACTTCCTTGAGCTTATCTTGCGTTGCAGGCTCTTTCCACATCTTGAGCAGTGATGACTGGCCAGCCTCTGTGCCAGTCTTCTGACGCAAAGCCTGTAAAGCACCAATGCGGAATGCATCTACTTCTGATGGACTAAAACCTTTTATCGCTTGGCCAAGTTCAAGCACATCACCAGTCATTGCTTTTCGGCCAACTTCTGCCGCATCCATCATTTGAGATGGTCCGGCCCATGTCTTCATAGCCATGGTGTAAGCAGACTGATTACCAATCTTTGGCGACTGGGCCTCAAGTATGCCAACCAATTGATTGCGTACATCATCGTAAGCATTAGCCTGGGCATTGCTGCCAGTTTTGCGTAAGCCTTGTGCAGTGTCGTAAAGAGATTGCTTCAATGTATCCAAAACATTCATTGGCACTGGATCACCAACTTTGAGCTTTGCCAAGTCAATTGTCTGGCCAGTTTTTGTTCTGAATAACAGTTCAGCAGACCCTTGGACTGCTTGAGATTTGTTTAATGCATCAGCTAATGACTCGTCAACTTTAAGCGCGGCCTTGTCAATAGCGTTATAAAACGGGCGAGATTCAGCAAATCTTTGAGCGCTAAATTTATCAAGTGTCTGCATAAACTGAGCGCCTTGAGTTCCAAGGGTTTCGTCAGCCGCAGTCATTAAACGGCCTGCACGGCCTGCTTGACGCTCACGAATAGCATTCTCAACAGCCTGAGTTGTTGTGCCAGGCAATGTGGCCTGCACATCAAGCAAGTTGCGCGTGGACTTGCCACCCACATCGGCAATGCGCGCTTCTGGACCTAATTTGGCTAAACGCGCCTGGGCCATGGTCAATGCACTTGGGGCTAAACCTTCTGGCACATCACGAATCAAAGCCTCACCAACTTTTTGCTGGGCGTATGTGCCAGCAGCTGTGGGAGAAACGCGAGCCATAACCTGACGGCCACCAGCACCAAGAATTCCCATTACGGGCTGAGAAACTGCACCCAATGTTCCGCCAATCAATGTACTCTTGGCCGCATTTTTTAACACCTCTTCAGCAGTCTGGCCAGTTGATTCACCAATACCACCCAGCAAGCCATAGCCTGCACCAGAGACACCAGCTTGCACTGCGCGCTGACCCATACCCATGACTTGGCCAGCAGCTGGAGCGCCAGCAATGTATTGACCGACCCTAGCAATTGCTGGGGCAATGCTTGGTGCAGCCGCCTCAATGGCAGGCATGACTCGTTTGCCGACTTCTTGCACTACTTTACCAGGCAGACCAGCCATGATCATTGGCGCGCTTGCGACCAATTGACCACCAGCAGCGGCCCATGGTGATTCTTTTTGATAAGACTCGGCAGCGCCTCGGAATATGTCACGGCCCATTGTGTAGGCATCAGTCAATGGAATGCCCTTTTGCATAGCAAGCATTGGAGCGCCAATAACACCAGCCAATTCATCAGAAAAGCCAAATGTTGGACCACCGGCAGCACTGGCCAATGCACGGGTTGTTGTGCCTAATTTTGCACCAGCCTCAAATGCCTTTGATCTAGACTCACCCAAAAATTTAAGAATCTCGCTTGGCTTGTATTCGTTCTCTAAAGCTGTATTGATTTGAGTGCCGACAGTAGGTAATTGGGCCAAAAACTGGACAATCTCTTCATCTCCATAACCAGCCTTTTGAGCTTCTTTAATTTTGTCTTTAATGCCATCCATCATCGGCCTCCTGGTGTTCCAAAGATATTTCCAAGAGATGGTCTTGCTGTACCACCAGCACCACCGCGCATTATTGATGGCACAGTTGCTGGAGCGCCAAGGGCTGTACCAAGATTTTTAAAATTGTAGGCACTGCCAAAGTCTTCATATTCTTTGCGCTTTTTGTTATATGCATCACCAGCGACTGCATACAGTTCATTAGATAAAGCCTTAAAGTCTTCGCGCTGTGTAGGTGTGAGTTTTTGGCCACTCATCATGTTTGTAAAATAGTTCTGTAATCTGTCCATACGGCCTGCGGATGCCATAGCAATGCCAAGTTCAGACTCACGCACCACAGAGCCAGGATCAAGCAATTTCATCACTTTGGTTGCACCAGCAACATCACCAATTGGTGTACCTTGGCCTAGTGCTGAAATAACTTGGCCATAAGAAGACTTCATATCACTGAAATCTTTATAGATTGGCTCTTGCTTAAATGCACCGCCTAACTTCATTTCATTCTCAAAGCCTTTTTGTCCTTCGGCCATATTAACTGGCACGTTGACTTGAGTTTTAGGTGCAATATCTTGACGATACTTGCTCACAATGCCAATGCCTTCCTGACCAGTTCCAGCCAGACTTCTGCCAGTTAAATACTCAGGCGCTCTGACATCAGTTGGTAATGCCTCATAAGGTGCAGCACCTTCAGCCACTTTAGTTTGGCCAAATTTGTTGTACTGCATCATTACAGTTTTGCCATTCATAACAATTGGCTCTGGTTTACTCCACTCAGCCTGAGCTTGCGACATCTTTAATACTTCAGCCACACCCTCTTTGCGAGGCAAAGTTGAAATTAATGCGCGCTGCTCTGGAGTTAATCCACTGAGTATTCCTAATGGTGCTTGCGCAGCCACTGGTGCTGCAAGGTCTCTTTCAGCCGTAGGCACAGATGCGCCAGTTGGCATTGGTTGAGCCATGCCAGTTGATGTCACCGGAGATGGCGCACCACCCAAGAATCTGGTCCAAGATTCATTTGCGCCTGCCTCGCGTTGCATTTCTTTCAATTTCTGCTCAAGCATTAACTGATTAAAAGCCCCAGCAGTACCTTTTTCATAAGCACCTTGGCCAGCTTGCAAGGCTGAACCTAAAGCCTGACCAATGCTGATGGGGGTTGTGCTTCGGCCACTGGCTTGTAATAGTGCAGCAGCTGCTGACAGTGAAGCATTTCGGCCAAGCAATTTCTTTTGCTCTTCAGACAGCAAAGCGCCAAGACCTGATGAGTCTAAGCCACCAAGACCGCCACTAAACAAACTGCTTAAATCAAATCCAGTTCCATCAGCCATTTTTAATCCTTCTAATTAACGCAATAAGCCAAGAAGTCCACCGACTCCAGCACCTATTGCTGTGCCAACACCAGGAATGACACTGCCCAATTGCGCGCCAGCCAAAGCGCCACCAAGAGCGCCAGCACCAACATTTTGTGTGTAAGGGGTTGTTGCCTGCATTCCCAAATTACTAGGCTGCGCACCCAAAGAGCTTTGAACAATGCCAAGACGCTGCAAACCGATATTCCGGATGGCATCCATTTGCTGCTGGTCCAAAGCCTGACGCGCACCGCCAGCACCCATGACAGCTTGAGCGCCACCAAGACGCAATGCTTGCTGCTGTGCTGCCAAACTACCAAGCTGGCCAGCCGCACCAGTGCGCAATTGAGCGCCTTGCAAGCCTGCTTGTTGGTTGGCAATGTCGGCCGCTGATCTGCGTGCAATGTCAGCCTGCTGCATGGCCATGGCCTGATTGAATGCCTGCTCGTTCAATGTTGTCCCAAGGTTGGCGGCCTGCTTGGCGAACCCTTGGTTTGTCAAAGCCTCGGCCACACCTTGGCGTGATCCACCAAATGCTCGTGCAGCTGTGGCGCGCTCACCAGTCTGTGCAATGGCAGCGCGTCTTGAAGACTCTAAGTCGGCCAATGCATTAGCACGCACTGATTCTGTATAAGGATTCATGTAACTGGCAATTGAGCCTGGTCCAGTCATCCCCAAATTAGTCTGCTGTGCTCCAATTTGATTTGGCTGATAAACACCGCCATAAGCCGCCATTTGCGCGGCCAAGTCTGTTCCACTGATGCCTGGGCCAGCAAGGCCGGCATTAACCAAAGCCTCTTCGCCTGCCTGATACGTTGGATTAAAGCCAGCGATCTGCTGGACTGGCAATGCACCAGCAACACCTTGGGCCTGCTCAAAATTTGTGAGAAATGCCTGCTTGATCTGAGGATCAATTGAGCTTGTGCTAACGCTGTTTCCACCTTTGGACATATTTTTTCCCCTTAAAACAGCAATGATTTTGCTTTTTTGACTGGCACTTTGCCTTCGTTAATCATGTCCAAAAGCCCTTTGCCGTATTTATCGACAGCGGCCTTTTTAACGACATATTCACCGCGATCAAGCGCTGCCATGCCATCATCTGGACCATTTGGATTTGGGCCGAGCAATGAGTTAACCATGCCGCCTTGAGCGTATGTAGCTGATCCACCAAGGGCCGAACTTCCATCACTTGTCGTTCCAGCTGGGCCAGTGGCAGCACCATCACTATTTCCAATAAGATAATCCGTTGGTGCTAATGAACCGGCAGCGCGTGCAGCCGCTTTGACATTCTCATAAAGCATGGGGTTGTAGCCACCCATCGCAGTGTTGGCCACAATGCCAGCATAAGGATTAACCATTGCAGGGCTTAATGCTCTGATCTGTGAATAAGGTGATGCACCGCCAGCAGTCACGGCAGGGTTGTACTGAGCGCCAATGGGAATGCCCATATAGTTCTGGAAATTCTGAGCCAGACTTTGTGGCTGGTAAGTTGGCACTGCTTGAGCGCCCATGGATTGGGGCTGTAATTGTTGCTGAGACAGCAGACCAGTATTTGTAAATGGCTTGTAAGACTGTACATACTGTGTCACTGCATCAGTTGGATTTTGAGTTACATAAGATCCAACAGCTTTATTAAATGAAGCGCCAAAATTCTCAGGCGTCAATGTTCCATTGATCAATGCATTGGTCCAGAAGTCAACACCAGCCTGGTCAGCTTGATTTGCAGCAGTGCCAATTCCTTTGCGGCCAATGTTTGCATAGGCATCCAAAACCAATTGACGATAACGTGCAGAATTGTCGACAACATTACTGCCACCACCGCCAATGACACCGCCACCGCCAATGACACCATCACCGCCAGTGACTACTTTGGCAGCAGCTGCGCGATCTTTATCAATCTGCGCTGCAAGTGTTGGGTTTTGCGCCCTGACTTGGTCAACAATTGTGTTGAAGTTGCCAAGTCCACCTTCCATCCAAAATTTAATCGCTGACTCGTCTGGAGCCAGTGATGCCTTTGGATTGGCTGCATACGCTGCTAATACTTCTGCTCTTGTTGCCATAGTCTTTCCTCTATAAGTCCTTTGCAAGTACAGACCACTGTGGGCTGTAACCTTCGTCTTTCAAAAATGTCTTTGCCCAGCCCTTTCGGCCTGCCAAAGTCACCCTGGTGCATCCAACCGATTTGCCCCAGGATTCGATCAATGGTCTCATCCTTGAGAGTTCATCTAGGTCGCCACCAGCCAGAAAATAATGCAAATTCTTGAGCCTGGGATAGACAATGATCTCTGTCAATACCACCGAGTCCTTGGCCGGCCACAGCTGTAATCTGTGGTTTTCCACCATCTCGGCAATATCATCAAAATTATGTGTGCCTCCAGAGTATTCTAATGCCGCCTCCACTTGTTGGCGCAGCCTTTCCAAATGCTCTTGGTCGCTCATCTCTTTCCTGATGGCACGGCCTCAAGTCTCATTGTGCCAATGCGCCAGTCAGCCAAAGTATTGCCAGTCACCTTCATGTTGACCTGACGGCCAGAAAACCTCACTGAAGTTGGGTTTGCTGCCGTATATGGGCCAAAGGTGGACTGAGTCCCAGTCGGGTAGTTTCTGGTCTTGAATGAGACCACAGCCTCACCCAAGGTTTGCTCGTCTGGCACAACTTGGCGCACAGACATGATGTTGTCGCCATTGCCAATCTGCACTGGTCCAGACTCGGCATAGACGCTGGCGCTGTCATAGTTAAAGCCAACTTCATGCTCGTATATGTAGCCAGTACTGGACACCATCAAAGGATAAGTAAACACACCAGAATCAACCCCAGAAAGACGGGCCAATAATCCTATGTTCCAGTGGTTTTCGCGGTAGTTGAAAGTGACATAAGAGTCATTCTCATTGCTCGATGCGCTTGGATAGAACCACCAAATCTCGCCAAATTTGCTGACATGGACCGCATAAATCTTACTTGCTTGTGCAAAGTTGATATTGTCAAAAACGTAATCTGACACATCGCTTGGCAGTGGCTTGACATAGCCGTCATATATCCAAAAGCCTGCGCGTGACATCCAAATGGCTGCCGTGTCAATGGCCGCTACTGCTTGGGCCGAAATGAGACCACAGCCAGAGCCAGCCTTCTCAAAGCCATAGACAAATGGAGCGCCAACATACTGGGCCGTGTGGACATCCACATCTGTAAACAGTAGATTGACACCCTTGACCCGCTTGCCGGCAATCAGTGAGCCAGGCGTAGTTAAGTCATAATCGCCTGCAAGGTTGTCGCCTGCTGGTGTCCATTGGGTATTATTTTCTTGGTCGCACCACTGCACTTTTCTTGGGTTTCCACCAGCGCCAAGGGCAAAGATAATGCGCTCTTGAGTGACCAAAACTGCCTTGTTGCTAGTTGGTGCATTGGTAATGGCTGCAGCCAGTGTGGGTGTGGAAAATCCTAATTGCCACTCATAAATCTTGCCATCTGTACTAGAGCAAGCAATCAAATACTCACCCCATGTATCAAGTGACCAGGTGGTTGCAGGGATAGGTGTGCCAGTGTCAGGTCTGGCCACACCATAGGCAAATGTGCCATAGGTGCTGTATCCATAGCCCGTGAGGGTTGTCGAGCTTGCATAGCCACTGGTGAAACCCGTTGGCGTAATGTCTTTGAGTGTCCCAGCCTCATTCATAGCGTAGAGCTTGGAGTGTGTTCCAGCGCCAATGTATCGATTGCCACTGTTATCGCGCCAAGTGATGATGCCTCGGCATGATCCAGTCATTGCGCTGCTTGACCTAGTGCGCCATCCATTGATAGGTCGCAATGTATTCTCATACCAGCGAACCAAATTGGCGTCATACCAGCGCCCTGCCGCCTGATACTCTGTGCCGTTTCTGTAAACCCCTGGCGGTAATTTGATTGGTATGTACATGATGACAATTATGTAATGTTGGAGACAAAGCTCATTGTGACAATGGCTGATGGCACTGCTGGCCGTGTCGGGCTTGTTCCAGCAGGGTACTGCTCAATTGAAACCCCCGTATCGGTTGGCCTCCACATTATCTCAACATAGTTGGTTGCATTTAAGCTCACAAAATAATTCAAAGCCATGATGAGATGGAATGGGTCACCGGCCGATTTTCTTGGGGCCAAACCAAATCGACTGTTTGAATTGGCCACATTTGTGCCATTGACCCGAAACCAGACATCCACATCCTGAGACGAATTTGTCGTATTTGTAAACTGAATGGAAAACTGCAAGTTCCAGATTCCGGCATCGACCACAGTGATTCGAGACCCACTGGCCATAGTCACGCCATTGCTAAAGTCTGTGGTGTTAAATGAAACTGCATAGGCCGTAGTCGTGTTTGCAGCCACTTGGTCAGTAGAGTCTTGAAAAGCCCCATAAGGTGCATTCATAAACCGACCACCCCTTGGCCCAAAGAGAGACCCCAAGACAGTTGAGAGTTTCTTGAAGTAAATATTTAGTGAGCCATTATTCTCATTGAAATGCCTGCGCTCATACTCCTCGGTCGGATAACCAAGGGTGGGTGGGGTTGGATTCTCAAGTTGTTGTGTTTGGCTGGCCATGGTCTAATTTTGCCTTAAATGGACCTTACTTGGCCATCAAGTACAGTCCTACATTTGAAAAAGCATATCCGGCATAGACCACGGCCATAGACGCATTGCCTTTAAGCAGCTGCTCACCAGCAATATAGGCGTAAATAGCGCCAGTCAGGATGATTAACCAGGCGCTCAAAATTCACCCACATCAATCACTTCACCCCTAAACTGGACCATATTCTCGTCAAACTTATGGACCAGTTCTGGCCACAATAACTGGCCATTAAAGAAGTTCAGCACCGCAAAGCCCGATCTGTGATTGGCAGGATTTATCTCAGCATAAGTAAATTGAGGCCCATCAGTTTCGGCCAAAGTCCCTGTATCCACCCCATAGCGCACCCCGTTATAGTCACTGAACGGGGTGACTTTCAAGGAATGCAAGTGTCCAGTTACCACCGACACACCAGCATTCACAGTATTGTTATGGGTTGCATGAATTCCAGACTTATATCGGTGCTTGATAATGACATCTTCAGTGGGCCACACTGCCCAGCAAAAATCCCATTCTGGGATGTGGTCTGTGAGCTTGAAGCCTTTGACCTCTTTGAATTGTGGGGCGTGTTGAGCCAGTCGATTGCCAAACCGAATGTCGTGATTGCCCCATGTAAACAAGAGCTTTACATTGTGCCTGGCTGCTTTGGCCACTTCCTCGATCTCACCCAACGCACCTTGCGTAGCTTTGAGTTCTTGAATAACTGAAGTCTGAGGCTGGTCTGTCACATCATGGCGCGATATAGAAGCCCCATCTAAGGCATCCCCATTGCACACGATGGCATGAGGTTTCAATTCTTGAATGGCCCATAAAAGGCCCTTAAAGGCCGTAGACCTTTGACCAGGTATAAAGTGAGCATCAGAAAAAACAATTACACATGAATCCAACATCCCAAGTTTTATTTGCTTTAGTGGACTAAATGACTTGGGTTTGTTTTTGTTATATAAATCACCTCGAAAGTCTTTGGCATTGAGGGTCAGGTTGTATTCTTTTTCAATCCATCTTCTACGCAAATGGACAGCTCTAGTTGCAATTCCAAGGTGTTCAGCCATTCTTGCAGCAGACTGAAGTTCACCCCATAACTGTATAAATTCAGCATCTGTGCATGATTGATTATGATTGCCCATGGGAGTCCTTAGAGAGTATTTTTTCGAGCAAATTGACCACGCGATGCTCCTCTTTTTCCAACTGTTCAATACTAGTTTTTTGATCTTGGGCCGCAGTTATCAGGTCATGTAAAAAGACATGAAGCAGCTCATGCAGAGCTGTTTGGTTTAAAGATTCTGGGGTGATCTTTTCAGCACCAAAATCACCCAAACGATAAGTTGCAAGTCTGGCTGGCTCATTAAATTCCACTGAAGCCATTGCATTCTTTGCAGGCTTCAAACCCTTCTCAATGCGCCAGTCGCCAAGATTAAGGACTTGCTGCCACTTTGCGACACTTTCCGCAAACAGTTCAGCGTCTTTAGGTGTGGGAATGTTTGACATATCAACACCTTACATGACTTTTATGTCAATTTAGTTTAAAAGTAAGCACTCAGCTTTTCTGCGCTTCAATAGACCAGGCAACACTTTCCCCCCGCCCTTGGTCCAAAGCATCAGCTGCTCTTGAGCGCCTGGCCAGTCACCAGCATTGATTTTGCGCTTTAAGGTTGATGTCTGAAGCCGGCCAATGCCTAAGTTATAGACAAAGTCCACAATAGCATTGCACTTTTTTTCGTCTGTGGCCAGTATGGGGCAGTTCCTTAATACGCCAGGCAGATATGTATGCTCCAGCTCAATCATTAAAAGCGCTCTGGCAGTTGGCTCATCCATTGGTGGGTCTTCCAGCATCACCTTGCGCTTGTCAGCGTAATAGGTGCTTCCATAACCAATGGTGGCCACATTGGCTGGGCAGAGATAGGGCTTTGCTCGATACCCCTCAAACTGCCTACAAAATGATGCTGCCAACTCCAAGTTCATAAACCACGCTTAGACAAAGTTCTATCAAGAAACCAATAATTGATAGTTCCGGAAAGTAAGGCCGAGAAATCCGGAGTCATCATTGTCTTAAACACTTCACCAGCTGGCGCGCCACCTAGATAAGCATTCCAAGCAAACCAGACATGAATGAAGCTCCAAACAAACAAAACCCAGTATGTGACCACTGGCCGGACTGATGCAGACAGACTAGCCACCCATCCACCAGCTGCCTTGACCATCTCGGCCTGCTGACTAATGGCTGTATTAAATGCATCCATTACGCCAACATCCACCGCAGCTTCTCTTTGAGCGCCAATCTCGGCCAGCTTCTGTGCGCCTCTTAATTGCTCTAGGTCGCACTGTCTGCTAAACATAAGCAGCTCATGCTGGCGCTCATTTTTCTTGTCAAGCCACTTTAAGACTTCTGGCGCCATCCTAAAGATGCCACCAAAGATTGAACCAAGTATTCCACCAGAAAGAATATCAAGCATTTTTAATCCCTTTTACAATGTTTTTCTTCATCATGGGACAGTTTGACACCAGCCAATAGCCCAATAAAACCACCGATTATGGTTTGAAATGCTGGACTTATCAATTTGAAGATTTCAGCGTTATCAACCTCTTTGGCCCATAGGCCAAGAACAAAAGCCGCCACCATTGAAAGCACAGATACACACAATGTAAAACTGACCATGAAGGTCACATAAAAGGTTAGTTTTGATTTCACATCTTCCATTTCAAACTCCTATACATAGAGGTCTAATCTGCGGTTCTTGAATATCTCAAGGCTTATTTTATTTTGTTCAGCTTTCTTAACATATAGCTCAAATGTTATATCTTGAAGTTCTGTTTGCTTTTGTTTGGCTATCTCATTTCTTTTATTAACTTCATGCTGTTTTTCTAGTCTTACTTGAGCAAGGTCATGTCTATCTGGATACCCTGATGGCTGAACAGTAGGAAACAATTTGATGGTATCAATCATTTCTTCTCCCTCTCAAGTGCTGTTTTGTATCCTTGAATAACTTTATGTCTTAACTCTGCACCATCAGCCGCACCAGCCCATTCACTCAAATTATTCCAAATTACAACAAAGTCGGAACTTTTGCATAACTTCTGATGGTTTGTAAGCCATATAGACATCTGTTGATGACGTTCGGAAGGGTTATGTAGTGTGTAGGCTATTGCATAAAACTCTCTTACGCTACAGAGGTCTTGTCCTGTAGATTGAAGTGAGAGGATTAAAACAAGTGCTATCAACCATTTCACGACATAGCCCAAATGATTGTGTAAAAACACCACACGATAGTGGCACAAAGAAGGACTGCGCTAAGAAAAGCAACAGTCCAATCTTTCATTTTTTAATCCAAGTCTGCCAGATAGCACCAGCAGCCATGATTAGTCCAGCCACCCACAAAATAGGCTTGGCAGCAGAAGCTACCCATCCAAGAACTTTAAAAGCACCTTGCAAGGCATCAAAAGCCTCTACAAGACCTTTAGTATTCTTGTCTATGCTATCTACCTTAGTTTCAACTGCAAGCAGTCTCTCGTAGATTTGCGAATGGGTGACTTCTTGTGTCATGGCATTTCAACCCATGACAATGTGCCTTCATTCCAATCATATTTTTTGCCATCAATTGGATATGAAACAGGCGCATCCCATAAACAAGTGGTTTCATTTAAAACCCATGATGAATATAGTTTTGAAGGAATAAACGCATCACGGCCTGAGTCATATGTGTAACCAATCCCTGCATAATTCTTACGCAATGCAGTTCCACCAGTTTTATGAACACCACCATGCGTGTTATATGAAGTCTGTACCCATCCTGTACCAAATAATCCTGAATCAATAACATCCTGTTCGGCCACAATAACTTGTGTGACGATGCCGTTTTCTACTTTTGCAAAGTGACTCATTGTGTTCCTCAGAATGTGATTGAACCTGAAGAAGTCCATGTATAAACACGATATCCACCAGCAACAGTAATTGTTGGAGAGCCTGTTGTGGCTGAAGCTGCTGAGAATGTGTCGGAATAACGAATTATGACAATTCCAGAGCCGCCATTTCCACCATTCCCACTTCCTGACGTTGAAGCACCACCGCCACCACCGCCTGTGTTAGCAGTTCCAGCCGTTCCATCACCAGCAGCTGCAGTTTGACCAGCACCACCACCCCCAGTTCCACCAGAGCCTGCACTAGCATCTCTTGAACCGCCACCGCCACCACCAGCGTATGTTACAGATGAGCCAGAAATACTTGATGCCAAACCATTAGCGCCATTGGGAGTAGTTGCTGCTGCACTTGCGCCTCCTCCACCACCACCCTGTGATGAGCCACCATTGTCAGAGCTATCTGCGCCTTTAAAACCTTGTCCAGAAATACCAGTTCCACCAGTTCCACCAGTATCGCCACCACCACCGCCACCAGAGCCACCATTACCTCCGGCTGGAGTAGTTCCCCTTGCGCCTCCACCACCACCACCATTAGAAGTAATTGAACTAAAAACAGAATTACCGCCAACACCACCTCTGTCAGCAGATACAAATGCACCACCAGCACCAACAGTAACTGTAATTGGAGAACCTGATGAAACAGAAAATCCTGTTGCAGTTTTATATCCACCAGCACCACCACCACCAGCATAGTGACCACCGCCAGCACCACCGCCAGCAATAACTAAGTATTCAACAGTTGATGTTGGGTTTCCAAAACTTCTTAAATTTTGAAAAGCTGATTGAAGTATTCCACTCATGTCAATCCACTCCCAGAGATTAACCAAGTTGTTGAAGTCATCTTTATTGCAGTAGCTGAACCATACTGAGCAAGGCTGCGTGAGCCAGTAGTGCCAGCAGAAGACAAATACATAGTATCAGTAGTGATTGCAATTGTTACTACTGCCGCAGTCATGTTAATGAATGTGATTGCTGTTCCGATTGGATACGCAACAGAACCATTTGCAGGGATTGTGAATGTTCTAGCATTGGCATCAGTTGATGGATGAAAAATTACCTTGCCTGAGTCTGCTAATACTGCCGTATAAGCTGCACTTTGACTATTAACAGGAATATTTCTAAAACCAACAGCGTCTGTTCCATCTACTGTGCAAGATGATAATGTTCCTGATGATGGAGTACCAAGAGCAGGGGTCACAAATGTTGGTGAAGTTGCCAAAACAACAGAACCAGTTCCTGTGATTGCTGCAAACCCTATATAGTCATAATCCCATGATGCTGCCGTTGTTCCACTTGTCAAAATACAAGTGAAATGAGCTGTCACACCAGCAGGGATGGTTGTAATTGTATTCAATCCACTAGACTGAACAGTTAACACACCAGTTGAGTTATTTTCAATTGAATAACTCACACCCAAAGCCAATGTGCTTGTGACGGGTAAAACAATAGTTTGGGTTGTTGTACCAGTAAAGAATTGTTGGTGACTGCTTGTTACTGTAAGAGTTGTAGTTCCTGCTGCCGTAGCAGTTGTGGTGTAACCTAATTGAGGATTGTCAATAATAGGAAATGTAAGAGTTTTGTTAGTCAGGGTTTGAGTGCCTGTATAGGTGGCAATGCTTGCACCAGCCAATGTAGTTGCACCAGTACCGCCTTTTGCGATCTTCAGCACTGGGCCGGTATCAAACAATGCGTCAATTGAGTCCAGATCGGTATTGATCTTTGTTCCCCAGGTATCGGTAGATGCACCAACTTCTGGTTTGGTAAGCAATAGATTCGTGGTGGTTGTATCTGCCATTTTTTACTCCTATTGGATTGGTATCCAAGTTTCTGAATTATCCCCGATTGTGGTCCAAGTTTCACTGCTATTTTCAATTGCAGACCAGGACTCTGATGTATCTGTAATTGGAGTCCAAGTTTCTTCATTGTTGGCAATTGCCGACCATGACTCGGATGTGTCTGGGATTGACCCCCAGCCAAACCCAAAAACTATACCAATTGCAGCAGTTGCCTGGACACCAGAAATTTCAATTGAAATTCTATTTGAAACAGACCCAACATTGCCAGTTGCCTGCACTCCAGATATTTCTTGGAATGTGACAACTTGAGAGTCCATTGACCCAACAGAACCTATGGATTGATTTCCAGAAATAGATATGCTTAAAACGGCCTGCACTGAATCAATAAATCCAGTTGCAGCATTCCCACTTATTTCAGCAGATTTTTCTGGGGTTATAGTCCCAACTGATCCAGTAGCTGCATTTCCTGTTGCCGCTGCTGATATTCGCTTAGAAACATCTCCAACAAAACCAGAAATTGAATTCCCAGTAATAGCAACAGAAATTAGACCAGTGATTGTTCCAACATTGCCAGTGGCAACAGTCCCATCCTCTTGCAATGACCTATTGGCCAGTAATGTGCCGACAGCACCAGTTGATGCATTACCACTAACAACAATCGATTTTGATGTAATTACAGAGCCAATTGACCCAGTAACTGAATTGCCAGTTAAGTTTGCTTGTACATTTAACGCAAGTGATCCAACAGCAGATGTGGCAGCGTTTCCTGTAATTGCCTTTGATGCTGATACGCCAAGACTTCCGACTGATCCAGTAGCAGAAACTCCAGTAAGTTGTGCTGACCTAGAGAAACTAACAGATCCAATAGCTGATACTGATGAATTGCCTGTAATAGTTACAGAGACTATTGGACCAGTTGCCCCAACATTACCAGTGGCTGTGTTGCCAGTTAATGCGTAATTTGATACGCCATAAGCGCCTTTCCCGTATGGGCCAGCGCCATAAGAACCCTTTGCAATTGGGTATGCACCACTGCCATAGAGGCCAGAGCCATAGGCAGGCATAACCTACCCCTTAGGCGAGACGAATCAAACCAGTGCTTGCATCATTTGTAGGCATGGTCAGCGTGAATGTTCCGGCTGTCACTGTTTGACTGCCAAATGTATGGACGCTAACAGCCTTATTTGATTGCGTGCTGTTATAAATTAAAACAGCATCAAAAGCAGTGGCTAAAGTAACAGATGTGAAAGTAATACTTGCACTGGGGGTCACAAATGCCGTTGTTCCGCTAGTGCTTGGTGCAGTTCCAAAAGTTACTGTCACACCGCCAGCAGTGTATCCAGTACCAGATACCTCATTGGTGGCCGAGTATGCAGCTGTGGACGCATTGACTGTCGCAGAAGCCAAATATAAAGCAGCCTTGAATGTGTCAGCAGTAGTGGCAGCCCTAATGACTCCAGTACCAAAATTGTGATGACCAACTAATAACTCGCCCTTAAAGCTGGTACACATTGCTTGAGTATTTGCCATAATTTTTCCTTAAAGTGATTGGCTGACGCCTTCAGCCAAAACGCTGCGCTTTAAAATCATATTTACAGAACGATGAACTAATTCATTTTCATGCCAATACTCAACCCACTGAGTAGTTTCATTTTCGTTGTCAATTATCCCCTCTTTTTTTTCAAGTAGGGAATCATCCATATCGCCTTTTGTTGTTGTAACAATCATGTTTTATCCAAAAGTCTTTGCACGGGTCAGCAATGCGCCACCAGAAGACGCACCACGATCATCGGCAGTTTGTGAATCGTTCAAGGCACGCTCATAGAGCGTTGCCCATGTCTGGATTCTCGCATCATCTTGCAAGTATGGCGCAGCCTGAAGCAATGCTCCATACAGATAAATGTCTGGGTTTGATGCCAAAAGCCAGTTGCTAGCCACACTGCTTGATAACTTTGTCAACTTAGCGTAATAGGTCAATTCAGTTGTGTAATTGCTGTCTGGTGTTGGGACAATTCTGAATTGGCCACCAACAACACCAAAGAATTTTGGCTTGCCACTGGCCGTGTAATTGGCCGCCTCATTGTCCAAGGCATCAATGCTCAAAAACTGCAATGGGGTCTGAGGGTTTGTGCTTGTGAGCTTTAGGGATTTAGTCTCAAGAAAATCGTCTGGCACTGCGCCATACTGGGCATCAAAATAAGCATTGGCCCTGACGATCATCTGCCTGGTGCGCAGTGTTCGCTCCACTTGTGCCTCGGCCAGAGAGATAAAGTCAGGAATGACTGTGGTCAGGTCCGACCGATTAAGCCAGTCACCAATGGATGTCTTTAACTCTGTATATGTTGTCAGTGCCATTATTGGGCCTCTTTTTCCATTTCCTCTTTCACAATCCAGGTGTGTTCATGGCGAAATTCAAACGTGCCAATGTGGCCAATTTCTTTTGAAACGTCATGGTCGATGTAGACCTTGTAACCCAGCTCTTGAGCTTTCTTACAAAAGAACACATCCTCACCCATGTAGCCCCGTGTGGTCTGCCATGGCATATCAAACCATGGCTCACTCATGCCCTCAAACACCTCGCGCTTGATCAGCATTATGCCAGTGCCAATGCTTCCCACCTCTTCCAATCCAGTGGATTCTGGCATGGTGTAGACCGCCTGGCGCTTGCCATTCTCGTCATAGTTCTGGGCCGTTGGGCCGGTGGGCATTCTGCGTCTGGCACAGTTGGCAGCCACAATCTCTTTGTCGTGCTTTAAGAGCCGCTGGACCATGTCCTGTGGAAAGGTCATGTCCGAGTCAATGAAAAGGATGTGGGTGCAGCCTTCGGCCATGGCATCCAAGCAAAGGTCAGCTCTTTGGTTTTGAATGATCGTGCCTTGCATCAATTTCAAACTGATAGCGTCTTCAGTGTTGAGTGTGTGATAAGCCACCATATTCACCATGCAGTAGGTGTAATTTGTGTGGACCTGATCACGGGCCGGTGTGCAGACTGCAATGTAATTCATACTTGTCCAGGTCTTGTTCTAAAAAATTTATTGTCGGAGTCGTTGAGCCAGCGTTTCATGTACTCCTGGTCATCGTTCTTGCCCT
>Ga0209191_1001180_pt1 | contig 17603 bp, 17 predicted proteins | sample S_130626_EF_Meta_FD_187320 | JGI IMG/M metagenome (GOLD analysis project Ga0209191, IMG submission 187320) | Freshwater microbial communities from Lake Simoncouche, Canada to study carbon cycling - S_130626_EF_MetaG (SPAdes) (version 2) | ecosystem: Environmental > Aquatic > Freshwater > Lake ...
TGGCGGGTCGATGATGCTGATGCCCGTCTTATAGTCAGCCATAACTGCTTTGTCTCCGAAAAGAATAAGGCGGTCACAAGTGCCCCAAGTCTGCGTGCCGTTCAAGTCTACGGTGACTTGAATCTCGTTATGCTCTACTCCGCCAACGGGGAAGTTGGCTAGGAATTCCTGCTCCATTGCGACGATCTGCTCGTAGATGCGGAGTTCCTCTTCGTTGTGGAGCGCGGACGGGTCGAAGATTTCAAGGGCTTCGTGGATACGAGTCCCCATTTCGGCTGCGGATGATGATCCCTCTTTGCCGTGGTAGCCAGCGCAGCCAGCTACGTATTTCAAGGAGGAGGGTGAGAATTCCGCGTGTCCGCGAGATGAATGGTCAGGTGTCTGTGTCATTATTCTGTGTTGCTTTGTTTTCTGAGAGTCGCCGTTGCCGTTCGCGTATTGCGTCTTCGATGAGATTCAATTCGTTTTCGAGCTGCGCGTCAAACGATTTTGACGAAAGTTTTAACCGTTTGAAATAACTTTTTTTAAGGATTGTGATTACAATGTCTTCGGGGCACGCTTCCGCGATGGCGTTGTTGATTATCATTAGTTTGGTTTGGTTAGGTATTGCAGAGCGTTATCGATTTTAATAAGAAACTCGCAGTCTCCGCAATCACAAGTGGGATCGGGAACTTGACCGCCGAAGCCAGAGCGTATGTTTTGCAAAGACTACAGCCAGCATGTCCAGCTGCGCTGTGACTGCGGTGAGTTGCTCCCGCGCCTCGTCCCGCTCGCGTTCTAGCCTTTCGGCAACTTCAGATCGCACAACCATTGGGTGATCTTGCGACGGCCATGTCATGCACGGGAATTCGGCAGCGTTTGTTTCTGGTGTATCAGTCATATTTCGTTCTTGTTGGTTAGGTATTGCAGAGCGTTATCGATTTTAATAAGAAACTCGCAGTCTCCACAATCGCAAGTGGGATCGGGGATTTGACCTCCGTAGCCAGATCGTATGTTCTGCAAGATTGTCGCCAGCCTGTCCCGCTGCTCGGTGACGGCGGCGAGTTTGGATCGTAAATCATCAGCAATATCCGCGATTGCTGCTGACCATTCGCGGGATAATTCTATTTTTTCCCGCTCGGCAGCGTTTGTTTCTGGTGTATCAGTCATAGTTCGTTCGTAGTTAGGGATTGGAGTGCTTCGTTTGCGATGCTTTCTGGATCTTCTTCAGCAAACCTTCCTTGGTAGGAAAGTATTCGCTCAAGTGCCTCCGCCAGCCTGTCCCGCTGCTCGGTAACGGTGGTTAGTTCGTCATCTTGCTTATTTAGTAGCTCAACTAATTGATTCGCCCCCTTTCCGTTTTGGACGTGGAATCCATCATCAAATCCTCGCTCGTTTTTGCGTCTCACCCTCCACATGTGATAATAGCATTCGTCGCAGTAAGTCTCCCATTCATTTGTTCTAGGTGTTTTGTTCATATTTCGTTCTGGTTGGTTAGGGATTGGAGTGCTTCTTTAGCTTCGTCCAAGTATGTCCAGTTGATATCCTCTCTGTAAAGAATATGATGTGATGCTGAATCACCCCATGATATAGCTTTCCGCAGAGCCTCAGCCAGCCTGTCCCGCTGCTCGGTGACTATTTTTTTTTCCTCAATTTGCATGCAAACCTCAATTAGCTTGTCACAAGCTATTTGCTCCCATTTTTCTTTCTCGGCTTGGGTGGAAGCGAGTTCGCGCTCAAGCTTACGGGCGAAATCGGCGCAGACTTTGGAACCTATACTCAAGTCCCCAGCTCTCCATGTTTCCGCATCTGTTTGTGGTGTGTCAGTGTTCATTCGTTCGGGCTGGTTGTCCATTTTCCAATCGTGCGGAGAAATGCCTCTGCGCGTTGGCGAGCTGTTGCATGAATTTTTTGAGGATCACGCAGTGGCATCATAGAATCATACTTATACCATTGATCTGCTGTAAGCACCTTCTCCGCTTCGTGCATCTCGTTGAGGTCGTTGCAATAGTCTGGACATTCTATGCTTACACCTTTACGTGTTTTGTATACACTACCCCACGGGTTTTTGGATACGATGCCACACGCTTCTGCAATGGCGATTCTTTGTTCTTGTTCATTCATAATTCAATATGGGTCTTGCCATTTAAGTTCGCAGTCCTCACAGATTAAACCCATCGCGTAATGGTTGACTTTGATCCGGCCACAGTTGCAGGATTCAGGTTCGGTGCTTTCAATCTTGCGGCGGTATTTGAAGATACTCCCCCCTGCGTTTAATTTGTCTTTAGCCCTATGGGCTGTGGGGGACCACCAACCTAAAAACTCATTATAGACTTGGTCGCCTTCTTGAATAAGGTCATCCGGTTTAAGGTAATAATACTCTGCATCAGGTGGATCAATCTTGCGGCGAGCTAAATCTTTCCAGCAACAAATTTTACCTGATGGATATAATACTGGAATCCATGAATCGTCGTAATTACAATACAGTTCATCCCCTTCAATAAAAGGTTCTCCGTCGTCAATCCTTCTATGCTCTGAGCCAATTATCGGATTCGTGAACCAAAGACCAAGATCGCTACTATAAAATTTGTCACCCTTTTTGGTAGAGTCATCAGGCCAAAGACCAAGATCGCTACTATAAAATTTGTCACCCTTTTTGGTAGAGTCATCAGGCTTTGCGTAGTAATTGATGTTTTGAGGTTTCACATTACGATCATCCTGCAACGTGCCGCAGTGATCTGCGTCCAGTAGAATGTTACAGCTACAGGCAACGTGTGCCAGATGACTGATACCGGATTCAGGGTCAAGGGTTTCGCCGTCCCGCCATGCGTTAAGGTGGCGCATGATGGCGTTGACGTAGGTGCTGGCACATACTCCGGTTTCGCGCCAGTTGAAGGGTCCGTATTTTTCTGCGCCTAGCTTATGCACCCATGCGGTTTGCTCCATTGCAAACGGCGGGATTAAGCTCAATGGTGTTTTGAGTGCGCCTGCTGCGCCTTTGGGGTCATTTGGATTCATGGTTGTACGGGTGGGCATTTTGTGTTCGCTTGAAGAATTTCGCGCTTCAGTGATTTTGTCTTTTAGGTTCATAGTCCAGTGAACGCACCCAAAATCCGGCCCCGTTCGTCCTTTCCCAGTACCGTCCTCGGGGCGACCGTCTCCGATACACCCATCAAGGTCTGGGTAATGGGAGACACCGCCGACACCCATGCCGCAGACGCCAAACCGCTTACCCACAAGAGGTTTCTGGTTGTCATCCACCTTTGCTTCGGCCCAATGCTTACATTTCTTGCAAGTGTTCATGCCTTCGGAGTCATTCGGATTCCTGTCGTTTAGGTTCATAGTCGTCGGTTGAGCGATAATCTGCACAATTTCGTCATCGATAGGATAGTTTGAGCAATATGTCGCTCGATTACTGGCGTCTTAAATTGCACGCTCATCGTAGCTATTTTGTTGTTCGTCGTTGCAAATCTCGATCATTGTATCGATGGCTTTACAAATTGCGGGCCATTCAGCCGGATCAAGTTGGATTTCTCCGATCTTAGAGTCGTCGTGGCATTGCTTCAGCCTGATAAACGGTCCAGCGGCTTCATCAGTCATTTCGATGATAGTGGCTTGTTCGTCGTAAATCGGTTTGCCTTTTGGCTTAACGATTAGGGACAGTGTGGAGATTTCGTATTCAGTCATATGTTAGGTGTCTTGCGTGATGAGCACGATGCACATACATATCCAACCCGCCATCCGAATTGCACGCCGGGAGTCACTTCATTTATTGTCTTTGTGGCGCGGCAGATGTCGCATTTTCCATCGAAGGTTTCTTCCCATTTGTCGTAATGAGGCACTTCGATGAGAGCCTCGGCTTCTTTAGCCAACTGGTCATATCCCTCACGGAGAAACTCGACCCCCACCGCCGATTGATCTTTGCGATTGTTGTCAAAATAGATTTGACCATCCTCAATTAAATACCCGAATGCCCTCAAAGCGGGAGTGACGAGATTCTCCAAAACCTCATCAATGGTGTAGTCGTCCGTTGGGATTTCAAGGCTCGTTTTTGGGTTGGGGTATTCACCACCCAATCCCTGATGTGTTGGTTCGATTGTAATTCTCATTGTTGTTTAGTGTAATTACCAGAAGCGTTCACTGTCGATTTGGTTTTCTTTTCCATAAAGCTGCTGTGTGAAGACTTCCCGCAGATTATAGCGCAGAAGGACCAGAGCAAGAAAAAATTTCAGGATTTTCAATTTAATTTTCATGCTCCGTGTAAGGCTTGCATATTGGCCGTTTTTGCGTTGATCGCTTTCATTACAGTTTCTTCGATGGAGCCAGCGGCGACAAGCACTTTTTGTAGTGCGTCTGTCTTTGCTCCGTTGCGGTGTATCCTACCCAATACTTGCAAGTAGTCCTTCGCGTTAAACGTAGGTGAGATCAGTGAGATGCGCGGACGGTTTCCAATGGTGTCGTGCAGCGATAGTCCAGTGCCGCCCGCAGCGATGTTGACGACGAGACAGTAGTCGTAGTCAGCTTGGAAGCGGTCGATGGCGAGCTGACGTTCTATTGCCGTTTGGCGACCGTCGATCTTTCGGCAACTAAGCGAAGAGCAGAGCGCGTCCACGGTATCAGTGAAGTTCACGAAGATCACAACGCTGTTCCCGCCGTTGATGTAGTCTTGGGCGATCTCTGCTAGATCAGGAGCTTTGAAGGATTCGGCAAGTTGGCGGGCTTTGAGAATGTTGACAAGAACATGCTCGCTATTCGCTACGCTTCCAAATTCAATAAACTCTTCGATGATTGCTGGAGTGATGCCCAAATCGGTGTAGGCTTTGTCGATCTTCTTCCAGTCTGAAAACTGCGTTGGCTCGACGAACACACGGTTCTCACGGAAGGAATCAGGAAAGTCTTTCGGCGTGAGCTTGTGCCCGCTGACTCCGTAGATCTGCTTATTCAGATCGATAAGCTTTTGCTTATTGCTGAACTTCCAACTGCCCCATGAATCTCGATAACATCCGTTCGTCATCATCCATGAGAACCAACTCGTCAGGCCGTTCTCCGGCTTGTTGAGCGAGTGCAGCGAAAGAGCGTAGCCCAACGGGCGCATCTCTGTGGGGTCTTCCGCCGCAGTGGCTGACATCCCATGCACCGCGTAGCCCTGCTGGACGAGCGATACGACGAGCTGGGCGTTCTGTGTATACGGGCCTTTGGCTTTGTGGATTTCGTCCACAAGAATGACGGTGTCTTGTGGCAGGGACCAACGCATGATCTTCTTGCCCGCTTTGGCGAGCCACTTCGTCCTGCCACCGCGAAGCTTTTCGTAGTTCGTGACGAACAGCGGAGTGATGCCGTGCGCTTCGCATTCGCGCTCCCATGCCGGAACAACGGCCTTCGGGCAGATGACGGCAAACGGGCGATCCAGATCCTTCACCAGATGGATGGCGACTACCGTCTTGCCTGTTCCGACGCTTGAGCTATCGAGCGTATTGCCGCCACAGCGGATGCGCTCTTGGAAAAATTCTTTGGCTTCTTTCTGCTTCGGGAATAGTGTTTTCATTCGGAAGAAGCTCTTAGGACATCCGACCTGAACCGACAAGAAAAAAATTCAAGAATTTTCAGGGTAGCGTAAAAAGATCGGAGTTTGTTCCCCAACCCATGCGCCAATCACGTTGAACTCAAAGAACTCAACAGCGTCTTCATAGTCCATTTCTTTCGCGAGAATGCTGATGCATTTAGCATAATCGTATACGGCGATGGGCCTATTAAACTGTATCCCGATTCCTACAAAGGCATCGTCAAAGCCATCAGCTGTGAGAATTATTTCTCCATCGTCGAACATATCGTCCATCATCATGTCAATCTTGTTCATAGTTTTGCAGTGTAAAAAGCAATCAAAAAAGCATCGACGATTCCGTCGTGCGGAACAGCGCATCGTCCATTCTTTCGCCAGTCTTCGTCGGGCGCAAGTTCGTTCGCTTTTCTCAAAGCGAAGACTTTCGTTTGGGACTTAGGCACTTTGCCCAACATCTTCTTCTGCCAATCCAGCACTTGGATTGGCTTGACTTTGAGTTCATGTGACTCGCACATGCCCAAAATTTTCCCGAACGAAATGCCCATTGAACGCATCGCTTGAGAAGACTTCGCGTGTTTTAGCGGTTCCTCAATCGCGATCAACGGTTCAGTGTTCAGGTCGCGTATCCAGTTCAGAATCGTCTTTGTGTCGACTTCACGCTTTCCGGCACGCTGGAACGTAGGCATCGCCAACTTGTCGATAATCGATCCGCTGTGCTCGGAGATCGCACAGAGTCCACCATCAAGACCGTTATCGATTCCTATGATCACTTCAGATTCTTTGGCGGTGGATCGAAGGCGTCGATGACGTCAGCGCGGACAATAAGCCCGTTGCCTTTCGCTGGAGCAAAGACCTCAACGTATTTCTTAAGGCTCGCAAAGAAGCTGATCTCACGCGGTGACGTTGGAATCACGCGGTAGAAGTCTCCGGCAACCATTTCGCTATAGTAGGAATACTCATCTGAATTTTCATACTTCTCCTTAAAGATTACTTGCGGGTCGCTGATCGCGATTTTTGCGGGAAACTGTAGGCGTTGTTTGTATGTGGTGATCATTCTTCTGATTCAGGTTCGATATCGATTATTGTTGTCTTTTGCTTAACCGCACCGTTGCCTCTGTCGGCAGCGGAGTTGTTGAGAATGGAGATGTCGATGTGCATCTTACTGGTTCCGCCCGCACTTTTAGAGTTCAAACCCAAATTGCGTCGGATCAACTGGTCGAGTTCGGAGAGTTCGCGAACGCTGCGCGGGCCTCTTAGATGCTTCATCGAATCGCGTAGCAGCTTGATACTCGCGGCGGCGATGTAGTGCTGATACTTGTCGGCTGGCGTGGACTGCGCTTCGGCGAGATCGAGGATTTCTTTTTCCTCCAGCAAAGCGGCATTATGCTTGGCGAGCTTTACGGCTTCATCCGTTCGCTCCGAAAGGTTCTCGTTCAATAGGTTAGCCAATGGATCGATGAACTCCATCCCTTCAGCATCCTTCGGAATCATCGCTGTAATCGGGATGGCGTTCAAACCCGCTTGTTTGATCCATTTGTGAACGGTATTGATATGGACCCCAAGATCGCGGGAGATGATCGTCTGCTTGTAGTTATCGCGGAACATCTGCAACGCACGCTCTTTCAGCTCCGTAGACTTCGGGACGTTCGACCTTTTCGGCTTGTTTTCTTTAGGGTTGCTGCTCAAGATGGATTCAGATTTGAACACATTGTAATCACTTGCAACAAAAAAAAACAAATAATGCAAAATAATTTGACTCAGACGAAGAGTGTTCTGGAGCCGCGTATCGATCCGACAACCAAGAAAATGGATGTCGGAGGATTGGAGATCCGCCCCACCAGCCTCATCACGGCCTTACTCTACGGGTTCGCCCATCACAAAAAGCCTATCGCCAAGGAGTATTATTTCTGGCGAATCTGCGACGAGCTTTGGAACGGTCCCGACATGGCGGAGCAGCTGATGGTCCGCCATCCGTGGGCCGACCGGATGATCAAAGCGGCGATCCGCAACAAATATCTTGCGATAGGCGGGTCGGCATCCAGCGGTAAATCGCACACAATGGCCGCGTGGGGCATCGTAAACTTCTTAGCGCAGCCGCGTGACACTCTGGTTCTCCTGACCTCTACAACGCTGCGTGAGGCCCGTAAACGGATCTGGGGTTCCGTCATCAGCTTGCTGACGGTGATCGAAGACGCACCAATCAAGATTCGGGATTCAATCGGAAACGTCGCCTACATCAACGAGAACGGCGATTTGATCGAGCGGGCGGGTCTTTCGCTGATCGCGGCGGAGCGGAGCAAGACTCGCGAAGCCGTTGGTAAGTTCATCGGTATCAAGCAGAAGCGCGTGATCCTGATCGGTGACGAGCTTTCCGAACTGAGCGAAGCCATTCTGAATGCGGGTCTCTCCAACTTATCGAAGAACCCAGAGTTTCAGATGATTGGGATGAGCAACCCGAACAGTCGCTTCGATGCGTTTGGCGTGTGGTCTGAGCCGAAGAAGGGCTGGGATACCATCGATACGCAAGTGGATGACGAATGGGATACGCGATGGGGCGGCAAATACATCCGGCTCGATGGCGAACGCTCGCCCAACATTCTAGCTGGCGAGAACATCTACCCGTGGCTCCCTACGGCAAGCAAGCTGGCGGAAGACAAAGCTCTGTTGGGCGAGACCTCACGTGGATACATGCGAATGGTCCGCGCCGTCTTCTTCGATTCGGAAGAGACGGAAGGGATTTACTCGGAAGCCGAACTCTCGCGTAGCGAGTCGTTCCGTAAAGTCGAGTGGCAGGGCAAACCGACTCCGATTGCAGGACTCGATCCAGCGTTCACGAATGGCGGCGACCGAACGATCCTCTACACTGGACTGGTGGGCTACAACACGGATGGGCACTTCGTCACGGAATTGGGGGAAGCCATCCACTTGAACGATGACGCGACGAACAAAGCGATCCCGCGAACCTACCAGATTGTCCAGCAAATCAAGACGCACTGTATCAAGCGCGGCATCGCGCCGGAAAACATTGCGGTGGACAGCACGGGCGCGGGAGCACCCTTCTGCGACGTTCTGGCGGGCGAGTGGTCATCGGCCTTCCTAAGAGTCAGCTTCGGCGGCAAGGCGTCCGACAGGCGCGTCAGCGCGAACAGTAGCCTGACTGGCGAAGAACTCTACATGAACCGTGTATCCGAACTCTGGTTCGTGGGGAAGGAACTCATCCGAACCAAACAGTTGTTTGGAATCAACAGTGATCTCGCCAAAGAGATCTGTGCCAGAAACTACGAGCTGGTCAAAGGCACGTCGCTTCGCGTGAAGATCGAATCGAAGCCTGAATTCAAATCCCGATTCGGGAGATCTCCCGACTTGGCCGATGCCGCGTTCCTCTGCTTGGACTTGGCGCGGCAGCGTCACGGCATGGTCGCCGTAGAACCTTTCGAGAAAAAGGATTCAGGATACCGGATGCAGCGACCGACGATCTCTTCGCTTCGGAATGCGCTTTCGAACGATGAGTCCACGCTTTTCGAGTGATCGTAGTGGCAATGTATTTACATTGTAAGCGGATGGGCCTTTCCAGACCCCCCACTAAAAACTCTTATAATGAATGGAGTTACATTGGTTTTCGGAAACCAATGTAACTCCAACTAATAATAAAGTTTTTATACTAGGAATTTTAAGGGGGCATCCACTTACAATGTAAATACATCGTATTTGATCTGCAGAATGTATTGACAAAGTAAGCGGGTTGCGGTATTTTTTCCGAATGGCTAACGGTAGTTTAGAGACCACGGATGAAGATCGTAAAAAAGTGAACGCATTGGCGAAGAGGCTCACGGTCGAAGCTAGTATGCGGAATCCCTTACCGACCGCCGAAGCCGCTGCGCGGAAACCCCAACCGACGGAAGTACCTGTCGGAGCAATGACCGCTGCGCTGGCGATGCCGACCACTACACCAACTTCGCCTGCTGCTGCTCCTGCTGCTCCTGCTGCTCCTGCTCCTGCTGCTCCTGCTCCTGCTCCTTACGGTAAGGGTAGTTTGGGGACGCCAGATTTAAGTTCTGCGAAATCATTCTTTTCAAACTTAGCTCCTCCTTACGGTAAGAGTAGTTTGGGGACGCCAGATTTAAGTTCTGCGAAATCATTCTTTTCAAACTTAGATAACGGACCCGCTACCCCCCGCTTGGATAGCGGACCCGTTACGCCGGGACTGGATCGTCTCGCCGCGATGCAGAAAGCTCCGTTTGGTTCCGCCAACACGCTGCACCAAACCCGCAGTCTTGAGTCCGCAGAGGGCAAGTCGCTGCGTGCGGCCCGCAAATTGCAGCGTTTGGGCTTCGGCAAAGCGGCGGAGCAAATGGCTTTCGCTGGCGTATCGCAAAACATGGACGAACCAAACATCAAAAGCCAAGAATACAGAGGCTTCGAAGAGAAATCCAAACGGGCCGCAATGGGGGAAGCAGCGGCCAACGAAGACCTGAAACGCAGGCAGTTCCAATTCCAAAACAAATTGCTTCAACAACAGAATAAGGATCTTGAATCCGGTCAATTCGACTACCGCAAATACGCACCTTCCGCTTAATCCAGATGGGTGAATTCTCTTACGACTCCGCTATCGCCCCGATGAAGGGCAATTTTTTTTCTGATGTAGCCGCATCCCGAAGCCTGAATGCCGACGCTGCACGATACCTCACAAGCAAATACACTGCGGAAGTAAGCCCGTATCTTGAATCCCAAATCAAGACTCAGGATGATCTGCTCAAGTCGCAGTATCAACAAATCGCTTTCAAGCGTCAACAGCTCGACCTGATGACTGCCGCCGACGAAGCAAAGGCGCAGCGTGAAGCTCTGGAGACTCTGCCGACCGATCTTCAGAATCTTACAGGAATCGTTAACGATCCGAATAAGAATAATTTCGAGAAGCTTACCGCCGTTGGTCAGTATAAGATGGACAACGCAGGCCGATTCGCTCGCAACAAGAGTCTGATCAATCTCGTCTCAGCTGCCGAAGATACGCTCAAAACCAGAGACGAAACCGAAAAGCAAAAGTCAGCGTTGGGATACGCTCTCGCGACCCAAGGACTTCCCGATGCGGTCAAGAACGTGTTCGGAGGCCAAGTCACAGAAGGCGCAGGCGCACAGTATTACGGAGCGGCGACGGCGATCAATCAGCAGAGAACTGAGGAAGGCAAAGCCGCAGCGCAAAGCAAAGCCGCCATCAACGCACAAGAAGCGCAAGACAAACTTAAAATGAGTCAGTATGGAGCGCAGCTTGACTACTTCAAAAACTATCTGACCGATCTGAATAAGATAGGAACCAAGAAGGAGGAAGAAGGTTATAATGTCGGGTCGCTTAAAGACGCTTCGGCAACCGGACCAGTGACGAAGTACAATGTTCCGCAAGCGCAACCTTTCAAGTTCCAACCGGAAGACAAAGCACAACTGGAAGAGATCCTGCGCTCGATGTATCCAAGCATCACCAGTAAGGACTTGTCTCAGTTCTCCGATGAAGATCTTTATCGAAATGCTTTCCGGTCCGTCAGTGGACAAATAACGAACATGCTCGGTATTCCGACTGTTACCTCTTCTGAATTCTCGTCTAAGTTCAAATAATACTATCCAACCACTAAACTGTTTCTGCTATGTCAGAGCTTGAAAAACTACTACAATCGCCCGACTTTTCATCCTTCAAAGATTGGGAACCACAGAACGATGCGGGAAATCCAATCGAGAACAGAAAGTCCTACGCGGATTATGTTCGTGGAGAATACCTAAAAGCCGGATCTTATAACAGCTCTATCGAGCGGGAGATCCGCACCGCTACGCGGGACCAAGCAGCCGAAGCTGGCTTGATTGATCCAACTAAGCAAGAAGATGTAGAGGCACTATTCACGGCAAAGGAGCCGTCTATTGAGACTAAGTATGAGACGATCAGATCCACTCTGGATTCGGAAGATCCCGCATGGAAGGCAGTCAATCGTTATCTGACGTTCCAATCGATCCATCCCGATCCCGACGCGCTCGCTCCCGATCTTGTCGCATCCCGCGATCAATATAAGCAAGAAGCGGAACAAGCGGTGGAGAAAGGTTTCGATACCGCGAAACGCATCAAAGTGCGTAACGGAGAAATGCCGCTCGCCAAAGTGATGGATGATGAAGGAAAGCAGGAGATCATTGCTGGACCGATGATGGACTCGATGAATCTTCCTGAAGCTATCCGCTCCAGCAAAACGGGCGGCATTAACTTCTCGGACTCTCTCAAGGTTCAGGCGTTGGTAAGCACTCCCGTTGGATATAAGACTCCGCTCTACAAAGCATCCCGCTACAACGAAGCTGCTGGCATGATTTCGGAACTGGCGAAGAACGATGAAAAGACAGCCCAGATCCTCGACTCTTACGGCACGACTCTTTCGAAGGCGGACGCTGATAACAGAGAAGTATTAGAAGGCCAGAAACCTGATATCGCTGCGGTGCGCCGCACTTTGAATGAGAACCTTACAGCGGGACATACGTTCACCGACGATGAAGTTGACAAAGCAATTACTCAACTTGCCTACATGTCCGCGAACGACCAAAATAAATTCAAATTCTACGATGATCCCAAAGAGATTGGGCGCAACATTCGCAATGTTGGTTACGCTACGCCTATTGTTCATCCTGCGTTGATGACAAATAAGCCATTGTTCGAACAAGCATTGGCTGAGCATCCTGAACTATCGGAGGATCAACGGACAACACTTAAGGCGCAGCGTGAAATCGCGGTTGCCAATTCCTTTGAGGGATACAACAAGTTGCTAACCGATTCTACTATCTCTAGCGATTGGCTGAACGCACTGCAAAAAGGACGCGCCAACGGACAAAAAGATACGGACACGCTTGAGCAGTTTGTCTCAACCCCCTCCAACTTTAGCGAGCTTTCAAGCCGTGCGGGAGGCATCAAGGAATCCATTCTCGACGGCTTCGGCGAGCTTGTCGCCGCCGTTCCAGCAATGATGGGCGCGGATTGGGCGCGGAACTACATGATCGGCAATATCAAAGAGAAGCAAAACCGCCGCGAAGTAGCTCGCCTATTCGGTAAAGAATACGGCATGGGCCAAGATCTAGCTGAGACAATCGCTCCTATGCTGATCGACATGGCGGCAACTACGTTGCTGGCAATAGGCACGGCTCCCGCCGCAGGAGCTGGTGGTGTTGCATACGCCGCAGCAAAAAGCGGCGCACGCATTACTGTTAAAGGGTTGGTGAAAGGGATGGCAAGCGGAGCATTCCGCAAGTTGGCTACGGAGAGCGTAGAACAAGCGGCAGAGCGTCTAATCGTAAGCGGACTGGTTAAAGAGTCGGTGGGCGAAGCAGGCAAGAGCGGCGCAATGGCTGTGATCAACGGCTATAGTGGACGGCTAGCCAAGACACTCGGAACCACAGTGGCGTCGGCGATCCCAGCATTCAACCGTTCCGCCGGAGCTACTTATGCGAACGTCTATTCTCAGCTCGAAAACAATAAGGACATCACGCCAGAAGAACGGCATGACCGTGCGTTGGGAGCTGGTTTCGCGGCTGGTGCTGTCACTGCGGCACTTACCGCTGGATTCGGAGCGTTCGGCCACGGCGGTCTTGAGGACGCTCTCCTAAGTGGAGCTACCAGAAGTGAACTTAAATCTGTTATGGCCCGTATCGCGAATGTCAGCGATATCTCTGATGACGTATTTAACAAAGTTGTCGCCAAAGAAGTATCGGGCATCCTTAAAAACTACGGAAGCACGCTAGCAAAAGATGCAGGCAAAGGATTCCTCGATGAAGGCGCGGAAGAAGGCATCGATGAGTTTGTCAACGGGTTCATCACAGACGCGGCTACGGATCAAGACACTCCGTTCCTCCAACGGTTAGAGCAAGCGGGTCGTGCGGCAATTCTCGGAGGTGTAATGGGTTCTGGCGTTCCGGCCATTCGGGCAGCAGCCGCTCCGTTGTTCAAACAAAGTGCGCGTCAACGTCAAGCGGCAATCGAGCTTGACTTCGCCAAGAAAGTCAGCTCTTCGCTAGAAGCGAGCGGTAGCCCGCTGACTGCTGAAGCCGTGTACGGAATCCTGTCAGCCCCGCGCCGCACCCGCGCAAAGGCAGCTGAAGCCGCGCTGCAGGCATCGCGAGCCACACAGCCTGCGCCTGCTGCGCCCGCAACTGCGGCTGCTCCTGCTCCCAAAGATCAAACTGGACCGGAGTGGATGACTCCTCGCGGCTTGGAGATCGGTGCATCGAGAAGGCTTTCGGATCTCCGCCGCAAACGCAATGGAGTCGAAGCAGGGACCACCCCCGAAGGCGTCAAGATTTACCCCGTGGCAAAAGCGATTCTGTCTGGCTCAGAGGAGTCTGAACTGGCCGCGCTTGAAGCCGCGCTGCCGGAAGGCGGGGAGGCAGACCACGCTGCGATTGCCAAGCTGTATGGCAAGAAGGTGAAGACGCCGACGGCGGTGTCCTCTGCACCTGCTGCGCCTGCTGCACCTGCTGCGCCTGCTGCGCCTGCTGCGCCTGCTGCGCCTGCTGCGCCTGCGAAGGACGGCGGCGGCCATACGGCGGAGACGCTAGCCGCTATGCTCCAGTCGATAGAGCTGGCCCCAACCTTTGCTCCCGCATCCGTTGAAACCGAACCGGAGTATAAGGCTCCCGACGATTTCGATGTGATGCATGAACTTCTCACGAAGGACATCACGTCTGCCGGAGAACTTATGGACCGATTTGGCGAAAAGCTTAAAGTAACTGGATACGATCCTGAAAACAGAATGATCAGCTATGTCGATGATGAAGGTATCGAATATGAAACTGCCATCGAACAACTCGACCTGACCAACAACCAAGAAGCGATTGCAAAGCAAAGGCCGAAGATGCCTCAGACGATTGCAGCCGTGGAGAAGATCTCTGCCGCACTGCACGCCAATACGTCGCAAGAATCTGTCGCTGCCGCCATCGCCACTGACCCCAATAAAGCTCCTGAAGTCGGAATGGATATCGACTCCATTCCAAATCCGGCGGCGAAAAAGAAGCGCAAGACAGCGGCCAAAGGAGGAGCTAGTCCGGTCGTCCAACAAATCGAAGCAAAAAATGCTGCTCTCAAACAAGCAAGCGAAGCTCCAATGGGGCAGCTTGAACTTCAGCTATCGGTCGGCGGTGCGCCACCAGTAAAAGTCCCGCGTGTTAGGCGTAGTGTTAAACAACAGACTAAGACTTCGCTTGCCGAACAGCTTGATCTCTTCCCCACAGAAGCCGATATCGAAGAGCAAAGCAATCACGCTGGTTCCTCTGACAAGTTTGAAGATGCCGCCGAAGCAGATGCTGAGGCCATTGTTACGTCCATTCCGATTCCCGTAGCCGCTGCTGCTCAAGCAATCGTCGCTGGCAAAAATCCGAAAGAAGTTGTAGCTAAGAAGCCAACTAAAGCTAAGAAGCCAGCCGCTCCTGTTGGTGTTGAAATTCCAGAGACATTCGACGAAGAGACATTCGTGGATGATGAACTTACTGGACAAGAGATCTCCACGCTCCAACGCCTGATCGGATTCGGCTTTCCCGTTCGCCTCCAAGCAAAGGAACTGCACGGCTATCCGAAGCGTGCTAGTTACGATAAGGGATATCTGAGCGGCAAGTCGGATCTGATCAACAAGAAGATTGCTCAGATCTACAAGCCGATTGAGTTGAGTGTCCAGAAAAACTGGACTCCCGTATCTGGAAGTAAGACAACCGTATTCAATCCAAAATCAAATACAGTAAGTCGCGCTCAGCCTAAAGGTTATGTCAACGAGAATGGAGTCGGCGTGTTTGATAACAATCCGCTTACGATGAAGGCACTGCTGGAGAATAATCATCCAGTCATCATTCCAGAAGACTTCGATCTCAGCACCATCAATCCTTCGTTCCGCTATAGTAAACTCGGAAATGAACACACCCTTACGGACATCGTTAAAGTCAATCCCGAAACCGGATCGGGATTCGTGTCTGTGCTGACGCGTCAGGATACTGTGTTGAGCGAAGAGCCAAACTATGATTTCATTCAGAAAGTCAGTGACTTCGAAAACTTGTTCAACAACAAAATAGCGGGCGAGCAAGTAATCCCCGATCCTGAGAATGCGAATATCAAAGTAACCCTCAATGAAGTATTTACCAGAGTTACTGACATCCGAAACAAATCAGTTGGGATAGGGTCTGCTGAAGAACTTAGCCAGCCAGCAGCCAAAGCGATCATCGATAATGCTATCAAACCGAAAGTCGGAAACCTTACTGATGATTTCGCAGAGACCGCATCTATTGCCTTCGATCTAGCATATCGCCGTGCGCTGCGGCTTCATTCCATGCGTCTGTCGTTCGATAAATTCTCCGAACGTGTTTCTGGAGAAGCATTCCCATCGCTTAAGCCAGATAAAGTTAACGCGGCAATCGATCAATTCGTTGGACTCACCAGACCAGAAGGAGCAAACCAAAAAGTTATCGTAGCGAAAAGGCTTCAGCAAACCTATGGAAGCGACATCAATCCTGAATCTAATCCTGATCTCGTCATCGCCAACTTCATCGAAGATCATATCCTCACTGCTCCAGAAGTTGCTCCGACGTTCCGTTCTGTCGGAGCAAAAGTTGGCAACATGTACGCCGAACAACAACGGAGCAGAAACTTATTCGCACGCAGAGCTATATTCCAGACTACGTCACCGGAAGATGTGGCGAAGCTCCAAGCTGACGAAGCATACGATCCGATGTCGGAAGTATCTGACGACCACATCGCCCCAGACAAAGATCTTTTCAGCCCGACGTCGCAACTCACCAAAGGATTGATGGAGCGGACTGCGGCTGATGCTGTTGATTCAATCGATAGCGATCCTGAACTGAGAACAGCATTGAATAAACTGTTGCGTAGCACTTTGTATAAAGGCAACAGCGCGTTTGATATCAGCGGCTTGACCGCCCAAGACGCATTCAGCCAACTGGCTCAGTGGATGTCTGCCGGAAATTATGCTACCAATCCTGAAGCTATCGGATTCCAAAGAGGCTTAGAGAACGGTGACTACGAGAACGGCATGGCTCTTCGTGATGCGTTGAAGCTGATGCATATCGCATCTAAATCGGTCACTGGCAGCATCGACCAAGATCCTGAGTATATCAAAGAACTCGCCAGAAACCTTTCGTCTGGCAGTGGGATAAAGGTTACCGAACGGCAAGCAAAAGAATTTGCCAAGTCAATCGGCAATGTCGCTACTCGTCTGTGGTCGCGCTCTTACGTGCGCGGAGAACAGATCCAATTCGCACGCAATCTTAACGAAGCTGATGTCGCACGCTTGGGCCTTAAGAACGGAGACCCGCAGTCGGTCATCAACGCGCTTAGGATCATCGCTTCAACTGAAGCTGACCCGAACAAGAAACTTCTGGCTAGACTCCTGCTTGAGAACCAATCGTTCATCCGGCAAGTCACGTTCTCAATCGACGAAGTCAGCTTGCCATACGCTGGTCAGTATACGCTGATGGCAGACGGCACTTCAGCAGTATCGTTGAACTTGGACGGCTACAACGGCAGAGGGTTATCTGATGCACTGCTGCATGAATACCTGCACGCGTTCGTGAACAAAGTCATATCGGCTCCGGTCGAACTCCAAACGGAAGATCAACGTGCCGCCATTCAACGCCTGAACGGAATCCTGAATCTGATTCGTGATTCCGCTGCCTCAAACGGTATCGACTCACCGATGCTGACGGATGGTCTGGTTGATCTTAACGAATTTGTTACTCACTTCTTTACGTCAACCGACTTCCAGAATCTGGTTAAGACGCTCTCGCCTCCAGCTAAACAACGTGGGTTCTTTGCTCGCGTTATCGATGCACTTCTCGATGTGTTCGGGCTGGGCAAATCGACTCAGTCCGTTTACCAACAAGCGTTCACGGATGTGGTCGATCTCACACGTTCGGCTATCCACTCCGCTCCGCTTACTTCCCGCAGTCTGATCAACAAGCTCGCTGTGAAGTCGAGCGAGATACTCGGCATCGCGAAGCGGGTCGGCAGTTCGTTCGGATCGGTTGCGGGCGATGGGACAATATCTGTCGA
>Ga0209191_1001181_pt1 | contig 17589 bp, 16 predicted proteins | sample S_130626_EF_Meta_FD_187320 | JGI IMG/M metagenome (GOLD analysis project Ga0209191, IMG submission 187320) | Freshwater microbial communities from Lake Simoncouche, Canada to study carbon cycling - S_130626_EF_MetaG (SPAdes) (version 2) | ecosystem: Environmental > Aquatic > Freshwater > Lake ...
GATGGAGTTCTTTGTCGTTCCTGGGACAGATGAGGATTGGCATCAATACTGGATCGATACCCGCCTTGCTTGGTATAAAGATCTTGGTATTAATCCAGAGCGTCTTCGTATTTTCGATCATCCAAAAGAGAAGCTCTCACATTATTCAAAGCGCACCGCAGATATTGAGTACAAGTTTGAATTTACAGGAACTGAATGGGGCGAACTCGAGGGCATCGCAAACCGTACAGATTTTGATCTCAAGGCACACTCTGCTGCATCTGGAAAAGATCTCTCGTACTTTGATCAAGAGAAGAATGAGCGCTGGACGCCATTTGTTATCGAACCTGCAGCAGGTGTTGATCGTTGCGCACTGACATTCTTAATGGATGCCTACACAGAAGATGAAGCACCAAATGCTAAGGGCGAGATGGAGAAGCGAGTAGTTCTTAAGCTCGATCACCGTCTAGCACCAGTCAAGGTTGCAGTTCTTCCTTTGTCACGAAATGCTGATCTTTCACCGAAGGCGCGTGATCTGGCAGACCAGCTTCGTAAGAATTGGAATATTGATTTCGATGATGCTGGAGCAATTGGTCGTCGCTACCGTCGCCAAGATGAAATCGGTACTCCGTACTGCATCACCATCGACTTTGAAACACTCGAAGATAATGCAGTGACGATTCGCGATCGTGACACCATGGCACAAGAGCGCATCTCACTTGATCAGGTGCAGGCATGGTTAGCTCCACGTCTACTGGGTTGCTAACACTTCCATTATCAAGCGGTACGTATCAGCTTGATGAACCGGTAGTTCTAGCCCCCATGGCTGGAATTACTAATGCACCTTTTCGTATGTTATGTCGTGAACAAGGTGCTGGGCTCTTTGTATCTGAGATGGTGACAGCGCGTGCGCTATTAGAACGTATTCCAGAAACACTTCGCATGATTGAACCTGGACCTGGTGAATGGCCACGTTCGATCCAGCTTTATAGTGTTGATCCTCATCATATGAGTGAAGCGGTAAAGATGATTGGCCGTGAAAATTTAGCTGATCACATCGATATGAATTTTGGATGTCCTGTACCAAAGGTAACTCGCAAAGGTGGGGGAGCGGCGCTCCCATATAAGCGCAGACTCTTTGCATCAATTGTTGAAGCAGCAGTCAATGCAGCAAAGCCATTTGGAATTCCAGTGACAGTAAAGATGAGAATTGGTATCGATAGCGATCACATTACATATTTGGAAGCAGCAAAATCTGCTGCAGATCTCGGCGTTGCGTGGGTGGCACTTCATGCGCGCACCGCTGCACAAATGTATGAAGGAAAAGCGGATTGGTCTGCAATCTCAGCGCTAGTCGAGCATCTTGCGCCAACAGGAGTTCCAGTCCTGGGTAATGGCGATATCTGGTCAGGCGGCGATGGCGTTGCGATGATGGAGCAGACAGGTTGTGCCGGCGTAGTTGTTGGCCGTGGATGTTTAGGGCGGCCATGGCTATTTACAGATTTAACGAAGGCAATGTCAGGAAATAGCGAACGTATTTTGCCAACGCTTCATGAGGTTCGCGAAGTGATGTTCCGACATGGCGAATTAATTGTCGATTACTTCGAATCTGAAGATCGAGGGTGTCGCGACTTACGCAAACATATGGCCTGGTACCTCAAAGGCTTTAGCGTTCATAGCGAATTGCGCAGACAATTTGGAATGATTGCCTCGCTTACAGAATTTCGTACCTTACTTGATCAACTCGATGACCAACCGTACCCGTTAGCAGTTGCAGAGAAACCTCGTGGACGTACTAGCCATGGGCGACCACCGACTCTTCCAGATGGTTGGCTTAATGATCCAGATGAACTGATCCAACTTGATGCCGAAGATATGTTTTCGGGTGGTTAATGTTTAAATTTATCTTTAGAGCCATCGCGCTGTTAATTGCTGTCATTGTTGCAATTCCTGCCTACGCACTCTTTGTTACGTGGAACTCTGCACATAACCCATCACTTCGCACAACTGCCGATGTCATTGTGATTCCAGGGGCCGCACAACTTGATGGCACTCCAGGTGAAGTTCTTCAGGCGCGACTTGATGAAGCAGTACGACTTTTTCGTGCAGGAGTAGCTCCACTTGTCATAACAGTCGGCTCTGGAGCACCGGGTGATCGCACAACAGAGGCAGATTCTGGTCGCAAGTGGCTCATTAACAATGGAGTTCCACGAAGGGCTGTGATCGCTCTCCCTGAAGGTCGCGATACTTTGACGCAGACGAAGCTTTATGTAAAAGAGATGAGAGAGCGAAAACTTAAATCTGTTGTCATTGCAACCGATCCCTTTCACTGCCAACGTGCAATGACTATGGCGCGCGATCTTGGTGCAGACCCATTCTGTGCTCCGGTTCCTGATGGACCTAACTCACTATCAGGATCGACCAACCGGTACTTAATCCGTGAAGCTGGGGCTTACCTTGCTTACATCACGCTCGGGCGCAGAGGTATTCATCTCAGCGATCACTTAGGCTAGCTCCATGCGATACAGCGATAGCGATCAAGAGCGGTTCTTCTTCGAACCTGCCAAGCGCGCTGGGCGAACAGAATTTATGCGCGATCGTGCGCGCGTGATTCATTCAGCAGCACTTCGCAGATTAGCTGCAAAGACTCAAGTTGCAGTTCCTTGGGAGAACGATTTTCAACGCACTCGCTTGTCACACTCAATGGAGTGCGCGCAAATTGGTCGCGAACTTGGTGAATCACTTGGAGCAGATCCAGATCTACTTGAGACTGCATGTCTTTCACACGATTTAGGTCATCCACCTTTTGGCCATAATGGTGAAGAAGCACTTGCCGATATCGCGCAAGAGTTTGGTGGCTTTGAAGGAAATGCCCAAAGCTTTAGATTGTTGACACGAATTGAAGCTAAGACAGTTGATGCAGATGGAAAATCTGTCGGACTTAACTTAACCCGTGCAAGCCTTGATGCAGCAACAAAATATCCATGGCCGCGCAGTGTTAATCCTCGCAAGTTTGGCGTTTATGACGATGATGTTGAGATCTTTAATTGGGTTCGTGAGGGAGCACCCGATGGACGTCAATGCATAGAAGCTCAGATCATGGATTGGTCTGATGATTGCGCTTACTCTGTACATGATCTAGAAGATGCGATCTTCGTAGGTTCAGTGAAGGTTTCAGATTTTGAAAGAGATTTCGATACTTTATATGCAGAGATGATTACAAGTTATAAGAGTGATGCAACAAAGGACGAGGTCGCAGCAGCCCTCACGCGCCTTGAGTCACTTTCATGTTGGCCTCGCACATACGATCGCTCACATCGATCATTGGCGCGCCTTAAGGATTCGACATCGCAACTGATCGGTCGCTTTGTATTAGCTGCAGAGATGCGTACTCGTGAAGTTCATGGTGCGGGATCACTGATGAGATACCAAGCAAATCTAGAGATTCCACGCGAACAACGGGTTGAAGTAGATTTCCTCAAAGCTATTGCTGGCCACTACCTCATCAGCGCAGATGCATCACAAGAGCGCTACATCGGACAACAAAAACTCATTGCAGAACTTGTAGAGATGCTCTTTGCCAAAGCACCAGCAGCTCTTGATCCGATATTTCTCGATGACTGGGCCCTGGCCGATAATGAAATTGCACGGATGCGCGTTGTCATTGATCAAATTTCCTGCCTGACAGATCCTGGCGCATACGCCCTGCACGCTCACCTACTCGGTAATTAGATAGAGTGGGTATATGGCCGGTCGCATAAAGGATGAGGATGTTCAACACATCCGCGATCATGCGCCTATTGATGATGTCGTAGGCGAATACGTACAACTTAAATCTGCTGGCGGCGGACAGAAAAAGGGTCTCTGTCCCTTCCATGATGAGAAATCTCCCTCCTTTCACGTCACACCTAGTAAGGGTTACTTCCACTGTTTTGGTTGTCAGACCGGTGGCGATGTCATTGCATTCTTGATGAAAATTGATCACCTCACCTTTACTGAAACAATTGAACGACTTGCAGATCGCATTGGTTATACGTTGCGATATGAAGAGAGTGGTAGCGCCCCTTCCGGCCCATCTGTTAATCGCTCACGTTTGGTTGCAGCAAATGCACTTGCGGCAACTTTCTTCCAGGAACAACTCAACACTTCTCCAGATGCTGCTCACGGACGAGACTTACTAACAAAACGTGGATTCGATAAGAACGCATGTCAGACGTTCGGAGTCGGCTACGCACCTGATTCGTGGGATTCACTTACTAAGTATTTGCGTGCAGCCGGATACACGATTGAAGAGCTTGAACTTGCTGGACTTTCCAAGATGGGTGAACGAGGACCGATCGATAAATTTAGAAACCGTTTAACCTGGCCAATTAGAGATATTTCAGGTGATGTTGTGGGCTTTGGTGCTCGTAAATTAGCGAGCGATGAAGAAGATCAAGGTCCTAAATATCTCAATACATCAGAGACGCCAATTTATAAGAAGAGCCAGGTTCTTTATGGGCTGGATATGGCTAAGAAAGAGATTGCAAAGAAGCGCCAGGTAGTCATTGTTGAAGGCTATACAGATGTGATGGCAGCACAGTTAGCCGGAATCACCACAGCGGTTGCCACGTGCGGTACTGCATTCGGTGCAGAGCACATTCGAATCATTCGCCGCTTACTTATGGATGACGACGCATTTCGTGGCGAAGTGATCTTCACCTTCGACGGGGACGCAGCAGGTCAGAAAGCTGCCATGCGCGCCTTTAGCGAAGATCAGAAATTTGTCACTCAGACTTTCGTTGCAGTCGAACCCGACGGCTTAGATCCTTGTGATCTGCGCCAGATTAAGGGAGATCTTGCACTTCGTGATCTGATTGCTAAGCGCGTTCCACTCTTTGAATTTGCGATTCGCACCGAACTTAAACTGCATAATTTAACAACTGCCGAAGGTCGAGTGAACGCCCTTAATGCAACCGCGCCGCTCGTAGCACAGATTCGCGATAAATCTCTACGCCCTGAATACTCTCGATTACTAGCTGGTTGGCTTGGAATTGAAGTAGAGATTGTGACTTCTGCCGTTTCCCAAGGTGCGCGTCGAGTTGTACCTAATGCTGTGCAAACAGATGAGGATCAAGTCGACCAATCATGGCGCCCACATCCACAAGAGCCGCGGCTATTACTCGAGCGCGAAGTATTGAAGGCGCGCTTACAAATGCCAGATTTGGTAACGACATGGTCAGAAATCGAAGAAGCAGCGTTTACTCATCCTGCCTATGTAGAGATGAAGCGCGTCATTGATGCGCATGCATCCTCAACTATTCAGATTGATGAAATTTCAGATGAACGAATGAAAACTATATTCACTGAGTTAACTGTCGAGCCAATTCGATCAGATGGTGAAGTCTCTGCGCGATACATCGATTCAATCGTTGCTCGGTTGCGTGAAGTCGGAATTAGTCGCGCGATTGCCGATCTCAAATCTAATCTGCAACGCCTTAATCCGGTAGAAAATCCCGATGAGTACAACGCGGCCTTTTCCTCCCTTGTGGCCCTAGAAGCCACCCGACGAGGACTTCACGATTTGGCTATAGGCTCGCTTTAAATCCTTCGATTTTTCCCCATCCGCATAGGTGCGGTAGAGTCTGCGCTCTGCACTATTCCCTCATAGCTCAACGGCAGAGCAGCCGACTGTTAATCGGCAGGTTCTTGGTTCGAATCCAAGTGAGGGAGCAAGATCCACTCGGGTCGCTCGGTAAATTCACAGGGTAATTTCAGCATCGAGATACAAGATGGTGAGTATGAAACAGATGAGATTCAAGAGTCCAGCCAAGGTCATCAGCGCATTTCTGGCTGGGGCGATCATTGCCGGCGGGGTCGCAACCGCAGCAACAACATCTCCATCATCGGTCATTACCGCCTGTGCCGATAAGCGCACTGGAGCTCTCTTCCTCTCTTCAACCGGAACTTGTTCATCTACGCGCACCCTTGTCGAAATCGGTAGTGCTGGAATGAACGCCAAGGCAATTTCAGCTCTTGTCACTCCAACTGTGGTTTCAATTTCAGTGACCTCGACTGCGGGAAGCGGCACGGGCTCAGGTTCTATCTATAAAAGCAATGCAAGCACTAGTTACATTATTACTAATAACCACGTTATCGAATCAGCGGTCACCACCGGAACCATTAGCGTTGAATTCACAAATGGAGATCAGGTCGCTGCAACAATTGTCGGTCGTGATCCTATGTATGACTTAGCAGTTCTCTCAATCAAATCTGGAAATCTGCCAACGATTGCTGTCGGTGACTCATCCAAGGTGAGTGTGGGAGATCCCGTTCTTGCAATTGGTTCACCACTCGGACTCGCCAGTACTGTCACCAGTGGAATCATTTCAGCACTTAATCGTCCAGTAACCACGGGTACAACCGGCAGTGAGTCTTATGTAAATGCAATTCAAACGGATGCTGCAATTAATCCTGGAAATTCTGGAGGCGCACTCGTGGATACACAAGGTCGCATTATTGGCGTCAACTCAGCAATTGCAACCCTGTCATCGGGTGCGACAAGTGGTTCTATTGGACTTGGATTTTCAATTCCAATCAATGAAGCAAAGCGCGTTATTGATGAAATCATTGCAACTGGGAAATCAACACGACCAGTTCTTGGTGTCTTCTTCGATACTACCTACACAGGAATCGGTGCTCGCATTCTTCGCCTCAGCCCAGGAGAAGGTGCAGAGAAGGCTGGAATTCCAGCGGGCTCAGTCATCCGCTCAATTGATGGTGTGAAAATTGTTGACGAGGTCGTAGCAATCGTGAAGATCCGTTCTTATGCACCCGGAACTACCATCACAGTCGTAGTTGATCTTCCCAATAGTGGTGGCAGTAAGTCATTTAAGGTCACTCTCGGCACCGCTCCATCCATGTAGAGTGCAGCTATGGCGCTCTATCAACTCAAAATTTCCTTGCCAGATCGTCCTGGCTCATTGGGAACAATTGCATCTGCAATAGGTGCAGCCGGTTGCGATATTCGTAGCCTCAATGTTCTGGAATCAAATGATGGAATTGGCTATGACGATATTCTCGTTGCAGTCCCTGGCACTGATCCCACCGATCTTGTTGATGTTCTCTCATCAATCGGTGGCGTCACAGTTATTTCTATCGATCCAGTCGCTTAATTACCTTCGCACCCTCTGATGGGAGCGAAGTAAAAAACCGTGGCTTGGTGAATGACGCTGATGAAAATGCATCCACAATTGCGCCCTTGATCTCTTCAATCTGAGCTTGTGCAACAAGTGCAATAGCACTTCCGCCAAAACCTCCGCCAACCATGCGCGCACCGAGTGCTCCATTGGCCAGCGCCACATCAACAGCGCAGTTGAGTTCAGGGCATGAGACTTCGTACTCATCACGAAGGGATACGTGTGATTGAGTAATGAGAGATCCGAGTGCGGCAAAGTCTTTCTGTTCTAAGACATTGACTGCAGCTATCGTTCTTGCCATCTCCGAGACTGCGTGGTGAGCACGCTTAAACTCTTCATCACTGAGTAATTTCTTACTAGCGACCAAAGCCGACATTTCAATGTCTCGCAAGGATGCAATGTGAAGCTTTGAGCAAGCGCTTTCACACGCTTGTCGCCGCTTGGCATATTCGCCATCGACGAGAGCATGGTGTGCTTGGGTATCGATGATGAGCAGTTCAAGACCTGATGTAGCGAGATCAAATGGAACAAGAGTGGTCGAAAGATCACGACAATCGAGCATTAGAGCAGATCCGGCCTCTGCCATTAACGAGACCGATTGATCCATAATTCCGCACGGCACTCCGACATAAAGATTCTCAGCTTTTTGTGTAAGGAGAGCGAGCTCTTTCTTGTTGAGTCCGAGTGAAAACATTTCATTGAGACCAACTGCGACGGCACACTCGAGCGCTGCTGATGACGATAGCCCTGCACCCAGTGGAACATCGCCATCGATTTCGATCTCAAGACCGTCGCGAATTTCCAGAGCCCAGATGACGCCTAAGACATAGCGCTCCCACCCGCCTTGAGATCCAGGGGCTAATTCAGAGATAGATGTTGTGATCACATTATCTAGACGTTGCTTTGAGCGAATACGAATGATCTGGTCATCTCGCAGACGAAGGGCAGCTGTGGTGCGATAGGAAATTGCAAAGGGAAGAACAAATCCTTGACTGTAATCAATATGCTCACCGATGAGATTTACCCGACCAGGAGCTGATGCAATCACATCAGGTGAGAGCCACTCTGACATTTAAAGAACTACATCACGCAATTGACCAGCTGATTGCTCTGGCTTGAGATCCATAATGAATGCACCCATTGCCGATTCACTTCCGGCTAAGTACTTCAACTTTCCTGGAGCGCGACGCACACTTGTAATCTGCCAATGAAGACGTAATAGGTCTCGTCCTTCGCGCACTGGCGCTTGATGCCAAGTAGCGATGTAGGCCATCGCGATTCCAAATACTCCATCTAGTCTGCGCATGACCTCGATAGAAATTGCTGGGAAGGCATCTGCTTGTTCGGTAGTCAGCGCAGCCAAATCAGCGACAGGTGAAAGCGGAGCCACATGAATTTCAAATGGGTAGCGCGCGGCGTACGGAACAAATGCCACCCAATGTTGGTTGCGAGCGATGATGCGTTCTTCGTCCTGAAGTTCACGAGCGAGAACATCATCAAAGAGCACTCGACCTGTTGTCTCAAAGTGCGCTTCTGCAACCTCTAACATTTTGACTACTCGTGGCGGTAAGTATGAATAGGCATAAATCTGTCCATGTGGGTGGAACAAGGTAACGCCCACTTCTTCGCCACGATTTTCAAAAGGCGCGATATGGCGGATGTAACTGTGGGTCGAAAGTTCGCTGACACGATCTCGCCACGCTTCCATCAATGTGCGCACCTGACGTTCAGAAAGTTCACCAAATGAGCCGCCGTGATTATCGGTAAAGCAGACCACTTCACACTTACCTGCAGCAGTACCGGGATCTGTATCGGTGCCGACTAAGTCAGGTAGCGCCCAATCACCCTCTGGTGCGCGCAATGAGGGGGAGCGGTTATCAAATACAACAACTTCATAGTTGCTATCTGGAATCTCACTCAAGAGATCAGAACGAGTAGGACAGAGTGGACACAATTCCTTTGGTGGCAAGAAAACTCGTCCTTGACGATGAGCTGCCATGACAACCCACTCGTTGAGAAGGGGATCAAGGCGTAATTCACCGATGCCAGGTTGTGCTTCTACTGGTCGTAAATCTTTCGCTTCACGTACTCGATCTGTACTGTCGTAGTAGCGGATGACGCGACCATCTGACATCGCAAGATCGTTGCGCACTACACCCGCATCGAGACTTTTGCTCTGACTCATAATGACCCTACTGTACCCGTCCTTGACTCTGGCACCCTTTAATTCTTGATCTGTTTGGCGCATCCGTCTGTAGCAGGCTTTGGAGCTACTGGCTTTTTTGTCGGAGTCGGTGACGGTGAAGGCGTTGGACCTTGTGTGATCACAAGTTCTAGCGGAGTGCGAACTTTTGCATGTGTTCCGGTTGCATCTACAAATCCAATTTCGCCAGGCCACGTGCCTGCGGGTAGCCCTTTTATTGTCAGAGTCCATGCACCGCTTGTTGAACGCACAACAGTCTGGACCAACATATTTTCTGGGCGATTAGTTGGATCAGGATAGAAGCGGACTGTTCCAGTGACAACAGGTAGACCAGTTGGCCTGAAGACTTCAATTTTTACAATTGTATTTTTATCAGTTGATGTTGCGTTGACTGACTTAATTGTCACAGTAGTTGTCTCGTTCTTCGGCATGAAATCACTCTCGGTGGGTTTCCAGGTTCCTGTAGCGAGTGCAAGAAATTCATCCTGCGTGCCGCGAAAAACATTTAAATCCAATCGAGTTCCAGGAACACCATATTTAGGAGCGATTCCGCACGATGAGTACTGCCAAATAATCCACTGTGACGAACAGTTAGCAGAAGTCCACGAATGCACATAGCAGCCCCCTGGTTTAAGGCCAGGTTGAGCAAGTGGATCTGCAGGATCAATTGCATATTGAGCTAGCCACAATGGATAACGAGCAAGCTCATCATCACGATTCATGGCATTTTCTAGAAACGCTGGATATGAATAGATGATGGGAGTTCGTCCCGTCTTCTCTCTAACTATTCGAAGGAAAGTCTTCGCCCATAAGGTGACCGAACTCTTGCTGGCATATTTTGAACATCCAGAATTGTCTAATTGAACGCAATTGTTCTCTAGATCAAGTGCATAAGGCAGGTCCATCTCGTTATATCCACCAAGAGCTGCCAGTCGCCATAGAACTTTCTGTGCTTGCGCTGCTGCATCTTGTTCAATCACTACAGCATCTTTTGAATCGGGCAAAACCGCATAGTGATAAAAACCGGTGTAAATTCCTGCAGCTTGTGCCGCGCTTCTATCCATAATCACATACTTAAGCGCGAGAGCATCGGCATCATCACGCGAATCAGAAGCCTTGATCATCACAAATCTCAAGCCGGCCTTGTACTTCTTCACGAAATCAATCTGTGCATCATTAGGGTGTTGCCATCTACTTACATCGGAGCCATGAATTCGCCCACCGGGTCCCAGTAGATCAACGGTAAGAGAAACTCCATCTGCCATCTCTGGCACTGGTTTAATGACAATCTCTCGTGTTGGAGAGTAAATAACTTTGCCCGACAGATTTGCCTTAGCTCGATACTTCATCGTTGCATTGAGCGCGGTAGCAACTGCGACTACGCGCCACGTTCCCACTTTGGCTGTCTTGCTTATAAAGCGCGTGTCCTGCCACTTGCCTTTGAGATAAATCTGAACTGTGATTGGAACGGATTTTTTTGCGGGCTTGAGTTGACCAAATAAAGTCACTACCGGCTCTGATCGTCCCGGAGTTTGATTGAGTGACATCGTTAAATTGCTTCCGGCTGCATATGTGGGTGTCGCATAAAGCAGAGCTGCAACAAGAGTTAAAGAGAGGGCGATCAAGGTCTTTTTCATGGACGCTGCTCGACTTCGATCTCTACGCCACAGACTTCCTTCACTGCAGCCTTCAACAGTTTAAGTTGGCGCTCACGTGTCTCGGGGAACTGGTGCGATCCTCCGAATTTCCCACTGTCAGAATAATCAAGTTCAAGAACTGTGCCGTCAAAGGATGCTAACCGTGCATCAAAGAATGCCATCCACGTGATGCGGTCCTGTCGCTCTACCAGATCAAGAACATCATTCCATTGCTGGCGGAGTTCTTCCAAGGTGAGCGGGGTATCCATGTGCTAACTCTAGCAAGAGCAATCTGACTAACTATGTCGAGGAGCACCAATCCATTTGAAGTACTCACCTGTGATAACGACACGAAGATTTCTTGTTCGATCGGGAGATACCTTTAAATGTTGGGCAATACGAGCAACAATTTGTTCAACCGACTTTTCGCTGACAAATCTGACCTTGGCTATCTCAGAATTGCTCAGACCCTGTGCGACTAGCCGCAAGGTCGCCACTTGGATATCTGTGAACTCACTCAAAATAGTAAGAAAGGCATTTTCGTGCAATGAGGCATGCGTTGTTACCCATTGTGCACTTGAGTTCATAGAAGAAGAGTCTAGTGATTGAATAATTGCGAAACTCAGAACTGATAAATCTGCGACAGATCTTTTTAGAACGATCTGGACACCTTTGGGAAGGCTTTTTTCTGATACTCCTAATAGGCGCAGATCTGGACATGCAGTCATAAGAACGATTCCAAGGCTAGGGTTTGTTTTCCTAAAAGCGGTAATAATTCCAACCGCATCTGCACTTGCAAACATTAAGTCAATGATGAGTACTTCTGGTTGCAAAGATCTAAATGTATTTTCCGCGATTACTTTATTACTTGCTTCACCTACGATATTAATTCCATGAAGTCGAAGTGCTGCACTCATCGTGGTTAACTCAAAAGCGTCGTCGCTTGCAATCATTACTCGAGCTAACGTTGCTGGGCTCATGATTTAAGGTATCGCTCTTCGACTACTGATGGGCCATGAAAATTTAATCTAACGAATATTTCACATCACAAATTGGGGCATCCCTAGACACTTCTTATCTAGTTACCCTCACTATCTATTTAGTGGAGCGTTAAATCTGCATCTCCATGAGTCCAGCGCGTGAATGTAACTTCAAGAGATGTGCTGACAGGGCTCGCGCAATGAGGGCCAGCACTCATTGGAAGAGATGCATTGATTGGAGCAAGTCTAATCAGTTGGTCATCATCACCACATCGCGCGCGAATGGTAAGTGCGTCAGTTGTTCGACTTGCTCGCACCGTCACTTCTTTTCCAAACCAATGTACAACTGGAGCTAGTGACCAATCAGAATTAATCGATGTAACGACTGCTCCTACTTGCGGAAAACCATCTGCACTCTCTACGCCAGCCTTAATCCAATGCTGACTATCGCTGTGAACAATAATTCCAGCTTGATCAAATTGCCCTGTGTAATCAAGAATAAAAGAAACTTCCATCGATGAATGTGCAGGAAATTCTGTCAAAAGTGCATGTCCTGAATCATGAACGAATCCGTAGGAAGTATTTCTCCAAAAATCACTTTCGTGGGCAGTCGTAACTTTTAGCTGAGAGTTCACTTCCACTGTATTCACCGGTGGATTGAGCCACACACCTTGACTCCATGGAATCTCTTTCATTGGTTGATCTTACCGATGAGAACTTTTCATGGCACTATTGGGCTATGCGTATTGCCGTGTTCTGTTCAGCCTCGACAAAAATTGATGGCAAGTATGTTGATTTCGCCTTTGAGGTAGGAAAAGGGATCGCCGAACAAGGATGGGATGTTGCATGGGGTGGGGGTACGCTCTCCATGATGGGTTCTGTTTCACGAGGCGCACGTAGCGTCGGCGGTAAAACTTTCGGCGTTATTCCACAAAAGCTTGTGGGTAAAGAATTTGCTGACGAAGAGGCCACCGAACTCTTCATTACCGAATCGATGCGATCACGCAAAGCGATGCTCGAAGATCTCTCCAACGGTTTTCTTATCTTGCCTGGCGGGATTGGAACGATGGAGGAGTTCATGGAGATCTGGGTGGCTAGACACCTTGGATATCATCACAAACCTATCGTGGTCTGTGATCCCTTCGACTTCTATAAAGATTTGCATACCTTCTTACATTCACTTAAAAGAGAGAAGTTCATCGGTGATGCCCATGATGAATTGGTGAGCTGGGTCAACGATATTCCTTCAGCAATGGCCGCCTTTAAGCTCTCTATTAAGCCCCCAAACCTGATCTAAGGTGGGTCTGGCTACTCTTTAGATCCTATATTTTAATCAAAAAATCCTATATTTTTTGTCGCAATTCCATTGACAGTCAATCGGGTCAGACCTACCTTTACCGTATGAGCACAAAGTCGCTAGTGGGTGCGCCCCTGCGCGGATTTAAATCGATCCTTGAAGGCAAATATTTTGCATGGATCTTGCTCGTTCCGAGCCTTCTTCTCGTAGTAGCTTTTATTTTTTACCCCCTCTATCGAGGCATCTATCTAAGTTTTACCAGAACAGTTTTACTTGAAGGCCCTGGCTCAACATTTATTGGCCTAGAGAACTTTAGACAGATGTTTCAAGATTCACTCTTTCGCTTAGCAGCAAAAAATACATTGATCTTTATGTCAGTTGGATTAATAACTCAGTTAACTGTGGGTCTTGGTGCTGCCATACTGCTGAGCCAAGAGCGGCGATTCATAGGAATTATTCGAGTTCTTGTTGTGCTTCCATGGTTCACTCCGCCAGTTGTCACCGCCTACATGTGGCGATTCATTCTGGATCAAAATGCAGGCGTGTTGATTAAAATATTGGATGGTATCGGTATCTCATTTGGACCGGCAGGATTGTGGAGTAATCCACATCTTGCAATCTATGCAGTTCTCTTTGTGGATCTGTGGGCTTCTTACCCATTCTTTATGTTGTTTTTGCTGGCTGCGATCCAGGGAATTCCTAAGGATATGAGAGAGTCGACTGCAGTTGATGGCGCAAATAGTTGGCAACATTTTAGGTATGTCGTTCTGCCCCTCATTGCTCCCGTCATTGTTGTCTCCTCAATTTTGGGAGTTATTCACCTCATTAATTCACCAACTTTGGTGCTTTTGATGACGAACGGTGGGCCGGGAGACAGCACGACTGTTCTGCCATTGCTTGCTTTCCAAGTTGCTTTCCAGAGTTATGACTTTGGTTATTCCTCAGCGATTTCAGTAGCTGTCTTGGCCGCGATCGCCGGCTTTGCCATGGTTTACATTCGCTTTGCTCGATTTGGAAAGGAAGATTGATGTCTACCACCAAGAAGAAGAAGCGCCCGATTTCTTACTATCTCGTTAATGTAGGCATTGGATTTTTGGGACTTTTTGCAATCTTGCCGCTTATTTGGACTTTCTATACGTCTCTTCGCCAGGGTGTGGATATTAATAAGTTTCCAGCAAAAATCAGTCTCTCTCATTTAAGTTTTGCCGCCTACACAGGCGTATGGCGAGATACAAACTTCCCGATGCTCATAAAAAACAGCCTCATTGTCAGCACCTTGACGGTGATTATTAGTTTGAGTCTCGGCACGATGGCTGGATACGCTCTATCAAGAAGTAAGTTCAGAGGACGACAAGGTGTGCTCTTGGTTTATCTAGCAATTCGTTTAGTCCCCGGTGTTTTGCTACTGATCCCTATGTATCTCTTTATGAATAAGTTAGGTCTTCTCGACACGTACATCGGATTAGTTCTCGCCTATACAACTTTTACATTGCCGGCAACAATCTGGTTGATGAAAGGATTCTTTGATTCCCTGCCACCAGATTTAGAGAATGCAGCTCGCATCGATGGCTGCTCGCGTATGGGAGCCATGTGGCGTATTTCGATTCCGCTAGTTCTTCCTGGCCTCGCCGCAACGGGCACATTGACTGCCATCACCGCTTGGAACGATGTTCTCTTTGCGATCATGCTTACCTCATCCGACCGAACCAGAACCTGGCCGGTTGGCCTCAAAGAGATGATCGGGGAGTTCCAGCTGCCATGGGAGTCCCTGACAGCAACTGCGATGTTGAGCCTTCTCCCTGTGGTTATTGGCTTCTCGCTTGTGGGGCGCAAGATGGTGGCTGGAATTACCGCTGGAAGCCTCAAGGATTAGGTCGTTTTCCTCGATTTTCGATCCTATAGGTTTTCAAGAAATCCTATATTTTACCCCGAATTTGCTTGACGTTCACCTACGCAGTAACTAACCTCATTCCAAGCCTTACAACGGGTGGGGCTACCCAGAGAAAGTTGATATTCATGCAGGACTTTATCGGCAATCTTTCCCGCAGAACTCTCTTTAAGATAAGCGCCATTGCAGGCGCTGTAGCTTCAGTGGGATCGTCAGCAACATCAGCATTTGCCGCTCGCACCAATACAAAGGGCAAAGGCAAGATGACTTACTGGAACCACTTCACTGGTGCTCCAGAGCGCGCAGCTTTTGCTGAGACAACTGAGGCATTTAAAAAAGCTTCTCCAGCAATCGAAGCTGATATTCAGACAGTTACTAACGATGACTGGATGGCTAAATACATCGCATCGACAACTGCAAAGAGTGGTCCAGATGCTGTGATGATCGACGTGTCACGTTTTACCGATATGCAACGTATCGGTGGGTTGCTCGATATCACTACCTACAACAAGCAGTGGCCAGGCGCGGCTTCGGTTGCAGGAACAACCCCTGCATTTACCGCGAACCGCAAAGTTTATGGCGTTCCATTCTTTACATTCATCGACTGGATGTATTACCGCAAAGATATGTTCGACGCCGCTGGAATCAAGAAGGCACCAGAAACTCTCGCCGAGTTCCGTGATGCCGCTATTGCGCTGACAAATCCAGCTAAGGGTCAGTACGGATTTGCAATGCGCGGTGGATCAGGTGGCGGTGGATTTATCGTCCAAATGCTTCATGCTTATAACGGTCCAATCATTTCTCCATCTTTCAAGTGCACATTAACTCTCGACAATGCTGTTGAAGCTATGAAGTTTTGGGTTAATTTGGCTGTAAAAGATAAGGCAGTTGTCCCAACTGTTGCGACAGATGGCTATGCACAAATCTTTAGCAATTTCTACACAGGTAAAGCAGCGATGGTCATGCACCATGGTGGAAGCTTTATCGATGTAGGCAACAATCTGAAGATGGGTACCGAAGTCGTAACAGCCTCACGACCAAACGGTCCAAAGGCTCAGTTCGGCTCTCAGGGTCCGCTTGCAAATGGTGTATTCAAATACGCGAAGAACCCAGATGCAGCCTTTGAATATACCGCGTTCCTCGGTAGCCCTGTAGCTCAGACTACCTTCCTAAAAGCTACTGGCTACTTCCCAACGTCATCAGATGCCGCGACTGACAAGTTCATCTCGGATAATCGACAGTTTGATCCAGCAGTTAAAAGCCTTGGAACGTTATGGAATTCATACACATTCCCAGGTCTAACCGCGTGGCGTGATCTCACATGTCTTCCTGAGTTCCAGAAGTGTCTTACTGGTGCACAGACTCCTGAAGGTGCTGCAAAGGTTATCGTCGATAAACTCGTTGTGGTCGCGAAGGCAGCAGCAGCTGCCAACCGTAGTTACTATGAGAGCAAGCGTTAATGGCTCAGTAGATTAAAAAGAAACCCCTCGCGCATCTGCGCGAGGGGTTTCTTTTTTGCGCAATTACTTAAGCTTCAGCCAAGATGGCAGCTGCCAATCCGTGGAAGGATCCGAATTCAGAGACACGCAGCTTTTTTGCCTTGGCACCTGAAACTAAGGGCTCAAAACTCTCATCTTCAGCACCGCCTGTGCCGACAACGAGAACCTTTCTGGCAGCAACTTCCTGTCCATCGAAATTCTCCCAATCCTTAAGAAAGAAACCGGCTTGGTGCGAGACGAGATCAATCAAGAATGAAATCAATACCGGGTGGGCAGGGATGATGCAAATTTCGTTAGGGTCTGCAAGATCATTAAGTGATGGCAGGTTATGTTCAAATAGCGGTTCGTGAGTGCTCAGCGCCTCACTGATGGTCGGGACCATTCCGAAGACTTCCTGAACTTTCTGCAGGATCTGTTCAGTTGTTGAGTCATGGCTGAGATCAAATTCGGTCGCAATTGCCCGATGGAAATCCGAATCGCTTGCCACATTGATCACTGGTGTAACTAAAGTTCCTGAAGGGTATTGATCCTCTGCTTCAAAAGAGAGGATCGCATGCGAACCTTTCATTGCCAAGGCAGACATTTCGCTTTTATTTGTTGGATTCATCTGATGAGTGCGCACCACAAATTTATTCTTCTCAAAGAGGGCTACGAGTTCAGCCAAGCATGCAGGTTCTTCTTGATAGGCAATAGTCAGATCACAGACTTCAACACGATCTATGCCCGAAAGTGTCGTAGTCTTCAACTCACGCGCTGTTCCTAAAGCAAGGTCTGTTGCCATCTCCATATCCGGAAAATCGGTGATTACTAAGTACTCGCACGGTGTACCGAGCGCTTGAATCTGTGCCGCGACCTCATGGGCAGGCACAGGTTCATCACCGACTGCAATCAGAAAGATCCCCGCCGTATGTCGATGCTGTGCGAGCTG
>Ga0209191_1001183_pt1 | contig 17584 bp, 15 predicted proteins | sample S_130626_EF_Meta_FD_187320 | JGI IMG/M metagenome (GOLD analysis project Ga0209191, IMG submission 187320) | Freshwater microbial communities from Lake Simoncouche, Canada to study carbon cycling - S_130626_EF_MetaG (SPAdes) (version 2) | ecosystem: Environmental > Aquatic > Freshwater > Lake ...
ACTATAAGGTACAAGACTTAATTTTGGGAATAATAATTTAATAATTTTATAGTAAGGTTCGTGGAATTCTGGTGATTGAAAAAGTAATTGTACAAATTTCTTATTTAGCCAAACTTGATCTCTAAGAATAAAAGTATCTGCGTTTACGGCAAGTACACCGTAACTTTTTGAACGAATAACCATATGTAAAGTTAACAATTGTTGGATCGCCCAACCATACTTATGCTTTAATTGGCTCTTCATTATTCCACGAAGATCTTCGGATATAAACTCATCTTCATTGAACAATTCTATGGGAATCTTTAAATTAATCTGTTCTAAAGTCTTCATGCAACTTTTCAGGTCAAGCTGGGGAACTACTATTTCTATTTTCGAAATTGGATTTAAACTGTGCTTTACTAATTGACTTATACAAAATTTCAGTTTCTCAAAATCTTTTTGAGCTACAATTAGCAAAACTGAGATTGCAGGAAGTTCTTCACTGAGCGAAATCAGTGACGAGGAATTTCTATTAACTCTAACGAACCGTATAAAATTATGAAAACTACTTGGAATATTTTTAATTAAAGACGGAAGCAATAGAAACATATGGAAATAACTAGGCCGTGAAGTAAGTTGACTATACTTTCGATAGTACAATCTCAATGAGATCCTATCCAAAATGTTATTTTTCAAATTAATAGTCATTCTTAGATATACCCTTAATCTCAAAATTCTTTAATCTAAGCAAAAGAGATCCATAATTATTGTGATATTTAAACAATTTTTGTAGCAGGTATTTGATAATTGGAAGTATTACGTGGCTTGCTCTAATTCCTATCATTTTTTTCTGAAGATATTTATTAACTACGCGGGAATCTTCATAATTTATAACTATTGTCTTCTGATCCCACGGAGTTGTAACCGAGTTTAAATAAATTGTTTCATGTTTTGTATTTAAAGCAAATTCATCGCTTCCTATGTTAGACACTAAATTGCAATTGGGAAGTAAAGTAAATTTATTTTCTTGAACCATTAAAAAAGCTAGTGCTGTATCCCAGGCGTCTACCCATCCATTTATTATTCGACGGTACCCGATATTCCAGTAAACTCTCGATGGTCCAAACAAAAAACTTAATAATAAATTTTCGAATTTTTTTGCGCTAAGCAAATTTCTAATTTCAATCCATTTTTCTTGCGTTGTTCCCCACCCCCAATTAAGAGGTAATGTACAAAGGGCATATTGGGTTTCTTTAATTTCTGTCAGCAAAGGACGAAATCCAGAAAAAAACCAAACAGAGTCTTTATCCTTCATAAACTCAAGTGCACTTAAGGAGTATTTAAAAAAATCTTTATGAGGGATACAATCATCTTCAAGCACTATTCCCCTATCATTATTAGCGAAAAACCAATCTAAGGCTGTGATTACGTTAACAGCACTCCCTACATTATGTGGCAACAGTCTTAGTAAAATTCGGTCTGGATACGCCACTTTAAAATTTGTAACTATAATTCTCGCCTTATTAACTAATTCTGCTTCTCCTTCTGATGGTCCATCCATTGAAATAAAAATTTTTGAATTAGTTTCCTCCAAACACTTATTAATTAGGATTTCCAAGGAGTTCGCTCTTTGAAATCCGATAATGAGGGTAGGTAGATTTAGCATTGCTATAGCCATTTCAGTAATTTAACATTAATTATATATAACGATACTAGCGGCGCGCTTACAAAAATTGGATTGTATTTAGATCAATATAAAATTAACAATAAATGCTTGTTAAACAGACCAATTTACTATTCCAAAGCGCCCTAGTTTATCTAGAATAAGTAAATATCCAAAACACTAAATTAAGTTAAATCCTAAATCTAAATCGGAAGGGTTATTCTTAGAGCTTATTTTCTGATATTGATTCTCATCAGTATTTCTCGGCAGTTTATAAAAATCTCTTCTTAGAAAAGTTATCTCAATAACATCAGGGACTGCTACTCGTTTAATAATATCGTATTTTCCCCAATTATTTGCATGTGTGTTGACTACTATAAAATTTCGAAGAATTTTGCTTAACACTCTACTTATAGTTTGTAGGTTTTGCCCATTATTGAAACCATGAAATTCGCCAATAATCTGTCTAAACCTAGATAGTTCCGTATCCGAAATTGAATCCAATACTTCCCACTCCCAACCTTCAATATCTATTTTGAGTAATAAATCATTTTCAGTTGGAATATTCTCAATTATGGAAGACAAGGTAACGTAATTATCGATAGATTTAGCTTTCACACCCAATTTATTAAATTGAGTGTTATCAATAATTTTTGGCATCGCATTAACAGTATGGTCAAAAGCGATAATGCCCTTAATTTTTTTTGAAATTTCATATTCAAAATCTGCGTTATCGCCGACACCTAAACTTACCAGTACATCTTGCGGTAAAAAATCATCAACTACAAGGTAGCCACCGTCGTTTAAAGATCCAAGTCTGATTAGCGGAAAGCTTTCATTTCTATTTACTTTGATTGATTTCATTATTTCTAGAATCTGAATCTGTGAAACGCTTTCAAATTTTATATCCATTGCAACAGGATATAACCGCCTAATTAACTCTGATATATGTAGTAATTTAATCAATTTGTATGCGAAAAATCTCTTAAAATTATGAGTCATAAAACCAAGCATATCTTGATTTTTAAGATTATAATACGACCATGCCTATTTCAATTAAGCTGATTATTATTTGGAGCATAGACCTGCTTTGGCAATTTAAAAATAAAAAAACGAGTTCTTTAAAAAATCAAACAATTTATATTGTCAGATAATAGGATAGAAATTTTGCCACGTAGCACAATTGCCATGGTGCTCTTGTATAACCTTAAAGATCTAAATGATTGCCTCATAAATATAATGGGTTTTTCAAACTGGGGAAGGGAGATTAAATATGCATAAATTGAGTTGCGTGGTGCCAGTGACGAGAATGGCTGGAGAGTTAGGACTTTTAGAAGGTTGGGTTAAGGGGTCTATGAACTTCGACTTAGAGATTATAATTGTTCACGATATTCAAGATTCAAAAACTGGAATTGAGCTACGTGAGCTTGTTAAAACTCTAGATAAAGATAAAATTAAATTAATCGAAAAAGCGGTGGGGTCCCCGGGGCTTGCTAGAAACCTCGGTGTAAACGTAGCAAGTGGAAATTGGATTGCCTTCTGGGATAGCGATGACTTACCGCAAGTAGATGAAGTAATGGCATCAATAGGTGAAAATCCAAACTGTGAAGTGATTGTAGGACGATACAAAATGCAAGATAGATTCTCAGGGATGGAGACTTTTTCACCAATTAGTAAACTCAACTACTGGGGTATTGGTGAAAATCCTGGGATATGGCGGATGTTATTTCGAAGAGATATTTTAAAAGGAGTTGAATTTAACTCTATCCGCATGGCGGAAGATCAAGTATTTATCTCCCGACTCAATCTGAGAAACCGGAAAACATCATTCACAATCAGATTCTTATACACATATTTTACAGGTCGTCCAGCACAACTTACCCGATCAATTATCAAGATTAGCGATCTCATAATAGCTTTCGATCAACTTCTAATATCCCACAGGAAATTTGAGAATGATAAAAACAGTCTGTCTCTGATAATGGCAGCTCGAATTTTATTAACTTTAGTAAAGAACTTTCGAATAAAAGGAATTCTTGAGTTAAGAAAGCACTTTAAATTAGCTAAACGAAAGATAAGTAAGTTAGAATTTCAAGTACTATTATCGAATATTAATAAAATAATATTAAGGAAAATTACTATTGAAAGTTAATAGAGTTTATCTCTTTCTAACTGGTGGGTTAGGTAATCAGTTATTTCAGCTTGCTGCTGCTAAAAGTTTGAACCCAAGAGAAATTCGGATCATAACTTCTGTAGGCCATCCCCGCTTGAACAAGGATGGCAGGGCTGACATATTTAGCCTAGACGTTGGGCACGAGGTTTTTGAGCATGAATTGAAACATCCGAATAAATTTGTAGGTAAAGTTTTTGGCTATTTACTACGTAGTAGCATAAATCCAACTCTTATTGAGCGGTTCTATCTAAGAAGAATAATGCGGTTTATTGCCAAAATAATAATTAGATATGAAATAAACGATAAATTCAAAATTTGCTATTCAGAAAATATCGGATTTACGGATTTGTACGAGCAGAATGATACCCTCTTATTGATTGGCTATTTTCAGAGCTATAAATACTTAGAAGCTCTCAGGCTAATCGACGAAAACAGCAACATTTCAATTTTTAATCACCCCGAGTATAGAAGAAAAGAAGTATCTGACTTAAATGATAATAAATTGATAGTTCATTTCCGAATAGGCGATTATAAATTAGATAACTCTTTTGGAGTAATTAATCCAACTTACTATTTTCGAGCAATTAAAAAAGTTATAAACGAGTATCACTTTGATGAAATTTTGATTTTCTCTGATGAGATAGAGGTAGCAAGAAAACTAATTGATATTCAAATTCCTATGAAAATAACATGGGTTAACCCCACGGAGTATGACACTATTTCATCCTTTCAACTAATGCGGAGTGGTCACGCTTTCGTTATTGGAAATTCAACTTTTAGTTGGTGGGCAGCAGCAGTTGCTCTAACGAAACCTTTAACAGTCATAGCGCCAGAGCCATGGTTTGCTGGTATGCCAGAACCTGAATACCTAATTCCAAAAGATTGGAATAGAATTAAGGTTGACTTTATTCGAGAAGGTTTAAATTAATTTGAAAGATACTATATATAAGATTTTGTCCAAACTGCCATACTCGTTGCTTAGTGTACTTAGCCAATTAATATTGAAATTAGGAGGAGTTGGACGAATACCAACTATTCAAGAAGAGGTGAAATTTCTAGGATCTCTTATTCCCCACATAGGCGAATTTACATTTATAGATATTGGTGCTAACCGAGGAGAGTATTCCCTAGAATTGTTAAGAAAATTTCCAAATGTGACAATTTATGCTTTTGAACCAGCTTTAAATACCTTCAATATTTTAAAGAACAACACTTATAAAACCAAAATTTCTTGCATCAATTTGGGTATTGGGGAAACAAGTAAAACCGTTGAACTATTTTATGATTCTCTGGGCAGCGGACTGGCGAGTCTAAGTCGTCGAGATTTGTCTCACTTACAAATAGATTTTGATTTAAGTGAAACAGTATCAATTGTAACGCTCGATAGTTGGTTGAAGGATACTCATATAACGAACGGATTAGTGGTGAAAATGGATATAGAGGGCCATGAATTATTTGCGCTAGAAGGTGCTTCTGAAGCGCTTAAGGCAAGAATAAAGTTAATACAATTTGAATTTGGAGGAGCGAATATAGATTCAAGAACTTACTTTATAGATTTATGGCGTGTACTTAGCCCCAACTTTGATATATATAGATTAACCGCAAAAGGGTTAAAATTAGTAAAAAATTATTCAGAAAGTTGTGAAATTTTTCTAAATACTACCTATTATGCTCGAAGAAAAATACATTAAATATTAACAACTATGTTATTGATGTATTGATTTATTTTTATGCAAATTTTAAGACATAGAAAAGCTCTCGATTGGGTTAGATCGGGCATTATTTTTGATGCTCTAAATACGTTGGCTTCAAGCCTTAAATGATCAAATATTGAGTGTGTCCATTGGCATTTAGGTGTAGAAATTACAAAATTTGAGCTAAGGGTGATTCAAAGTACTATAGTAAAATGTCCGCTTAGGGGCGTTTGCGGGGGTTTGAGGGATTTGATAGCATTTTCCCTCATTGTGTATATAAAACATAAATAAAAGCAACATTTACCCCATTTTGGTGTCTTACTAAGTAGATAGGGTCAAGACGTTGGCTCATCGAAAGCGGGAAATCAAAGTGTCACTTCGTAAGAAGGCTCAGGCCCCAGAGACTGTTGCTGCATGGTCAGTTTCTGATTTGTCCGCTCTTTATACTCAAAACCGTTCATCACTTATCGCCCAAGCCCGCCGAATTCTTCGAAGCGATGCTGATGCAGTAGAGGTTGTTCAAGATGCCTTTCTTAAATTTATCTTGGCGGCCCCAGAGCTAGATACTGCAGACCGTGCCATGGCATATCTGCGCACCACCGTTAATAATCTGTGCCTTAATGTAATCCGTTCAACCGGATCCCGTCCTAACTTAGTTGCGATTGATTCAGATGCAACTCAAGAGCGCCTATCTGAGATTGCAGCAGAAAATCACATACCAATGGATGCAACTCTTGCAGCAGCCGAGGATGCTTCAATAATTCGCGAAGCACTTTCTCGTCTTTCAGAAACGCAACGCACCGCCCTTGTGATGTGGGAGGTTGAAGGACGTACCACTAAAGAGATTGCAGCTGCAATTGGAACAAGTGAGAAGAATGTTCGCCACGTTGTGCAACGTGCTCGTGCTTCATTCATTCGCGTATTAGCCGAATGGGTTGTGGATGAAAAAACTGGTGCTACCGCACTTGATGCGCTCTCTGGAACTTATAAGAAAGCAGCTGAGCTTGCTAAGAAATCTTCAAAAGTTGCACTCTCTTTACTTATTGTATTAGTTGCATTCTTAGGTTTTAACTCAGTAACTGGAACTGAGTTCAATACCGGAACAGCGGTTTCAAACTTTACCCAAGAGGCACCTGTGACTACTCAGGTTGCACCAATTGCCCCATCACCATCTGCAACAGCTGAGGATCTTTTTAACCAGAAAGTAGTTGAAGATAACTCAGCAATTAACTTCCGAGCATCTAAATCGTTATTTGCTGGTCTTTCAAAGGATGGTCTTCCAATCGGATTTACCGTTTCTGATGCCGCTGGCAATGTTGGATCACTTTCAATTTCATCACAATCAACAATTACTAATCCAGATGGCTATGTATTAGTTTCATATGCACAATCACAAGGGGACGCCACCCTTAATACATTGATCTCTCAAACCATCACAGTTGATGGCTCTGGAACCTCTTACTTTGCTAGCCCATCAGTGACTGTGGCTGGCTCTTGGTACCCACTTACCCAGAACGGATCTGCCTCCACAATTACCCGCCTTTCCAATGGAAATTACCTGTTGACTGCGACCCTATATATTGATTCAACGGTGGATTCAGCCCTATTTGTGGCTGCTACTGGTGGGTTAGATGTCGGTGCGATTCCAAATGAGGTAACTACCCGTATAATTTTGAACTCTAGCAAGAGTTCCATCCTTGCTCAGGCGATCAATATCGGCGCCAAAGGGGTCAAATAAATGACACCTAATAAACAGGTTTCTCCTGTGATCCGGATATCACGGGGGGAAAGAGATGCGTCAGCACGTGCGACTCATCTCGAAGCCGCTACTAGGAAATTCCTGGTAACGACTAACGAAAGGAAATACATGTCTACAAAGACAAACTTCAAGCGCATTGCGCTTGTTGCTGTTGCAGCGTTAGGAATGGGCGTACTTAGCTCAGCTCCTTCGCAAGCAGCATTCTCTGGAACTGCTGGTAGTACTTTGGCAGTAACAGTTGTTAACGGTACTGGTTCAATTAAAGGAGCAGCATCAGATTCAACTACAGCAGGAACAGTTTCTGTTGTTGGACTAGGCTTAGCAACTGGTGAGTCTTATACAATTACTTCTACTAAGAAGTCATGGCCAGCATTAACTTCGGCCGCGTTAACACCAGATCTTCACTTCCAGTTCAAAGACTCAGCTACTTCAACAACTAGCGTTTTTGGATCTCGCCCTGTTTTAACCTCAGCAGGCGTAGTTCTTAGCGCAGGAGTTTTAGCTGATACTGGTACAACAGTAAGCGCAGGAGCTGTTGCATCTACACAAAATGCTTATATCAATACTTCATGGTATGCATTTCAAGACTCAACATCAGCCGCTACAACAGATCGCATAGCAGGAACATATGTGTACACATTAATTGTGACACCTGTAAACGCAGCGACGGCGGCTCAAGCACAAACAGTTGATATCAGTATCACTATTGCTGCTGCTGCTGCTGATAGCTTGGTAGCCAGCTCAACTCTCTCAACTCTGTTCATTAACCCAACATCAGGTACGCAAGCCGATGCAGCAGTTTCTGCATTAGCAACCGCATCTGATACCGCAAGGGGCTTCTTAAACGTAACTTTAAGAAACGCATCGAACATCGCTACTGCTCGAGAGTCGGTAACTATTACGACGACACTCGGAACTGTTGGTGATGGAGCTGTGCGTGGTCGTAGCATTGTGGTTAAGTACACAGGATCAGCTACCGCATACAGTATCTTCTCAGATGGAACAGCAGGAACTGGAACAATTACTGTTTCAACACCTTCTGTAACATTTGCAACTAAAACAGTTAACTTCTATACAACAGCGGCAAAAACAATTACTGCCACTGTTGCACACCCTGCACTTAAGATTGGTGCAAATGATGGTGCTGTAAGAGGAGTTGCTGTAGATGCTAATGGAACAGCCTGGACTGGAACGGCGTATATCGTCGCTTCATCCGCAGCTGATGCTCTAATTGCTGGCTCTACAACTCCAGTATCATGTGGAACTTACGATTCTACAAACGCAAGATTTAACTGCCCAGTAACTGCAACTGCAGCTGGTACAGCTAAGTTCAAGATCATTGACGCAGCAACTGTTGCGCTTGCAACTGCTACTTCAAATGAGGTCACTGTTACAGTGAGCACTGCAGCTGTTGCTAAGGTTGCAATCTCATTTGATAAGGCAACATATGCACCAAATGAGAGAATGCGTATCTACGTAACTCCTCAGGATGCATCTGGTAACGCATTGCCTGCAAACACATATACAAACTTGCTTGCTTCAGGTGGTATTACAGCTAACTCCGGATTTAGCGGATCAAGCGATACAACTACACCTGTTTCAATTACAACATCAGCAGCATCTTCATCTACTACTGGTGCTAAGGCAGGATCTGCTATGTATACAGTTTATGCACCAGCAGCTGGCGGAACAGTTACTATCACTGCAACTGGAGGAACATCACTTCCAACAGCAGGTCAAGTAGCAGTTACCGCTACAGCAACCGTTACTGATTCAGGCGCCGCAGCACTTGCTGCAGTGACTGCATTGGCAACAACAGTTGCATCACTAAAGACTCTTATCACCACATTAACTAATTTGGTGCTAAAGATTCAGAAGAAGGTAAAGGCTTAAGTTTTAGTCCTTTAACCGAAAAGTAAACGGGCGAGCCCGGTTCCTAGAAATAGGGACCGGGCTCGCCCCATTGGGTAGGGTTAGCATATGAAGGCAGCCTCGCAAGTAATTAAAACCGAAGATCTAAGGCCAATGAGATGGATTTTAGCTTCCCTAATTTTAGTAACACTCTATTTTCAAACCACCTTAGCCGATCCGTTCAATTCACCAAAATTATGGGTCCTATTGTTATTCGCAGCGTGGTTAACTGGCTATATCTTTCGTGATAGAAAAATTATTTCTTCAATAAATTCAATTAAGTATCTTACAATTCTAATTTTAGTATTCTTAGGTGTTCTACTCTTTGCCACTATATTTACCGATTTTCACTACGTTGCAATTTTTGGTGATACCCAACGTCGAAATGGATTTCTTCAATACTTATCTTTGTCAATTATCTTGGTTACAACCGCAATTTATGTTCGTGCATTTAATATAAAGAAGTTATTCATAGTTACATATTTCATTGCGTTAATCTTGTCCATTTACTCCATAATACAAACTACAGGTAATGATTTTGTAAGCTGGAATAACCCTTATAACGCAGTCATTGGTACAGTTGGTAATCCAAATTTTGCAGCCGCTGTTATGGCGATCATGGGTGTAATAACATTCTCCTCAATATTTATTGACACAATTGATTACAGTTATCGAATCTTTGCTTTAGTACTTGCGGCATTACTTCTATTTGCAATTTATAGGTCAAATGCCAGACAAGGCTTACTCGCTTATGCTTTAGGTGCTGGGATTTTTATGATTATTTGGCTCTGGATTAAGAATAGAAAACTTGGAATTTTTTCCTCTGTATTAGGTGTAATCGTGTTTATTATCTCTGTCTTAGGAATGCTGCAGCAAGGGCCATTGGAAAAGTATTTATATAAGCCATCGGTAAGTATTCGAGGTTACTACTGGCGAGCTGGGATCGAAATGTTAATTAATCATCCATTTTTTGGGATTGGAATTGATAGATATGGTGCTTACTTTAAAGAGTATCGCGAAGTTAAATATCCATTGACCTATGGATTTGATATCACCAGCACAAATGCACATAACACCTTTATTCAATTCTTTGCTACGGGTGGTTTTTTTCTTGGTCTAGCGTATTTAGCTTTAAATGGCTATATTTTTAAACGGGCTATTTATGGAATTAAAAATCTTACTGGAAATAATAGGCTTTTTCTTGCTGGAATTTTTTCCTCTTGGATTGCTTATCATGCCCAATCATTAATTTCTATTGACAATATCGGAATTTCTATTTGGGGCTGGATTTTAGGAGGATCAATTATTGGAATGTCAGTATCTGCAAGTAACATAACAAATGAAAAGGGGACGCTTCTCCAAAGAAATCGAAACAGCATTAACTTAAGACAAGGAGTAACTTCCGGGTTTACAACCGTGGTAGCACTAGTTTTGGTAACTTTGCTTTACCGAGGTGAAAGTAGTGCGTATAACGCGACGGCTTCGGTTAATCTACAAGATCAAAATTCTCGAATTAATTATAAAGAATTACAATTTAAGGTAATTGATGCGCCACTGGCTGATCCTTATTACAAATTATTTGCAGCATCTCGGTTGATTCAAGGCGGATTTGTTGATGAGGGAATTATGGAAATTAAAAAAATCCTTCTAGAAGATCCAAGAAATTTAGACGGGTTGAAGTTGCTTGCCATGACTTACGAGCAATTAAATAGTTTGCCGGACGCCATTTTGTACAGAGAAAAAATAAGTGAACTTGATCCTTGGAATGCTGCTAATTACTTAGATCTTGGCAAAAATTATAAATCACAAGGTGATTCTATTAAGAGTAAAGCAATGTTAGATAAGATTTTATCCTTTGCATCTGAAAATCAAATTGCAACGCAAGCAAAAATCGATTTGGCTCCCTAGTTCTAATGAAAGTAACGGTTGTCGGACAAGGTTATGTTGGTTTACCACTTGCAATAACTTCATCTCAAGCCGGATTTACGGTAAATGGTTTAGATAATAACTTTCAAAAGGTTGAAGTATTAAAATCAGGCAAAAGCTTAATTGAAGATTTAAGTGATGAGATTATTAAGAAAAGTGTTGACTCAAAACACTATTTACCAACCACAGATCAAAGCGTAATTTCTGATTCAGAAGTAGTTTTGATTTGCGTACCCACTCCATTAGATAGTTCACATAAGCCGGATTTAACAGCGCTTATTAGTGCGGTAACCACGGTAGGTGAAAATTTAAAACGAGGAGCATTAGTAATTGTAGAGTCAACGATTGAGCCTGGTACCTGCCGCAATATTTTGCTCCCAATCCTATTGAAAGAATCTGGATTGAAACTTAGCGATTTTGAACTTGCATATTCACCTGAGCGAATCGACCCAACAAATAAAAAGTGGGGTATTAGCAATACGCCAAAGCTGGTGGCGGGCCTTACAGATAGTGCTGCTAATAGGGCAAAAGAGTTTTACGGAAAGTTTATTGATTCGATCACCATTTGCTCATCCTTGGAAATTGCCGAAACTGCAAAATTGCTGGAGAACTCATTTAGGTTAGTAAATATCTCATTCATTAATGAGCTAGCAATCTTTTGCCAGAAAATTGGGATTGATATAAGTGAGGTAATTTCAGCCGCGGCAACAAAACCATATGGATTTATGACTTTTTACCCAAGTGTTGGCGTTGGCGGGCACTGCATTCCAGTAGATCCAATCTACCTAGCAAATGCAGCTAAAGCAGTTGGTGCGCCTAGTCGATTTATTGAATTAGCCGATAAAATTAATCAAGAGATGCCTGGATACTTTGTGGGCAGGGCGGAAGAAAAATTAGGTGGGCTTAAGGACAAGAGGGTGCTAGTAGTTGGAGTTTCCTATAAGCCAAATGTGGCTGATGTCAGAGAAAGTCCTGTGGAAGCTTTAATTGCTGGGTTAAAACACAAAGGTGCGCAAGTATCTTGGCATGATGATTTAGTCAAAGCCTGGAATGGTGAGAATTCAGTTGCTATAAGTAGTGATTTTGACCTAGCAATTATTGCTACCCCTCATGATTACCTTGATTTAACAAAGCTTGGGGATGTGCCAATTCTTAATACTCGAGGATCTATTTAGTGAAATATTTAATTACTGGCGGAGCAGGCTTTATTGGTTCCCACCTTGCGGAAAAATTGATTGCCAGGGGTGATCAAGTAGTTGTATTTGACAATCTTTCAACTGGATCAGCTAACAATCTATCTGGTATAAACGAGAAGATTAAATTTGAAGAAGGAAATATTCTAGATAAGACTGTAGTTGATAAATTAGTTGCAGATAGTGATTATGTTGTTCACTTATCGGCTGCACTTGGTGTCTTTAATATTGTGAATAAACCACTCGAAAGCTTGAAAACTAATCTACAAGGTAGCGAGATTGTGCTCGAGGCATGTGATAAGTACCGAAAGCCAGTTTTAGTTGCTTCCACAAGTGAGATCTATGGCAAAAATGACAAGGTGCCATTAAATGAAGAGGATGATCGAATTATTGGTCACCCACTAAAATCTAGGTGGTCATATAGTGAGGCAAAAGCAGTAGATGAAAGCCTTGCTTATTTTTATTACCTAGAGAATAAACTACCGATTCGAATTGTTAGATTCTTTAATACGGTAGGACCACGTCAGGTTGGTCACTACGGAATGGTTGTGCCAAGGTTTGTAAGTGCGGCACTTAAGAATGAACCACTATCTGTTTATGGCTCAGGGGATCAAATTAGATGCTTTTGTCATGTGTCAGATGCTGTTAGAGGGTTACTGTTAGTAATGGATTCAGATAGGGCAGTTGGTGAGGTATTTAATGTTGGAAACAACCAACAGACATCAATTATCGAGTTAGCTAAAAAGGTTATTGAGATTACTGGATCAAAATCTGCGATTGAAAAGATTGCCTATGAGAAGGCATACCCGCAAGGGTTTGAGGATATGCAACGGCGGGTTCCTGATATCTCAAAGATTAAGCAGGTTTTAGGGTGGTCACCTGAGATAAATCTTGATCAGATTATTAAAGATATAGCCGCCTTTAATACAAAGTAAAAACTCTAATAGGCTTACCCGCATGACCACAGGTGGCTTTAGCAGTAAGGAATTACTTGAAGAGGAAGTAGTTTTAAAACTTGCATCTCTTACCAACTCAGACGCCCTTGAGATTGGTGAGATCGCAGCAACGCTGGGTAAGCAAAGAAAACTACCAATTGCAGTTGAGGTGAGAATTGGTGAGTGGATTGTCTTTCATGCTTCCCTTGAGGGCTCAAAGCCAGAGAATGATTGGTGGATTGCTAGAAAATCACGGGTAGTAATGTTAAAACAACACTCAACTATCTATGAAAGAGTGTTAGCAGAAGAGCTTGGGATTGATTGGCATAAGGAAAATAATGTGGTCGATGAAACTCACGCCATACATGGTGGGGCGGTTCCATTAATCACTCCAGCAGGCTTTGTTGGAATATTAATTATTAGTGGTCTACCCCAGGTTGATGATCACCTTTTTGCAGTTGAGGTCTTAACTGAGTTTTTAGCACGTCGGGACGAACTACTTTGAGTAATCAGGTTTGGGTAGTTGGTGAGGTTTTAATTGATTTAATTCCAGATGGCACTGAACGCAAAGCTGTTGTTGGAGGGGGACCTGCAAATACTGCTAAAGCCTTAGCAAAACTTGGAATTACAACCCAATTTATTGATGGCATATCTTCTGATAAGTATGGACAGATGGCATTAAAAGAGTTACATAAAGATAATGTAAAGTTAGATTTTGCTCATTTTTCGGATAAGCCAACCTGTTTGGCAATTGTTTCATTATCAAATACCGGATCAGCTACATATGAGTTTGTAATTGAAGGAACTGCCACATTTGACTACTCGCCTAGTTGGCTGCCTGATCCAGTAGTAAATAAACCTTCATTACTTCATATCGGCACATTAGTTACTGCAATAGAGCCTGCTGCATCAATTTTGCATAAGTGGGCAAGTGAGCTAGCAAAGGTTGCCCCAATTGTCTTTGACCCAAATATCAGGCCAGCTGTTATGGATAATAGAGAGGAGTATGTGAAGCAGGTTGAGCGGTGGATTGATATCTCAACTGCGGTAAAGGTAAGTGATGATGATATTTACTGGTTATACCCTGATAAAAGTATTGATGATGTTGCTAAAGATTGGCTAGCAAAAGGGGCTAAATTAGTTGAGGTTACCTTTGGAGATAAGGGATTAGCTGCATTTAGTAAAAATGAAAGGATTTCTGTGCCAGCACAGAAGGTGATTGTGGCAGACACAGTTGGTGCTGGTGACACAGTTGGTGCCATATTGGTAGAGGCAATAATTGAAAGCGGACTCGAAAACTTGCACGGTGAGGTTTTAAGGAAGATGTTAGAGCGTGCGGCAAAGGCTGCAGCAATAACAGTATCTAGAACTGGGGCTGTGCCACCAACACTTGAGGAGATTAGATAAGTGTTAAATATTGATGGAGATCAGATCTCAATTGCGATTGATTTAGATCAAGGAGCACGTTTGGCTTCTGTGCAGTGGCGGGATATGCAGTTTGCTGTTCCCTTTCGTGGACAGGATTTAACTTGGGGTTGGTTTTCTATGTCCCCCTTTGCCGGAAGAATTAGAGATGGAGTTATCAAAGATACAAATGGAAAAAAGTATCAACTGCCAAATAACTTTGATCCACCACATGCCTTAGTTGGTTATGGCGCTTTGTCTTCTTGGGAGGATTTTGGTGGGGGCCGGCAACATCTTGAACTTCCTGCACCATTTAAAGGTGCAACGGTTACTCAAAGTTATGAGATTTTAGATAACGCACTTCGTTGGTCGGTTGAGTATGAAGCAAATGGTTGTGATTTGCCGGTGACATTAGGTTTTCATCCCTGGTTTGCCCGTGAGATTGGTAAGGGAGATTCTGCTGAGCTTTTATTTAATGCAAATAAGATGTTTAAAAGAGGAGATGATTACCTACCAACGGGTGAAATTATTACTCCAACCTCACCACCATGGGATGACACATTTATGGAAGTTTTGGGAGTTCCTGAGATTATTTGGCCAGGAGCTGCCAGGTTAACTATGGAGTGCGATACGCCTTACTGGATGGTTTATAGCCAAGATGAGGATGGTATTTGTATTGAACCAGTGACCGCACCCCCTGATGCACAAAACCTTGGCATACAAGGTGATACTTATATTGAATGTTTGATTACATTTAGTGAAGATTTATAACTAAAGATTTTATCGCTATTATTGTTTTCTCTTAGTTAGAAAGCGGCTCTATCCAGTTATAAAGTGTTGCGATTCTCATAATTGCAATTTCTTGATATTCTTAGAACGATCCTTCGTAAGAGATTGCTCATTGATAAGGGACCCTCACGGGTCCCTTATTTTTATGCTACCTGTAAATAATTAAGATTTTAATTTATACATTACATCTTTACCTGACTCTAAAAAGCCAAGTGATTTATATAGATCAAAAGCAACCTGATTATCTTCATCAACATATAACATCGCGCTGTTTAACCCTTGATACTTTAGGTAGTTAAGACCGGTAATTGTTAATGCTTTCCCAATACCTTTTCCAGCATATTTATTGCTTACAGCAGTCACATATATCTCACCAATTGGGGCATGATCATGATGATCCTCCCCTGCCAGGTGAGAGTGTGAGTGACCACCATGGATCTTGGTCCAACAAAAACCAATTAATTGATCTTTATCTTGGGCAACAAAAAAGCCCTTCTCATCAAACCAATCCTCATTTAATCTGATTGATAAATCAGCCTCACTCCAGTTACCTTGCTCTGGGTGATTAGCAAATGCCAGATTGTTAAGGGTGAGCCAAGCGTTGTTATCTAGATCAGGTAAGAAGCTTCTTATCTGAAAATCGCAATCTATTGGTGAAACTTTAGTTAAATCCTTACTCATCTGAATCACAGTTCGCACTTTTATAAAGTTATTTGCTTGCGCTAACGCCCGTGCCTGTGGCAGATCACCATGTGACCAAAGCCGAATCTTATTTCCACAAACCTCTATTGCACTCTTTAAAAGCTCTGACCCAATGCCACTACCGCGGTGTTCTGGGTGTATTACTAACTCAACACTAGGTCCTGCCACCTGATCGGTTTTATCTAGGTGGGCATAACCAATAACTTGGTTATCTTTTTGTATTACAAGGTGTGAATCAGCCTTATCTCCGCCGTGACGAAGGTGGAGCAGCACATGCTCAGCAATGGCAGGGGTGTTATCAAAATCTTGAGCAGCTTTTATAAGGGATAAAACTTGCTCTTGCAATGCAGGTGTTAAATGTTTTAACTCTTGCAAGGTATTTATTAACTTACGTCAGCTGATACTTGTGAATTACTTGCATTAAAGCGGTAACCAACATTACGGACAGTTCCAATAATTGCCTCAAACTCAGGTCCTAACTTTGAACGAAGACGGCGGATATGAACATCAACAGTTCTAGTTCCTCCAAAGTAGTCATATCCCCAAATCTCTTGCAGTAATTGGGATCTGGTAAAGACTCTTCCTGGGTGTTGGGCCAGGTACTTAAGTAATTCAAACTCTTTAAAGGTTAGATCTAAGACTCTGCCCTTTATCTTGGCGGTGTAACTGGACTCATCAATTATTACCTCACCACTTCTGATCTCACGAAGGGATGGATCATTTGCCAGATTCTCAATTGCAGATTGGCCAATCACAATTCGTATTCTTGCATCTACTTCAGCCGGACCTGCGGTATCAAGAATGACATCATCAATACCCCAATCTGCATTAATAGCAGATAGGCCGCCTTCAGTTGTAATCACCATAATCGGCACATCCACCCCAGTTGAGGTAATTAACTTGGTAAATGATTTTGTATTTGGTATCCCACGGCGAGCATCAATAAGTAAGCAATCAACAATTGGAGTTTCAACTAAAACGGAAGCTTCAATTGGCAAGATCTTCACATCATGTTGCAAAAGGGCAAGGGCGGGTAATACATCAGCACTTGCGCCGGTGCTATTTGTGAGAAGAAGAATTCGTGCCATAAGAGTGCAAGAATACCCTTATGAAAAGCCTGCTGCCACTTGTATTAATTCTTGGGCTCACAACTGTATTTGGGCTTAGGTATCGCGTAAAGAAGGGAGCAATTAAAGAAAAGAAGGGCTCACAGATATTGGAAAGTGAGTTAGGAAAAAAGTATGGCAAGCGGGCAACAGTGGTTATTTTCTCCACCACCTTTTGTTCTGAGTGCAGAGCGGCAAAGGCATTAATTGGTGATGTTACCTCCACATTAAGTGATATCTCCTATGTTGAGATCGATGCTGAATCAAATCTTGAGTTGGTTCGCAAGGTTGATATCCGCTCCACCCCAACCACCATATTTTTAGATAAAGCAGGGGTTGAGATTGCTCGG
>Ga0209191_1001184_pt1 | contig 17582 bp, 14 predicted proteins | sample S_130626_EF_Meta_FD_187320 | JGI IMG/M metagenome (GOLD analysis project Ga0209191, IMG submission 187320) | Freshwater microbial communities from Lake Simoncouche, Canada to study carbon cycling - S_130626_EF_MetaG (SPAdes) (version 2) | ecosystem: Environmental > Aquatic > Freshwater > Lake ...
CAGGCATTAAACGTCAAAGTATTGATCTCATTATTGATACCGCAAAAGAATGTTTTGCATTAGGCATTCCTGCAATTGCATTATTTCCTGTGATTGATGCGAAATTAAAAACAGAAGATGCGAAAGAAGCTTATAACTCGGAAGGACTTATTCCAAGAGTCTTAGCTTCATTGAAACAACATGTGCCTGATCTTGGTGTGATTACAGATGTGGCACTCGATCCTTATACGAGTCATGGTCAAGATGGTTTGATTGATGCGTCAGGCTATGTGCTCAATGATGAAACAGTAGAAGTTTTAATCAAGCAAGCATTAAGTCATGCCAAAGCGGGCGCTGATATCGTGGCTCCTTCGGACATGATGGATGGACGTATCGGTAAAATTCGCGAAGCTCTAGAAAAAGAGGGATTTGTTCACACAAAAATTTTAGCGTACTCAGCAAAATATGCTTCATCATTTTATGGCCCATTTAGAGATGCTTTAGGCTCAGCTCAAAATTTAGGTAAGAGTGATAAGAGAAGTTATCAAATGGATCCAGCAAATACCGATGAAGCTTTAATTGAAGTTGAGCTCGATATTAGGGAGGGTGCTGATATGGTAATGGTGAAGCCTGGCATGCTTTATCTTGACATTGTATATCGCGTTAAAACTGCATTTGGTTTACCGACTTATGCTTATCAAGTAAGTGGTGAATATGCGATGCTGAAAGTCGCTTCGCAAAATGGTTGGTTGGATGAAAAAGCAGTAGTCATGGAATCACTCTTAGCGTTTAAACGTGCAGGTGCCGATGGCATTTTTAGTTATTACGCGATGGAAGTTGCGCGGTGGCTTAAAATGTAGCTTGCTAAATTGGATTGTAAAAAAAATCAATCCATTTTTGACTAATTACTTCACTAGAAAAAGAAGGTACGATCTCCCTCTGGGCTTCCAATACTTGACAATGAAAGGCATCCGGATCTTTCATTAAATCAAATAATTTATCTGATCTAATGTCAGTAAAATATTTATTAAATTCTTTATAAGAATGCATAATGTCAGCGGCAGTAGGAAGGCCAAGTGCAAAAGATGTAATAAGCCTATTGGAACTTGCACCAGCTTTTCTTAAATCATTTGGGTCGGATGGAATGATAGCTAAGTTACATATTTTTGACGTACTTATCATTGATTCAATAGACCATATTTCTGCGTAAATTGATAAATTTGTGTGAAGATTGAACATATTTTGTTCAAGTATTTTTAAGCCTTGCTGGTTCGTTAAGATAAAAATTTTTATTTTATTTTTTATATTTTTCAAATTATCTATAAACTTAATCAAATAATTAATATTTGAAGCGTGCCCAAACCATAAAATATTTAATTGATCAGTTTTTTTTGAAATTGGCTTAATAGATTTTATTTCAATAGCATCAGGAATTACTTTTACTGGAACTGTCGTTTTTTGTTTTAATTCATTAGCTAAAAAAGAAGAAGAAGCAACGGCCCCGTCTATAAAAGAAAGGGATTTTTTATAAAATGAAGACATTGAAGAATTAAAATTAAGATGGTTATCTGTGTAATCTAAAATAATTTTCGATCCATTTTCCTTTTTTTGCGCAATTTGAAATAACCATAGATTTTCTCTAGAGCTATTTTCTAAGCTTCCAATTTTGCCAATTACAATAAAGTCAGGATTTCCTGATATTGAATCGCCACAAGTTATTTTATGATTTTGTTGATTTAATAAAACTGAAAGTCTCAAACGAATGCTTGCCAAATTTGAATTCTTTATTGATTCAAATTGCTGGTTATCATAAGGCACTAACCAATGAATATTTTTCATTCTTCTGGGGATTTACTTTCTGATTCTTAAAGGCTCAAGCTTAGTTCTTTTTTTAATTGCTATGACACTATCAAAAAATTCAATTGAAAAGATTTCATTTACTATATCTGGGATTTTATTGATTTCTGGACGGAGATCTCTAGGCACTTTAAAACGATCTTTTCTAAGTTGTGAATTTAAAAAATCAAGATTTAGTCTTTCACTTAAACCTTTAAAATAATCGTAAAGACCAATCCCAAAAAAAGATTCTTGGTGTGACGGGCTGTAATTAGTATGAGTGTCCTCAATTACGTAAATTCCATCTTGAGCGAGAAATGGAAAAAGTTCAAGAAAGGAAATAATCATATGTTTTTGAATATGAGAGCCGTCGTCTATGATTATATCGAAAGGCCCATATTTAGATGCTTCTGTTAACACGCAAGAGTCAATTTGAGATCCGATAATAATTTTGTCTGCAACCTTTCCTTCGAGATACTTGCAGTTAATATCAATGTCAATTCCGACAATTAGCGATTCGGTTTCAAATAATTTTTGAGCAATCTCAAGTGAGCCGCCATTCTGAACGCCAATTTCTAAATAATTAACTCTTGATCCGTAAAATCTTCCAAATAGATAGTCATATATATGAAAATAATGTTCCCATTTATCAGAATTAAAATTTCGCTCACTATTAAAAGCCTCTAAATATGATTTCATATTAATAATTTATTTTATAATTAAAATTAAAAATTGTATTATTTTTTTCAGCAACAATTCTCATATCTCTTGGCTCTTTATATTTGTATTGAGCAGGCTCTTGTCTGATATTGACCAGTCCAACTTCTTTTAATAGTTCACTTAATGAGTAAGGTGTATAACCCCAGCGATGAACCATTAGAGGGTCTTGCCATTTTGGGTCGCCATAAAGAACCCACATGGTCCTCGCCCCTTTTTTATCAGTAGCAGATCTTAAAACAGGATCTTTTAGAAACTCTTCGCAAGCAGATTGCAAATTTGGGCATTCAATAATTAATTTACCCCCAGGCTTTAAAACTCTAACCCATTCTTGCAATATATTAAAAACTTCCCATCGCCAGAAGTGTTCAATCACATGAACGGATAAGATTTCATCTGCATAATTATCATCAAAAGATAATTCTCGAATATCGCTTATAACATCTGGCTTTATATCAAGCCTTGATGCTGCTACATCAACATTAATATAGCCAGAAAGAATTTTATCTCCACAACCTAAATTTAATTTTATCATAAGAGTATATTTTCTAATTTTTCAATTGACATTTTTAATTTATTTACTTTTAAATCTTCAGTATTGTATATGAATATTTCTACATGGCTTGTTAAGCCTTCAAGAATTAATTTAGGTGGGTTTTTTATATTATTTAAATATTTTTTTCCACTTAATTTGCGATCATGTGCTTGATAATTAATTTTATTATTAATTAAAAAGAGCTCAATATCTTTCATTGAGTCGGCGTAAAGTTGAATTTGAATAATGGTATATCTCCCAGCTGAACCATCTAATAAGGCGCCCATTAAGTACGGATTAAAAATCTGCAATTTTTTCATGAGTTTTAAAGCTTCAAGCCTTAATATTTTAAGATGAGTCTCATATTTTTCATCAAAAAAAATCGCTTGATATTCTTTGATGGCATCCTTGATTTCATCGTTAGAGGGTAAAGTATCTCCATCCATTAACCCAAAGAATTTAGCAGCTTTACGTTTAGCAAATGCGTAATCGCTTATACCCTCTTCAGTAATCAATTGAGCAGCTTTATGCGCAACCTGAAATCGAATATGCTTATTTTGCCTTGCCATATAAAACACTTTTTTCTAAAAATTAGTTAAGGAGTTGAATCTCGTTATGAGGAGGAAATTCTGAATAGAAATATTCATTCACACCGTCTTCATTTTCATTGGCAGGCGTGCCCGTATCGGATTTAATTTTACGAATAATGACACCATCAGGCATGTTGTAATTTTGTATAGGTGAATCTTTCAATGCCGTTTGCATATACTGAATCCAGATAGGCAAGGCTGCATGAGCACCTGTTTCTTCTTTGCCTAATGTTTTAGGTTGGTCAAATCCAATCCATGCGATAGCCACTTGAGACGGTGTATAACCTGCAAACCAAGCGTCGACTTGATTATTAGTAGTGCCTGTTTTGCCGGCCACATCAGATCTTCCCAAAGCTTTTGCTCTTACCGCAGTACCTTTATTCACCACGTCTTGTAAAAGGGTTGTCATGATAAATGCATTTCTAGGATCAATAACACGAGGTGTTTCTTCATTTTGAAACATTGCATTGGTTTGATCGATCACTTGGCCATGGCTATCGACCATTTTTTCAATGAGATATGGTTTTTTGAGATAGCCACCATTCGCAAAGACACCATAGGCGGTCACCATTTCCATAAGTGTGGCAGAACCAACACCTAAAGCCATCGATAAGTAAGCGGGATGGTTAGCAGGATCAAAACCAAAACGTGTTGCATAGTCTTGCGCATATGTAGGACCAATTGCTTTTAGCACACGAATCGCGACCAAGTTCTTAGATTTGGCTAAACCATTTCTAAATCTGATATGCCCATCAAAATCATTATCGTAATTTTGTGGATCCCAATCAGCACCGCTTCCTGTTTCGGCTGCTGAAAAATGAAGTGGGGCATCATTCACAATGGTTGCAGGCGTTATACCTTTTTCGAGAGCGGCAGAATAAATGAAAGGTTTAAATGTAGAGCCTGGTTGGCGCTTTGCTTGAGTCACGTGATTATATTTATTGCGATTAAAATCAAAGCCACCCACGAGCGCTGTGATCGCCCCTGTTTGAGGATCCATGGAGACAAGTGATGCTTCTACTTTAGGAAGCTGCACCACTTCCCATTGTTTATTTTTCTGTATCACTCGAATGACAGAACCCGGTTTTACTTTTCTATTTTTAGGGTCTTTGTCACTCAAAGTTTTTTGAATGAGTGCTAAACCATCATTCTTGATATCGACCATCTCACCTTTTTTCGTGAAAGCTTGAACGTATTTAGCGTCCCCTTTGATGACAACTGCTGGAATAAATCCGTTATATTCTTCGAGCGCATCCAACGCATCGACAATCTTAGTTTTTTGATCTTCAAATTTCTTGCCTTCTAAGTCAATGGTTTTTTCAGGACCACGATATTCATGACGACGATCGTAATCTAGGATGCCTCTTAATACCGCTTCGTTAGCTGCTTCTTGGTTAGCTTTCTTAATCGTGGTGTAAACCTTAATACCACTTGTGTAAATATCATCTTTATATTGATCATAGAGCGCTTGTCTTACCATTTCGGATGCATGGTCAGCCACTAAATCTCTTGATTGTTTGGATTCTTTAAAGTGAAGTGGTTGATTGATCGCTTCATCAAAAGCTTTTTGATCAATGAATTCATAACGCAACATATTTTTTAAGACTTCATGTTGACGTTGAATGGCACGCTTTGGATTCGTGAACGGATTGTAATTTGTTGGTGCTTTAGGCAGGCCTGCTAAAAGCGCACATTCTGCGAGTGTCAGCTTTTCTAGAGGTTTACCGTAATACACGAGTGAGGCTGCACCAAAGCCATAAGTACGCTGACCTAAATAAATTTGATTGATGTAAAGCTCTAGAATTTGATCTTTATTTAAATTCCTTTCAATTTTGTAGGAAAGAAAAATTTCACTGACTTTTCGTCTTAAAGTTCTATCCGACGATAGAAAAAAATTACGTGCGACTTGCATCGTAATCGTACTGGCTCCCTCATGCGCGGCACCTGCTAAATTTTTAATAAGGGCTCGACCTACACCGACAGCATCTACACCTTTGTGCTGATAAAAGCGACGGTCTTCGATTGCCAAAATGGCATTCTTCATTTTTTTAGGGATATTATTGATCTTAATGAAAGCGCGACGCTCTTCACCAAATTCGGCCATGAGAAAACCATCTGAGCTATAGACCCTTAAGGGTAATTTAGGGCGATATTCTGTCAGACTTTCTAATGAAGGGAGTGATGGAATAACTAAAGCAATGGTAAGGGCCACCAATGCTCCGCCGGCTGCTAAGCTTATGAAAAACCACAACATGAGACGTTTAAAGAAGGTCGGTTTTGTCATAAGTCTTTTTGTATGAGATTTTAAGAGGAATTAATGGGTCTTATTATAAAAGGTGTTGAAGATTATTTGTAGGCAATTCGAGCCATTACTTCATTAATCCCTTAAAATAATCAGTATTCTTGTATATAAAGCTAGTTCGTCATGGCAACGATTAATGACAATATTTTTTTTGTAGGACTCATGGGCGCTGGTAAAACAACCGTAGGTAAATTATTAGCCAAAAAACTTAAGAAAACTTTTTTTGACACCGATCAAGAAATTGAAAAAAAATTAGGCGTTAAAGTCGCTGTCATTTTTGAGCTTGAAGGCGAGGAAGGTTTTCGTAAAAGAGAAACGCAGATGATTGATGAGCTCACACAAAAAAAAGATATTATTTTGGCGACAGGTGGTGGTGCTGTATTAAGTGAAGAAAATAGACGCATGCTGAAAGAGAGGGGCAAGGTCATTTATTTGAATGCAAAGCCACAAAATTTAGCTAAGCGTATGGCACACGACAAAGATCGGCCACTTCTCCAACAAGGTAATATAGAAGAAACTTTAAATCGTCTATATCAAGAAAGGCATCCATTATATTTAAGTGCCTCTTCTTTTGTGGTGGATACAGGGCAACAAAAAACACAAACCGTTTTAAATAAAATTGAGGCGCTTCTAAAATAAGCTGATGCAAACACTTCATATTCAATTAGAGGATCGATCCTATCCGATTTATATTGGAGAAGGTTTGTTAACTCAAATCAAACTCATTGAGCCTCATTTAAAACAAAAACATGTTGCGATTGTGACGAACACAACAGTCGCACCTTTGTATCTCGATCCCTTACTCAATCTGTTGAAGCAAAATGGTATTAAAGCATTTCCGATTATTTTGCCGGATGGAGAATCTTATAAAAATCAAGAAACTTTAAATCTTATATACGACGCTCTTTTAAAAGAAAAATGTGAGCGCACTCTCACACTCATTGCATTAGGGGGTGGTGTTATAGGGGACATGACAGGATATGCCGCTGCGACTTATTTAAGAGGTGTGCCTTTTATACAAATTCCGACCACACTTTTATCGCAAGTGGATTCATCTGTGGGCGGCAAAACAGGGATTAATCATCCGATGGGAAAAAATATGATCGGTGCCTTTTATCAGCCACAATGTGTGATCGCAGATATTAATACTTTAAAAACGCTACCTCAAAGAGAATTTTCAGCAGGGATGGCAGAAGTCATTAAGTATGGGCTCATTCGTGATGAAGCATTTTTTGATTGGCTTGAAAAAAATATTGAAGGGCTTATGAAATTAAATCCACAACTTTTAATTGAGGCCATTCAACGCTCATGTCAAAACAAAGCAGATGTGGTTGAAATGGATGAGCATGAATCAGGTGTGAGAGCGACATTAAACCTCGGACACACCTTTGGGCATGCGATTGAAAATGCCATGGGCTATGGTGTATGGCTTCATGGTGAAGCTGTCGCCACCGGTATGGTTATGGCAGCCTATTTATCAAAACTCATGGGCTGGTTAAAAGATGCAGAATTTAATCGCATCATTAAAATTTTAAAAGAAGCTAAGCTTCCAACCGACCCCCCAAAAATCACTGAGGACCAATATATGCAACTTATGAGTATGGATAAAAAAGTTGTGAACGGAAAAATTCGATTGGTCTTACAAAAAGGTATTGGCGACTCTGTCATCACATGTGACTATGATGCAAAACATTTAAAGAACACACTTCAAATTTCAAACTTTTCAGCATGATGAAGTTGGCACCTTATGCCGCACATCCAGAACAATCTCGCGGTCGACGTTTTAAAGAAGAAACTTCAACCCTAAGAAATGATTTTCAGCGCGATCGAGATCGCGTCATTCATTCAACAGCATTCCGACGTCTTGAATATAAAACCCAAGTGTTCGTCAATCACGAAGGCGATTTATTTAGAACCCGCTTAACACACAGCTTAGAGGTCGCTCAAATTGCAAGAAGTATTGCGAGAACCTTAAATCTTCATGAAGATTTAGCGGAAGCGATAGCCTTGGCCCACGATTTAGGCCACACACCCTTTGGCCATGCAGGACAAGATGCATTAAACGCTTGCATGAAAGATTACGGTGGTTTCGAACATAATCTGCAGTCACTTCGTGTCGTTGATCTTTTAGAACAAAGATATGCAGCATTTGATGGACTCAATCTTACCTTTGAAACGAGAGAAGGTATCTTAAAGCACTGCTCAATTAAAAATGCTGAAAGATTAGGCGATGTGGGCCAAAGATTTTTAGATAAAACTGAAACAACTCTAGAAGGGCAGATTGCTAATTTTGCGGATGAGATTGCTTATAACAATCACGATATTGATGATGGCATTCGTTCAGGACTTTTAACAATCGATCAGCTTATGGAAGTTTCTCTTTTTAAAGAACATGTTTTAAAAGTTAAAGCTCTTTATCCTGACTTATCTCAAAAAAGACTTGTACACGAAACCATTCGTCGAATGATCCATAATTTAGTGGATGATTTATGTCGAACTAGCCTCTCATATATAAAGGTATCAAAACCCAAAACTGTGGATGAAATAAGACTTAATGGCCCCATGATTGATTTTTCAATTGAGATGGCAGAAAAACAGCTTCAGTTAAAACAGTTCTTAAGGAAGTCTCTATACCTTCATCCCAAAGTAACCGAGATGACAGACAAAGCAGCGAAGACGATCGAAGGCTTATTTAAGGTATATATGGATGATATAAACCTTATTCCGTCTGATTACCAATCCATAGGACGAGAAGAAAAACCGCGGGTTATTGCGGATTATATTGCCGGTATGACGGATCGTTATGCGATTAAAGAGTACGAAAAATTACTTTTAAATCAATAATTTAAAATTTTTTTGTTGTAAATTTACAACAAAAATTCCTCAAATGTCGCAAAAAACACTAAAAATACTTGCGAAAGCCTCATTTGTTGGCTCATAATTCAGATAACCTTCTTAATGAAGCTTTTATTCATTGGGAAAGTTCGCGAACTTTCTCATCAAGCAATTGATGAGGTTTTAAAAATAAACGGAGAAATCTATGAAAATTAATAAAATTAAATTAGCAGTTGCTGGTGCAGTATTAGCGTCAGCTTCAATTGCTAACGCTGGTATTATCATTCCAGCTGGTGAGTGGACAGTTGACTTAAGCGGTAACGTTAACTCATACGCAGCTTGGACAAAAGCAGATTCTAAAAACACAGTGGCTGGTGGTGTAACTGGTTTAGCTGAAGGTGGTAATAACACTCACGCTAACATCACAACAGGCCTTTTACCTAACTTCTTAAGTCTTGGCGCTACAACTCGTCAAAATGACTTAGACGTTTCATGGTTAATCAGTATTCAACCTGGTTCATCAACAACTGCTGCAGCTGGCGTTGGTACATTAAATACTCGTCAAGCTTACTTAACATTTGGCGATAAATCATGGGGTACTATTAAAGTTGGTAAGGATCTAGGTATTTTCGCATCTGATGCAATTCTTAACGACATGACATTATTAGGCGTAGGTGTTCCTTCATCAGCTGGTAGCAACACAACGTACGGTCGTATCGGTGCTGGTTATCTTTATGCTGACTGGAAATCACAAATTTCTTACACAACTCCAAACTTCAATGGCTTCCAAGCTACTGTTGGTCTAACACAAAATTGGGGTGCGTCACGTGCTGGAACAGGCACAAGAACAGCTGCTTCAACAACTTACACAACAGTTGCAATGTCATCAATTCCTTCATCAGTTTCTGTTACAGCTACAACAACAGCAGCTAATTACTACTCAGCAGCATCATCTAACCGTGCATCAGCTACTGCATACGAAGGTAAAGCTTCTTATAGCTTCGCTGCAAATGACGTAACTGGTAAAGTTTGGGTATCTGGTATTGCTAATAAAGTTGCTGATCTAGGCGCAGGTGTTACTGTAGCTGACGGCGTAGCTTATGCTGGCGATATTGGTGCTACCGTTTCTGCTGCTGGATTTGGCTTAACGGGTTACTACTATGCTGGCAAAGGTATCGGTACTACAGGTCAAATGTGGGACGGTTATGCTGTAAACGGCAATGCACGTGATTCAGACGGTGGCTATGTTCAAGCAACGTATGTATTACCAACAAAAACTAAAGTTGGCGTGAGCTGGGGCATTAGTAACCTAGATTTTGCTTCTGGCGAAACTTTAGCTACTTACGGCGCATTAGTTAAACAAAATGAAATGTGGACAGGTGGTATTTATCACCCACTTACTAAGCACTTAAACGTAGTTGCTGAGTATTCACATGTCAACTCAGAAAACCAAAGTGGCGCTGAAAACAAGAGCGACACTGGTTCTCTAGGTGCTATCTTATTCTTCTAAGATTTTTTTAGATGTTTAAGCATAAAACGGCCACTTTTGTGGCCGTTTTTTTATATGTAATTATTCCCACAAAACCTTTAAGATTTAGACATGAAAACGGTTATTACCCCTCACAATCTTCAAAGGCTTCTTAAAGATGCATTAGTTTATTGCCAAAATAATCAATTCAATGAAGGTAAAAGTATTTATTTAGAAATTATTAAGGTATTGCCAAATCATCCTGAGGCTTTGAGTAATATTGGAACAATTGAACTTCAGCAAGGAAATATAAATGAAGGTGTGAGCTATATAAAGCGATCATTAAATATTAATCCTAACCAGCCTTATGCAATTTCAAATTTAGGTAATGCACTTTTGGAAATTAATAAACACGAAGAAGCAATCGAAGCATTCAACAGTGCAATTCGTTTAGATCCTAAAAATAGCGAAATTTATTACAACAAAGGAAGAGCGTTAAGATTTCTTAATAAGATAGATGAATCTTTAGATTCATACTGTGAAGCTATAAAAATTAATTCGAATAATTATTTGGCATTAAACAATCGGGCATATATTTATAATATTTTAAGTAAATATGAGTTAGCAATTATAGATTTGAATAAAGCAATTAAATTAAATCAGAATTTTCCGGAAGCATTTTTAAACAGAGGTATTTCATTAAATGGATTAAAGAATTATCAAGAAGCAATATCTAGCTTTAATTCTGCCATTGAAATCAATCCAGCATATTCTGAAGCCTATTCAAAAAGGGGCATTTCAATGAATGCACTAAATGAATATGAATTAGCAATCGAGTCTTTTAATCAATCTGTTTTATATGATCCAAATTTTCCAGAAGCATACAATGGCCGCGGATCTTCATTTTATAACTTAGAGAATTTTACTAAGGCAACAGAAAATTTTAATAAAGCAATTGAGCTTGATCCAAATTATTATGAGGCAATTATTAATAAAGGGGTAATTTTATATGAGGAAAAAAAATATGATGCCGCATTAGAATTATTTGAAAAAGCTATTTATCTTAAGCCAAAAGAATATGAGGGTTATGTAAACAAAGCGCAAGTTTTTACAGATTTAGATATGAGTGATGCAGCACTATTAGAATATGAAAAAGCATTTAATCTTAGCAATGTTGCGCCGGTGGTATATTACAATGCATCGTTACTTTTTTTAAAAAATAAAGACTTTGAAAAAGGATGGAAATATTATGAAAAAAGAGTTCAATTAGAAAAATACAAGCACAACAATTTTCATAATGATAAAAAAAAATTAGTGAATTCAGAAATTACGAATAAAGATATATTCATTGATAATGAACAGGGCATTGGTGATCAAATATTGTTTATGAGCATGATTAGAGAATTAGATATAAATAAAAATAAAGTTATAGTACGGGGAGATTCAAGGCTAATAAATTTATTTAAAAGATCATTTCCAAACATTGAATTTTTGTCATATGAAAGCATGCCAGATAAAATTAAATATGATTTTTATTCATTATCAGGAAGTTTGGGAAAAATACTTAGAAAATCAATTGATGATTTTAAAAAACAACCTTCTGTATATTTGAGATCAAATCATTTATTGACAAATAAGCTTAAAAATAAATTAAAAGAAAGCAATAAAATTATTTGTGGGGTAGCATGGAAAAGTGCAAGCAAGAAAGTTGGCATTGATAAAAGCATTAGCTTGGAAGATTATCTGCCAATTTTTAAGCTAGATAAATTGCATTTTATAGATTTGCAATATGGAGAAACCGAACTAGAAAAAAAATCGATTTTTGACCGATATGGTATTCTAGTGAGTAAGATAGATGAAATTGATACATATAATGATATTGATGGTTTAGCGTCGCTCATAGATTCATGCGATTTAATTATTACTACAAGCAATGTTACCGCTCACATTGCCGGGGCTTTAGGGAAGGATGTTTATTTAATTTTACCAATAGGTAAAGCTAGATTATGGTACTGGCATAATGAAGATAAAAATAACTTATGGTATCCATCCATAAAGCAGTTTCCACTGAGCTTACAAAGAGAGTCGGCTGAAGTTATAGAAGAAATTTCACGAATTATTAAAGAGAAATATTGTGACTAAAAAAATAAATGTTGTTATTGGTTTTGATCAAAGGGAATCTATTGCATACCATGCTTTTTGCCAAAGCATTATTGAAAATGCCTCCATGCCAATTAACTTTCTTCCGCTTGCAAAAAACAATTTGAGCAATTATAAAGAGACTCATACTGATCAAAGTAATGATTTTATATACTCAAGATTTCTTACTCCTTATTTAAATAAATTCGAAGGCTGGGCAATTTTTGCTGATGGCGACATGATTTGCCAATCTGACATAAAAGAACTATGGGATTTAAGAGACGATTCTAAAGCTTTAATGGTTGTTAAACATGATTATCAGACCAAAGCAAATATAAAGTATCTTGGCAATAAAAATGAAAATTATCCAAGAAAAAATTGGTCTAGCCTCATACTCTGGAACTGCTCTCATCCAAAACATAAAATTTTAACCCCAGAATTTATTGAAAATCAAACTGGAAAATATTTACATCGATTCTCTTGGTTGAATGATGATGAAATAGGTGATTTGCCTAAAGAATGGAATTGGTTGGCAATTGAATATCCAGAAAATAAAGATGCAAAATTAATTCACTATACTTTAGGGACGCCCTGTTTTAAAGAGTATGAAAAAACAGACATGTCAGATATTTGGTATAAAACTTTTGAAAGAGTAAAAGACGGCATTGGAAAATAAAATGAAAAAAATTGTAAATTATCTTTTTTCGATTTTTATTTCATTGATTATTCTGAGCTGTGCAACTACAGATAATTTGAGTGATTTAAGTAAGCGCTTTGAGGAAATCAAAAAAATTGAAACGCTGCTGTTTATTCAAATGCCACTCCCTAAAAATGCACGTATCTCACCTGATAAATCTTTGATTTTAGGCGAGGGAGATAATTGGGCAGGCCGCATTGAATTATCTTCTAGTATGGAGCCTTTAGAGGCGAGTGCTTTTTTTATTACGGAGTACCCTAAGCATGGATGGCAACTTGTTTCATCCACTAAGGCAAAATTAAGCATTTTAGTTTTTTCAAGTAGTACACGAACACTCACCTTAGAAATTACTGAAGGCGGACCCTTGGCTGCCAAATCAATGATCGTAATGACGGTTGCACCTAAAGTGCAAAATCAAGCAACTCCTGACCTAAAAAAATAAATTTATTTTTCGATTTTTAATTCTTTGACTTTTCGGGTTAGGGTATTTCTTCCTAAACCTAACATCTCAGCGGCTTCGATACGTCTTCCTTTTGTAAATTGAAGCGCTTCTTCAATTAAAATCTTTTCAAAAGTTTGATTGAGATTAGTCAAAATATCCTTTTGATTTTTATTTAAAGCTAATTGTACTTCTTGCTTGAGCGCATCTTTCCAATTAGCAGACATTTCTTTATAGGCGTCATTATTTTTTAACTCAGGTGGCAAATCTTTGATATCAATATTTTGACCTGGAGCCATCACAGTTAACCAATGACAAACGTTCTCAAGTTGACGGACATTACCACTCCAATGAAGATGCGATAAATAATTTAAAGTGTCTTCGGATAAGATTTTTGTTTCGACACCTAATTGCTGCGCGCTTTGTTTCAAGAAATGGCGAGCTAAATCGGGAACATCTTCTGCGCGCTCACGCAATGCTGGCAAGCGTAAACGAATTACATTGAGTCGATGGAATAAATCTTCTCTGAAAAGTCCCGCTTTGACACGCTCTTCCATATCTTGGTGAGTCGCTGCAATGACCCGCACATTTACCTTAATTGGATTGTGTCCGCCGACACGATAAAACTGACCGTCACTTAATACGCGCAGAAGTCTTGTCTGAAGGTCAGCGGGCATATCGCCAATTTCATCTAAAAAAAGTGTACCACTATCCGCTTGTTCAAATCGTCCCTTTCGCAAAGCCTGTGCGCCCGTGAATGCACCTCGCTCGTGACCAAATAATTCCGACTCTAATAAATCTTTTGGGATTGCCGCAGTATTAATTGCTATAAAAGGCTTATCTGCACGAGGTGAATGTTTATGGAGCGCGCTTGCAACAAGTTCTTTGCCGCTTCCTGATTCGCCATTAATAAGAACAGTGGCATGAGATCTGCTTAGCCGTCCTATTGCTCGAAAGACTTCTTGCATGGAAGGTGCATGGCCAATCATTTCAGTTGAATTTTCAAATAAAACTTCTTGATTAGTTTGCTTTAAACTCTCATCAATCGCACGATGAATGATTTCAATCGCCTGGTCTACATCGAAGGGTTTAGCTAGGTACTCAAAAGCACCGCCTTGAAAAGCAGCCACAGCGCTTTCTAAATCGGAATATGCTGTCATGATGATCACAGGGATATGCGCATATTTTTCTTTAATAACTTGAAGAAGTTCTAAGCCTGATCCTTGCGGCATTCTAATGTCGCTCACAATCACTTGCGGCTCTTCATTTTTAATCGCTCCTAATGCATCTTTAATCGAACTGAATGTTTTAAAATTTAGATCAGTTCGCGCGAGCGCTTTCTCAAACACCCACCGAATGGATTTGTCATCATCGATAATCCAAATTGCTTTCATAGTGAAGATCCTTGTGATTCTTGATTGTGAATAGAATTTTCTTTTGTTTCGAAATCTTTAATCGGTAACAAAATTGTGAAAGTCGTGTGCCCCGGCTCACTCTTACATTCAATCATCCCTTGATGCTGACTTACATAAGTTTGTGCTAGTGATAACCCTAAACCTGAGCCACCTTCACGACCAGAGACAAGCGGATAAAATATTTTGTCACGAATGCCTGCTGGAATGCCTGGACCATTGTCGATGATGTCTAACTTAATACCAACACGGTAACGTTTTTTAGCGAGCATAATTTGTCGCTCCGCCCTCGTTTTAAAAATGATGAGGCCTTGTTCTTTTTTTTCGTGCATCGCTTGCACTGCATTACGCGCAATATTAAGAACGGCTTGAATCAGTTTTTCACGATCACCAATAATGTCAGGCAAGCTCGTATCGTAATCACGTTGAATTTTTATTTCGTCGGGAGACTCCGCTAATAACAAACTTCGAACGCGCTCCAATACTTCATGAATATTAGTGGGTTCATATTTTGGTTTCTGATGCGGAATCAACAATCGATCCATAAGAGACTGCAAACGATCCGCTTCTTTAATAATGACTTGGGTATATTCTTTTAAAGATAAGTCGGGCAACTCATGTTCCAGAAGCTGTGCGGCTCCTCTTAGTCCACCTAATGGATTTCTAATTTCGTGCGCAAGATTGCGAATCAATTCTGAGTTGGCTTGTTGTTGAATTAACATGCGCTCCTCTTTTGCAATTCTTAATTGTTGATCCATTTGTTGAAATTCAAGAATGTAACGAATGGATTGACTTTGAATGGGAGTGATCGTGCAAGTCACAGAGAAAGACTGATGTTTTAAAGTGGTAATTAAAAATTCATGCTCCCGATAAGGGGTGTCGCTATTTAAAGCCTGGCTGATAGCTAGCTTTAAAATATCCGAATGAGGAAAAGCATCATCCAAGGTCATCTTATAAATGTGTTTAGCACTTAATCCAAACAAAATCTCAGCGGATGGATTCATGTATAAAATGTGACCTTTCACATCGCATAGCAATACCGCACTCGCTAAATGCTCTATCCCCTTAAGTTCTGGGGTTAAGGATGGCATGGTGATTTTTTTCATGAGTTTTTCCATTGTCATTTATATAGTAAGCAAAACTCAGACCAGCTTTGAAGCAGGGCTTTAAGGCCTATTTCTAAGGGCCCATCCAGTTATTGTAAGGAAAATACATCATTTATGCACTATTTTAGTGCATCATTTGATTCACTTAATCAAAGGCATAAAAAAAGACGGCTTTAAAAGCCGTCTTTTTAAACGCTTTTTAAACGAATTAGCAGCTGTAATACATGCCGAATTCGATTGGATGCGGTGTCATACGCATCTTAGTAACTTCTTCCATCTTAAGATCGATATAACTATTGATCCAGTCATCGGTAAATACCCCGCCGCGTGTTAAGAATTCACGATCTTTATCTAAATACTCAAGCGCTTGTTCGAGAGATGAACATACAGTAGGCACTTTTGCATCTTCTTCAGGTGTTAAATGGTACAAGTCTTTTGTCGCCGGCTCACCTGGGTGAATCTTATTTTGTATGCCATCTAAACCTGCCATCATCAATGCACTGAATGCAAGGTATGGGTTCGCTATAGGATCTGGAAAGCGTGCTTCGATACGACGTGCCTTATCACCTTCCACGAATGGAATACGAATCGATGCTGAACGGTTCTTAGCCGAGTAAGCTAATTTTACCGGTGCTTCAAAACCTGGCACTAAACGTTTATATGAGTTCGTTCCTGGATTAGTAATCGCATTGAGTGCACGTGCGTGTTTAATCACACCGCCAATGTAGAATAATGCGAGCTCACTTAAGCCTGCATAGCCTGAACCTGCAAATAGGTTCTTACCATCTTTCCAAATAGATTGATGCACATGCATACCTGAACCGTTATCACCTACGATGGGTTTTGGCATGAATGTCGCAGTTTTACCGTAGTTATGAGCCGTGTTTAACACCACGTATTTAAGAAGTTGTGTCCAATCCGCGCGTTGTGTGAGCGTACTAAATTTAGTACCGATTTCACATTGACCCGCAGTTGCCACTTCATGGTGATGCACTTCAACGGGCACACCCATCGCTTCTAAAGTGATTGACATCGCTGAACGGACATCTTGCAGTGAGTCAACTGGTGGTACTGGGAAGTAACCGCCCTTAACCCCTGGACGGTGGCCAGTATTGCCGCCTTCGTGTTGAGTTCCCGAGTCCCACGCACCTTCTTCTGAATTAATTTTAACGTGACAGCCTTCCATACCTTGAGACCAAGTGATGGAATCAAAAATAAAGAATTCTGGTTCTGGGCCAAAGTATGCTGTGTCACCTATACCTGTTGATTTTAAATAAGCCTCTGCACGACGCGCTAAGCTTCTTGGGCAGCGCTCGTAACCCTTGCCATCCGTTGGGTCTACGACATCGCATGTAAGAATAAGTGTTGGCTCTTCCATAAATGGATCGATGTTAGCCGTATCTGGATCCGGTATCAGCAACATGTCAGATGCTTGAATGCCTTTCCAACCTGCAATCGATGAACCATCGAATGCGTGACCTTGTTTAAATTTACTTTCATCAAAAGCTGAGATAGGCACACTGACGT
>Ga0209191_1001188_pt1 | contig 17547 bp, 17 predicted proteins | sample S_130626_EF_Meta_FD_187320 | JGI IMG/M metagenome (GOLD analysis project Ga0209191, IMG submission 187320) | Freshwater microbial communities from Lake Simoncouche, Canada to study carbon cycling - S_130626_EF_MetaG (SPAdes) (version 2) | ecosystem: Environmental > Aquatic > Freshwater > Lake ...
ATCCAGCAGGAATGTAACCAACTATTGTTCCAGCAGAATCTTTAATAGATAAATTAGTTCCTATAGGATTTCTGTTTTCAATTACATAAGGTGCAAAACCTTTTGTAGACAAAGTTGTTGCGTTAGGTAAATTAACAATGCTATTTGCTACGCTATTAATTTGCGTTACTTGATATTGTGTAGAAGTATTAGTAAGGGTAATAGCAGAAGAACCTACTGCGTTAATAGTTGCACCGCTAAATCCACCGCCCGAGGGAGCAGAAGATACCCAAGCAGAACCATTAGATGTTAATACATTGCCTGAAGTGCCAGGAGAGGTCAAGCCTGTACCACCATTAGCGGCTGCAAGAGTGCCTGCAAGAGTTACAACACCTGTAGTAGCTGTATTTGGTGTTAAACCAGTTGTACCACCACTAAATGAAGAAACATTAATATTTCCAGCTTTAGAGGCAATAGTTTGCACTACACCGCTAGAATCTTTATAGAATAACTTGCCATCAGCAGTATTAATAGCTAATTCGCCAGCGACTAAATTACCAGCAGTAGGCACATTAGTTGCCGTAGCTGAATAGTAATTTGAGATGGGTGTAAATCCTGTTTGTGCCATTTTAGTATGTCCCGCCAAAAATGCCTGTTAAGGCTGTTAGTGTACCAACATTATTAATATTGTTTGTTGCCATGTTTAAAGCACCTGACATCGGTGTTTGCCCATCTGAAGCTACTGATTGAGTTAGTGCGTCAGCTATGTTTTGCATAGTAGTATTAGCCCAACTAGATGTAATAGTTGTGCCTGTTACTACGGGATTACCCGCAGGGAGGTTATATATACCGCTACCGTTTCTACTCATTTTGTTTTCCTTTAGATTTTTTAGGAGATTTTGAACCAGCCCTCATAACCGCAGCAAGTTTATTTAATTCATTTTGCTTCATTTTTGTAGACGCCATTCTTGAGCCTATTGCTCCAGCAGTAGCAGCAAGACCTAATGGTGCGCTTGCAGCAGTAGCTAAAATAGATGGAATAGACGAAACAGCGCTAGTAGGAGCAAATCTACCAAACTGACTTAGTATGTTTTGAACATTACCGCCTTTAGCAGCTTGGGTAATAGCAGCTTGCTCTTCGGCAGTAAATAAACGCATTTTCTTGGGGTCTTTAGCTAAAGCACGAAGTTGATTAGTCAATGACTTTTCTACACCCATACCAGCTTTGTCTATTTCTGACCTATCAAGCATATCGGTAAATACTTCAGATTTACGCAATTTGCTGTATGTATCTCTAGCTTGTTGCCAGGTTTTAGCACCTTCAGGTGAACCAGAGATAATAGCGTTTGGACCAGCATTAACAATGTAATCGTCAAATTTGTCTTTTAAGACAGTTGCAATCATCTTTTGTTTAGGGTTGTCGGTGTTTTGAGCATTAACAATAAATTCTCTTAAAGATTGCAATTCCACCATATCTTTAGGTTTTTTAGTGTCTTTTAGCTCTTGTAAGGCAACTTTGATGTCAGGATGCAACTTAGGATGGTAGCCAAGCTCTCTTAAATCAGTACCAATTTTACCCATTTGTTCGCTAAATAAATTAGGATTAAATGCTGTACCAGAGGCTTTAGTTTTAGCATATAAATCAGTTGCTTGAGTAGCTAAAGTTTCAGCACTAGGAGCAGAAGCAAGAATACCTTTAGGTGCAAAATCTGTAGCTCTTAACGCATTAGCCATAGTATTAACAACTGGCTTGGTGCTTTCCATAGTAGTTCTAAGGGCTTCTTGTACAAAAGGTTTTGCAACGCCAGCAGCTTGAGTAAAGGAAGGTATTTGACCAATGCCAACTTTACCAATATAAGGGGGTAATTTAGAAGCCTCTAAAGCATCACCAATGTTTTCTAAAACATTAACTGAAGCAGGTGAACTAGGTACAAATTGAGTTTTTCTTCTAGCTTGTCTGTAGTATTCATTTTGAGCTTCTGGGCTAGGCATTTGACCTTGCATAGCACCTTCTATGGCACTTCTACCAGCGCCATACAACATAGATACAGGTTGAGAAACAACGCCACTAGCAATAGTAGCTGGAACTTCGTATATAGCCTTAACCTTATCCATCATAGATGTTGTAGGTTCAGGCTGATTTATTGTTGGTCTTGCATATTGTCCGACTACGGATGGCACATCACCAGTTACATAATTAGACTTATTTGATGGTACTACCGCAGTTGGTGGCACTTTGTTAGGTGCGGGAAGTTTTTGTAAAGCCGACTCCATTGCCTCCTTTGACATTCCGTCAGGAAACTCTACAGGCCCTACTCCGACAATATCAACCGTTATAGTCATTATTGATTTACCCAACTATTTGTTTGAGGATTCCAACGCAATGCAGGTTGACCTACAGGACTTTTATAATCTTTGGAAACACCAGCTTTATTTTTAGCCAAATCCATACCTTTTTGTAAATTTTCTTGAAATTCACGGGCGTATTTAACAAAATCTTTTTCAGATTGTGCATTGTTAAGTTTAAGCAACGCATCAGTAGCTTTTTGACCTTCAATTTCTGTAATTTGACCAGCGCCTTTGAGTCTTTGAAAAGCCTCTAAAAATGCTTGACCTTTAAGAGAATCATACAAAGTTCTAAATGAAGCTGTATCAGTTCCATGAATATTGCTTAAAAAAGGAACTCCAAGTCCAACATATTGTTCAAAACCACCATGAGGTTCTTTAGTGGATTTAATGAATTTTTTGGAAACAGGGTCATAAGTTTCATAAACAATTTGACCTTTGTCATTCAATCTAGCATCACCAATCATGTCATCAATAGTTTTAATTGCTGTTTTCGCTTGTTCCATAGCTCCTGGAAGCGCTGCTAAATCAACTTGTCTTTGTTCTTCTCTTTTTGTGTAAATAGATTTATTAGCATCACTTAAGTCTTTAGGTGACATATTAGGCCTATTCATTGCACTTACAGGAACAGTATTACCAGTAGCAGTAATTGGTTGATTTCCAACTTGATTAGACATAGGAACTGCGGCAGGTCTATTAGGCATAGACGCTGCGGTAGGTGTGGCTTGAACAGGTGCTTGACCAGGTGCGACAGGAGCTTGCTGGGCTGGCGCACCAGCTTGAACAGGTCTACCAGGAGCAGCTTGAACAGGCGCACCAGGAGGTTGCATACCTGTATCATATTGGAATCTCATTCCTTCTAATGCTGTGTAAGCTGGTTTTGTACCACCCTCAACAAAAGTATCTCTAGGGTTTGGAGAATTGTAATTAACCCAACCATGTCTAACGCTACCATCAGCCATAGGCATTTCAGCTTTTTCCCATTTAGGGCCTTCTGTCATGCGTTTTAATCCCATAGCCCTTAAAACTGGACTATAAGAACTTGCAGCAAATAAATTAGCTTCATCAGGGTTTCCTGGGGTTGCATTATTAACAATAGGCGGAAACAATGTACCTTCATCATCACGCATTGGTTTACCAGCCAACATTGGTTGAGTAGAACTACTAGGTGTCCCTTTTAAAATTTGGTTGTATTTGCCAATATCAGAAATTTCTCTATTGCGTAATTTTTGCGCCAAATTAGCAGCTTCAGTATCTGCTTTTTCACCAACATATTTAGAAGCAGCAATATTAGCTATAGGATTTAATAATTGAAAAAATGAAGATGGCACATAACGACCACTAACCATTTGGCCTTGTGGCATTTGCTGCCCTTGTTGCATAAGCAACTGTGCCATTTGTTGTTGGCGAGTTAATGCTTGTTGTTGGGCATAGTCCTCTGGCGACATAGTGCCAGCTTGTCCAAAGTTATATTCATTTGCCATAATTATGTCAATCCTATTAATGAATTGAAATCAGCAGAACCACCAGCACCCATACCATTACTGTTAGCACCAAAATAAGTGTTATCACCAGCACCGCCATTGTAATCTGGGTTTTTAGGGTCTTTTTTACGCAACATCATTGCCATAGCCATTGGGTTCATGCCGCCACCCTGTTGACCCGTTTGACCAGCTTGGTTTACCAACTGATTTTGTTGTGCAAGCGCAGCATTTTGGTTTTGCTGTTGTTGTGCAATGTTTTGAAAAACAGGCATTAACCCTTGCTGTTCCTGTGGATTAACAGGAGTCATGTAAGAGCCTACAGTAGTGAAATATGGGTTATTCATAATCTTCTAATCAAAGGTAGTTTTTCAAAAAATACATACAAGTGTCGCAAATTTCCTGTGTTAATAACATCTGACTTAGAAGGATAGAACTCAACTGCATCACAATCAGAAAAACCACAATCGTTTTTAATCTGCTGTAATTCATCCCATGTAATCCCATCTAAGCCGTCTTTTCTTTCTATATCTAGTCTTACTGCTTTACCATCTTGAAACGCATAAACTTTAAATTCTTCTGATTCCCATATACCTATACTAGGTTCGTAAAAGTAAGAATTTATTTTTTCATCTGTTAAACGCATTAAAACGCCATCATTGCTGCGCCACCCAAGCCCATAAGGCCACTATTCAAATTCTGTTGTGCTGCTTGTTTAGCATTAAAATCACCCATTTGGGCGTTATAACCCATTTGTGTTGCACCTAAAATGTCAGCCCCGCCTGTTGTTGCTTGCTGTGCAGAGTTTACAAAAGTAGGGTTTTGTACTTGTGAACCACTACGCAATGCACTTAATGTATTAAGTGGCATATTGTATTTAGTCATTTCTTGGTTAAATGCTTGCTGATTAGCTTGTGAACCAACACCAAAACCTTGTGTAGTAGCACCTAACAATAAATCGTTTTCTCTCATTGCTTGTTGGCGCATAGCGTTTTCGTATGCTTTTGTTCCTGGCGCAATACCTTGATTTGCTAATTGTGCAATATTAGACTCACGGCTTTGTTCAAGTTGCGGGGCAAGCCGTTGCATATAAGCGTCTTGATAAGACTGCCCAGGATTCATACCAGTAGAAGGCAAATTAGGGTTAAATGCTTGACCCATTGTGCTTTGTACTTGACCTAAAGCGGCATTAATTGTTCCACCAAGACCTAAAGAAGTTTGGTTTTGGTTGTTTAAAAGTTGTTGACCAACATCAGAAAGGCTTGTAGTTGCTGTCCAAGTAGGATTGCCGTATGGGTCTGTACCAGATTGTGTGTAATTTAAATTGCCGTAAGGAGTTACTTGATTTACACGATTGGCAGCAGTAGCAACTCTAGCCGCATCAAGATTTCCTTGTGCAGTTTCCTGTGCTGCTGCCCTGTAATCGGGCGCTGCTGGCGCACTTGGCGCTGGGCCTAACCCTAAAAATCCACCACCACCCATGTCATTCTCCTCTTGCTGTCCTTAAAGGGCATTTGATGTCGAGAAATCGACAATCTTCACGCCTCATAGCCATAATCACTAAGTCACCATCCATGTGGGCATCAGGGATTTCGGCTATCACTTTAAAACCAAGGTGTCGGTTCAATCTTAGGGCATCTTCATTACTGCCACATATTTGCCCAATTATAACGCTAACTCCAAGAATATTAAAGGGATAATCGAAAGCCGCCCACAGCAAATCTCGACTCATCCAATTTACCTCATCTACTGCCGCAATGTGCATTTGGCACGCTTTTGGCATAAAACTACAATAACCTACTACTGCTACTAAATTACCGTCTATTTCTTGTCCTATACATACTGTTTCTTCTGGTAAAGGATGGTTCATTAAACGAACCAGCCAATCACCCATATACTTTTGATTTTCAGTAGTAACTGTCCTCAAACTACGCCACCTGCTTCCATAACATAATCAGTTGAAGCCCAATGTAACTCAATACCTTGGCTTGCTGCGTTAAGATTTACAGAGCCTGTATAACCTATTCCTGAAACACCTTGCCAAATCTTAGTAGTAATAAGACCACCAGCCCATACATTTCCATCCCATTTTGCAGCATCCCAAGCGCTTTCTGTCTGAATGCTAGGATTAAATGAAACAGCGCCTAATTGGGATTGAGTGTCAAAATCTACGCTAATACCGCATAAAACGCTAGGTATACCACCTGAAGATTGAAGAATAGGTCTTACCATAGTAAAACGCTTTAACTGTCCTGGTGAGTCAAAATAGCTATAGGCTTGTTGTGCAGTTGCGGTAATGTTTGATTCATCGTCAGATGTAGCTGAGTAAAAAATACCTACAAATCCCTTGCTTCCAAAGTGCATATCTGCATCACCTGATACTTCCCAGCAATAACCTTGAATATTGGTAAATCTAGCCCAAGATTTAGTAATGGTGTGCATTACATATTGCTCTATTCCGTTGGGAATGGGAATATTTAAAATCAACATATTTTCGCCAGCAAAATAATTAATTTGCCAACCAAATTCAGCGTAATATGAACTTGCTGCTTGACTTACTGCAAAATAAATTTTGTCTGTTAAGTTAATTCTAGGGTCTAAACGGCTAGATTGAAGTGCAGAAGCAAGTGGCACTAAACCATCTTGAGTCAGTAAAAGTAAATCGCCTGACCATTTAAAAAAGCATCTACGGCTAAAGGTTTGCCCTAATTGCCATACGCCTTTTAAAGCCCAAGTTGTTGCAGAAGATGGGTCTGTACCGTTATAAACAATAACCTCACCCATAGAGGTTACAAATACAGCATAGTCATCTGCGCCTTGTCCAGCGTCAAGTGTCCATGTACCCATAGCTTGCAAATAGCCAGAGTTACGGGCAATACCACCAAAATAAAGGGGTGAAGCTGCGCCACCAATAGAATCTACTGGCAAATACCAACAAGCTAATGTGTCTTTTTGTGTGAAATACAAGCGGTTTTTAAACAAATTAACATTAACAAATGTATTTGAATTTACGCCAGTTATACCAATAGTTGTATAAGTTCCTACAACACTTGCATTTGCGGCAGGTGCAGTAGCCATTGTGTAGGTAAAAGTAGTTGCCCCAGTAACTGTAACAACATAAGTGCCGTTGTAATTTGACTCAGTAGCGCCAGAAATAGTAACTCGATTACCCGTTATTAATCCATGTGCAGAAGCGGTAGTAAGTGTGGCAGTTAAATTACCTGTGCCACCTCTTGTAATGCTTGAAATTGTTTGTGCAGTAGTAGTTGTAGCCACATAAAACCATGCAGTACCGTCATAAATCATTACGGGGTCTACGCCATTACAAGCTACTAGGAATTTGCCACCAGTATTAGTAATATTGACTGCTTGCAGTTTATCACTAGTAATACCGCTAAATACCTTAACCGCAGGATTAACTTTAGTTTCCCAAATATCTGTGCCTGCTGCCCCAAATAACTTATAAGTTCCTACTTCGGTGTAATTCATTAAAGTGTTTACAGGGGTAGTAGCCTGGTTTAAATATGTGCCTACTACAGTTGCATTGTTGGCAGGAGTGCTTGCCATTGAATAAGTAAAAGTTGTAGTGCTAGTAACGGTAATTTTAAATACACCGCTATAAGCTGCTGGGGTTGTACCTGAAATAGATACATAAGCGCCTGTAGTTAAACCATGCGCTGTGGCAGTAGTTAAAGTCGCTACTGAGCCTACAAAAGTAATACTGCTAATGGTTTTAACGCCTGTAGAAGTAGTTAAAATAGACGATACGCTATATCCCTTACGCATAGTGACATCAGTAGGGGTAGGAAACCAGTTAACCAACTGTACTGCGTCAGTAGGACTCATGTTTGCAAGGGAATCCCTAGCATTCCAACCACCAATAGGTGATGGCACAGAAGCAGTTTTAGCTGTGTTTTGTTTGGCTCTCTGTAATAGCATTATGAACCATAGCCTGTGTCTGGTATGTTAGCGTAGCCAATCAACACTCTGCTTGCTTGTGGTGAGAATGACAGGTTAGGTGCGCCCTTATCGTTAGCTTTAGCAACGGATAAATAGCGTTGATAATCTTGTGCAACAACCGTAGTATCAAAGCCTTTAATGCCCCAATACTTCATTTTGGTCAGCAAAACTATAATACGGTCATCTAAAACCGTAGTATCTGAGTCAGCAGTAAAGCTATTCTTGACTGCACCAGCAGCACTTCTTGCCCAACCCTTTGACCTATATTCCCAACCCAAATACTCTTGGGTATTCATAATAGGCCATATTTGGAATTGATTGTCTAATATTCTCCAGCGTACTCTTGGGCCTGTAGAAATATAACCAGACTTTAGCCATTGCCATTGTTGTGCATCTTCTGGCCCTAACATTTCCCAATGCTTAGATTTATCCCAATGGGTTCTGTTTGTAATTGTTTCAAAGTCAGCAGGAAGGTCATAAGCAGTTTGGGCACATACTACTGACTGTACGCCAGTACCACTAGCCATTTGACTCATTATTACTACTTTAGTAGTGTTATTAGCACTTACAACATAAGTGTCTTGAGGGATGTTATAACCAGTTAATTGCCATTGGCTTGTAACACCGCTTAAATCTGTGCCTGCCTCAAAAGTTAATGCAGTAGAACCATTAACAGTTGTGGCATTGGCGGTTATTGCTTGTGTGTAGAAACGATACTGCACTTGGAGTGCTTGCCAATCATATTCTTTTAGCAAGTCATAGCCAGCACCATTCATCAAAGCAAGAATTTGTTGCACATCTTGTGATGTATTGCCAACTACAAAAGACGGTACAGCCAAGTTTAACTCGGCTGCGGTCTGTTGCACCATTTGAAGCATCGTTTGGGACATATTAGGCCTCTACTACTTTCGGTTTGCGTGTTTTTGGAGTCTTTTCCGCAACAGCCGCAAGTAGCGCTGACATTTGTTCCTGCATGGCTGTCAGCTTCGCATCTGTTTCAGCCTTAATTTTAGCATTTTCTTCTTTAAGTGCTTGCAATTCTGCTTCTCTTTGTGCTACTTCAGCAGAATCATTAGCCAAATTTAAGAAAGCCTTGGCTTTTATGCGGAAATTATGCGGTGACATACCAGCAACCATACCAATACGCTGTAATTGTTGGTCAGAACAGTCAGCAATAGACTCTACTGTGTGGAATTTAAGCCCACGCAATTCTTCAGCTTGGCTACGGGTAACTTGAGGCCATTGGTCTAAAGGTGTGCCAACAATGTCTAAATGGTCTGATACTTGATTCTGATAATGCGCCCATTGACGGGGAAAACGCTGTTTATGTGAATCTTGTGCGTATGTGTCAATTTCTGTCAAGTTATCGCCAGGTATCATAATTCTTACGAAATCAAATTCTTTAAAAATTGGTCTACCTGCCTCGTTTGAAGCATCTTCTTGCTTCATACTTTTTTTATAGAATTGGACTGCTAATCGTGCATCTGCGCCTTGAATATCGCTTTCTATTGCCATTTTTAATACTCCTAAGTGGTTAGGGGGTTATAAAAAAATAAAGGGACTCCCCTTTTGAGAGAGTCCCAGTTTTACTACATCTTCAATTTTTAGACTGAAGCCTTGCTGAACCAGCCGTAATCGCCAGAAGCCATTGCGGTTGTTGGTGACAAGTAAGTGCCAGCAGAACCAGTTGCAACAAAGGTTGATGCGTTTACTGAACAAGTAGCTGTAGAAGCTGTAATAGCTGCACCTGCCTGTGCAAAAACATAACGCAAACCATCGTTAGCAAAGGTTTGTGCGCCCAAAGGGCCAAATGTTGGTACTGTTGTGCCACTAGCTGCTAATTCTGTAGCAGTTTGTGTGTCTACGAGGTCTACACCTGCGATGGGTAGGGTGGTATATGCCATGATTATTTCCTTTATATATTAAGTGAACAAAATAAATAGGGGTTTCCCCCATCTATTAAGTTGTCAACAAGCCTTGTAGGAAGCTGTTAGAGGTAGTCAAGTTACCAGCCCAACCGTATAACTTCACGATTGCGTCTTGGTTAATAGACTGTCTTTCGCCACCAATAGGTACAAAGTTGCGTTCTTTATGAGGACGCAAGAAGATGTAGTTAGTGTTCAACATATACATATATGTAGCTGTTTCTTGTGAACCATAACCACCACCCAATACCACATCGGCTGAAGTACCACCACCGTAGAACTTGAGGGAAGCAAAACCAGCAGCGCCTGACTCTTCAGCAGCAATACGCTGAATAGACTGCAATGCGCCTACATAGTAGGAATACATTGTGTTACCAGCAACAATCAAGTCAGCTTTGTCTGTGCCACGAATCTGTTTGATAGCAGCGTCAGTCATTTTTGACAAGATGTTTGCAGATGTAGCACCAGTAGTGATTTGGTTCTGCCAGAAAGTCCAAACTGCACGATTAATACCACCGTAAGTGCCTGTGCTAGGAGAAACTGCAACAGCAGCGCCTAGACCATCCAAATTCTTGCCTCCGTTACCAGTTCCATTGCCGTACAAGTCACCAGAAATACGGTTTAACAAGCGGGCTTCAGAAACTTGCATACGACCATCTAACAAGTCAATGATTGCCTCTTTGCTTGAGTTTTGTAACATCTCAAGACCAGACATGGTAACTGCATCAGCGTACTGTGCAATTTTGTATTGTGCAGCAGAGATAGGGCTATCTGGTGCAATGTTCAATACTTCATATCCGCTATAAGAGTTAGCGTTGTTTGTGGCGCTATCGTCATACATAATCTCTTCCAAGATTACATTACCGCCTGAGAATGGGCGTACATTGCCCTTCTGTTGCAAGCGCTGAAGAATTGCGTTGTTTTGTGTTAAGTTGTCTGCGAGTTCACCGCTACGACTTTGAATCGTGGTAGCGATAATATCGGTAATAGCTGAGTTAGCGTATGCCATGATATATCCTTAAAAAAATGTGCCAAAATTGGCTAGTTAAACCCTACGACTCATTGCTTCGCCTAATCCTTCGGCTATCAATGACCGTCTATCCTTTTTATCTTCTGGATTACTCACTTTTCCACTAGGAGTAGTGGACTTAGGACTAACCGCAGCAGCCTTAGCCTTCGCTACTTGCTGTGCTTTGATTGTCGTCTGCCTGGCTTCTTTCAAGAGTCTATCTTGTTCTAATGCCCAAACATCGTCATTCATACGCACGGCTTTCTTGTAGGCCGTTTCTAGGTCTTGGGCTTTCCCTAACTCAAGTAATTGAGCCATTTCTTCCCTTACCACATCAAAATGCGGAAACTTCTCCACATCACTTCTTACTCTTTCAATTTCACCCATTAAGCGTTGATTTTCCTCTTGGGCAAATCGACCTTTAATGTTTGAAACTTCTTGATTAACCTGATTTAATTGGTTCATCAGTTGTTGAGTATATGCGTCTTGTTGTATAGGCGCAACACCTTCACCATTTAATTGTATACCATAATCTTGTGCAAGTCGCTGAAACATTTGGACTTTTTGTTCGTATGGGGCTTTAGTTAAAACCATGTGCGCCCGACCTAAGTTATTAATCCATGCGGCAGGGCTAATATTCTGCGCTTGCAATTCAGGAATAAACGGTGCAATCGCTTCTTCGTAGCCTCTAGCCCTGTCAGCTTCAGCTTTATAAGTGCTTACGCCTTTCTTATATTCTGACTCACGCTGATTGGCATATTCAGCAAATTTAGTAAAATCTTCTTTGCTAATTTGTTCGCCAGCTTCCATTTTGTCCCAAATGGTGACATATTCTTTCTTCCAGGTAGATGGGCGGGTTACTTTCTCCTCCTTCTCCTCATTCTTGCCCTCAAATTCAATAGGTTCAGCATCTTCGGCAGTTTCTTCGTTATCCTGCGGGCTAATTTCAGTTTTAATGGACTCCTCGGAAATGTCGTCCTTTTCAGCCACTTCAATGTCTTTTTCGATGGGTGCTTCAAGAGTGCCTTCCTCTGCCGCTTCTAAAGCAGCTTCTAATAAATCTCTACGGTCTAATTGTTCGTTATCTGACATGGGGTTTCCTATAGGTTATCGTAATTTGGCGTAAGCTAATTCAGCAATTTGGCGTTTTCTTGTTTCTTGTGACTGTCTACTCATTTCTGGTGCTTTTTGTTGCATAGGCACATCGTTGCCCAATTCAATACATCCGTTGCGTTTTAGGTTTTCACGATGTTTAGAACGGCTATCTACCCATGTACCATCAGCCATAGATATATGACCAGCTATATCTGAAATAACTGTAGGGGCTACTCTAGTTTTCATAGCAACTTTATCTTGCCATGACGCTTTGGCAGCTTCTTCGCCAATAGTAGGAGTCCACCATTCAATAAAGAACTCCTCATCCGTCTTTTGGGCTTCAATATGGTTTCCTTCGGAATATCCGCATTTTGGGCAAAGCATTACATTCTCCTTATGATTTCGGGTATTTTGTCTAATTCATCTTCTTCAACCGTACAAACAGAGTTGTACCAAGTGCCATGCTTCCAACGCCAGCATTTAAACTCTTTTCTAGGCATGATTACAATGGTTTTAACGCCTAATGCGCCTGCTAAATGGGCTATGCCTGTATCAACTGTTACCAATCCTTTACAGGCTTTTAAGTGGCTTGCAGTCTTATTCCAATCTTGTTTCCAACCATCATTAGGAAGTGGCGACCAAAATCTATCTTCTTCGGGGTTAAATGAATAAGCGTCATCACCAACTAATTCCAACATTGTTTCTGGGTGCATGGTTCGTACATAATGCAAAATCCCTTTTGATGTAGACCAATTTACTGCTAGTTTTTTAGGGATATTGCTAGGAATAGCGTCTAAATAACCTTCTGACCCTACAATTTTGTTACATGTAACAGGGAATAACGACCTTGCATAAGCAGGGGCTAGGCTTATGTAATAAGGCAAAGAAATAATACCAATCCAATAGTCTGATTTTGTAGCAATACCTTCTTCTGGCATATTTGTAAATGTATCAACACAATCCATTTGACCCAATAATGTATGTAATGAACCATGTTGTAATAAAACAACACTTTTAGCGCCCATTACTTTTAAAAAGGGTAAAAATCGTGCGTATTGAATAATGTCGCCAAAACCTTGTTCTGCTTGAACAGTAATGGTTTTCCCTAATAGGCTTTCACCACGCCATACAGGCATTTTTAATGGTTGTGTATATGGCTGTGCTTGATTAGCCATAATTTCAGGATGCCATCTATATTCAAACAACCTAAATCCAGCGTCTAAGCGACCAGCATGGAGGTGTTCGTAGGCTTTCTTATATTCCGTGTGCGGGTTTAAAGTAAGAGTGCTAATAGTGCTTCCTCATCGTCTAATTCTGCTTGGCGCTTAACTTCTAAGATTGCTAACTCTTGTTCTAACCTGAGTTTTGCAGCCCTTATTAATACAGCGTTTTGCAAGTCTTGTTGTTGCGTTACAAGATTAGCGATGTATCGGTCAATGTTTGCTAGGTTTGACGGTATATCAACGCTAACTACTTGATTGGATTGTATATTACTTTGTTGTTTCTGTGCAACTGGTTTTGGGTCTACTAAATCAGCAATAGTTTGCTTACGATTTTCTGCATCAGCTTTGAGTGCAGCAATACGCTTTTCTTCTGCCTGGCGTAGTTTCTTCTGAATGCCTTTAAGTCGCTTTAATTCTTCTTTTGTATAAGGTGCGTCATCCCCACCAGTTTTTGTAGGTGTAACAGGTGTAATGACAATCTGAAAAGCGTCATTTTGAAACGCATTGACTTGAAAAGCTGTTTGAAACATTAGAATGTGCCGCCAGAAACCCCTACATAACTTGTAGCAGTAACCGTAGTAAATGCCCCTGTATTAGTGGTTGTAGCACCTACAGTACCGTTAATATTAATTGAGGCCGTACCAGTTAAGTTGGTTACAACTCCACTAGAAGGCGTACCTAAAGCTGGAGTTACTAATGTAGGACTTGTTGCCAATACTACATTTCCGCTACCAGTTGAACTTGTGTAAATTGGTGCAGAAGCTACACCTAATGCACCTATGGAAGTTAAAAACTGTGGTGTGGTTGTAGCGTTACCAGATAAAAATGTAGTTGTACCTGAAAGCAGTTGGTAAGGAATTGAGCCTAATGCACCGCCAGCCAAATTATTTGCTGAAGAAGCTGTTACTGCTGACCATGTACCATCGCCACGCCAATAAGTAGAAGATGATGCACCCGTACCACTACCAAGATTGGTTACAGGTAAATTGCCTGTTACTTGAGTAGTAAGGTCTACGCCTGATAATGTACCGCCAAGCGTTAAATTACCGCTAGAGGTAACCGTACCTGTCAAAGTAATGCCGTTTACTGTACCTGTGCCACCTACGCTAGTAACCGTTCCTGAGCCTTTGTTATTAAAAGTTGTCCAATCGGTACTTGTAAGGTATCCGTTTACGCTTGTAGTTGCGGCTGGCATAGATATAGCAGGTGTAGCACCACCGCTAGAAACTACTGGGGCTGTACCTGTAACGGAAGTAACTGTACCTACGCTAATTGAACCACCAAGACTTGTGCTTGTACCGTTAATGGTAATGGCAGAGTTTGTAAGGGCTGAATTAGGAATTGATGTAAGACTTGCACCCGAACCACTAAATGTTGTGGCAGTTATGGTTGTTCCTGTAATAGCTTTTGGAGTTGTTGCTCCAATAGTTATGTTGTCCATTGTTCCTACATAAGTAGGGTTTATTTGAATTGAATTAACCCCAGTAGGGTTTATATGGACATGACCAGTACCAGTAGGGCTAATGTCTATTTGTGCGTTTGTACCGTTTATATTGGTAGAAACATTGATTGACGCATTATCACCACCGCCAGCACCCATGCTAATTTGGGTTGTTCCTGCGGAGTTTTTTAAAGATAAGCCACTTGAATTTGATGCTTGGACTATTGGTGTAGTAAGGCTTGTAGAAGCATTAAGGGTGGTAAATTTACCTGTGCTTGTAGTTGTTGCGCCAATCGTTGTGCCGTCAATAGCACCACCAGTAATTGCTACGGCATTAGCGTTTTGCGTAGACATAGTGCCAAAACCACTAATGTCTGTATTAGTTAAAACAACTGTACCTGTATAGCCGTTGACGCTTGTTACCGCATCGGTGTTGTCTACTTTTTGCCAGGCAGTACCATTGTAAACAGCCCAGTCACCCACGACCCAATTTGTAATCCCGTTAAGATTAGTGCTACCAGCAACAGATACAACATAGTAGTAACCCTTAGTGCCAACAGACGAAGTAAGAGTAGGGGTATTTGTGCTGGCATTCCATGTTCCTTGATAACTTAATGCGCCTAAGACTGCGGCTGGTAATTGAGAAATTGGTACTGTGCCGCTACCGTCAAGACTAGCAACGCCATTAGCTACGCCAGAATCTTTAGTAGACGCAGTTCCCAAGCCAGTTACATCAGTATTAGGAATAGTTGATGCAGCCGTCATTGCTGCCGTGCCATTACCTTTTACATAACCAGTAAGGGTAGAAGCACCTGTGCCGCCATTGTCTACAGGAATAGTACCTGTCAGAGTATGGTCAGCATTCCAATCACTAGGGCGTACTACCGATGTGTCTGTACCGTCAGGTATCGTTGAAACCTTACTATGTTTGACTGTAATCGCCATTATTGAACTCCGATGATTTTGCCGTCTTGACCTCTAACCACAGTTTTAGGGCGATTGTGTTGTGCGTTAATGGTATCTACTAATGCGCTAATTGCTTGTGCCATTTGTTCATTTCCTTGACCAATAGCATTTGCAATAGGTTGCATAGGGTGTTCCATAGCGTGTGCCATTGATTCTTCAGTCATATAAGCCTGTTCGCCATCGGATTCTCCAGCAGAAATACGGGCTGTTTCAATCTTTGCACCATTATTAATATGGGCAAGAAGAACTTGAGTATTTCTTTCAGTCATCATCTTCATTTGGGCTACTCTAGCTTGCATATCCATGTCAGCTTGATTTCTTTGGGCTTCTAATTGGAATTTAAGTTGGTTTTCTTGCGCCTGGTACTCTTGTTTAGCTTTTTCAAGTTCCATTTGACCTTGTAACTTAGCTTGTTCAAGTTGTGCAGTCATTTGAAGCTGTTGCATTTTGCCTTGTGCATCCATTTGGGCTTTTTGAATCTCAACAGGAGGCTGTTTAGGTTGACCTTTAGTAGCTTCGTATTGTTTTTTCATATCATCAGCAGTTTGGTCAATAATTCCCTCTAATTGCTTGCCTGCTTTAAAGGCAGTTACACCAAATTTCAACATTTCTAGCAACATAGGCGTCATTTCAGGTGCAGCTTGCGCTGTAGGAAGCGCCATAGATACAAATTGACCAACAGCAGCTAAAAATGCGGTTCTATCGGCTTTTTCTTGCTGTTCATCTTGGTAAATCATTGAGTCAGAAGTGACTTCAATGCGGAAATTTTTACTAGCTTCGTTTCTTAATAAGGCAATCGCTTGCGGAATGTACTGTTGGTCTTGTGGCGACAGTTGCATTGCACCAGAAATCTTAACAAGCGTGTCATCAGTAAAATGATTGCAAATAATTTGCGCTTTAATGCTTAAAAGTGAGGTTGCAAAGTCTACTACTGCGTGTTGTTGGGTCTTTAAGCGACCAGCAGCGTTGTTTGATTTAATGATTTGCGCACCAAGGGTCTCAGCAGGGTCAGTTTGACCACGCTGAATGTCAGCAATGCCCATTAATTCATAGATTTGACCCTTAACTTGTTCCATTGCTTGATAGCAAGACATCAATGCGCTTGCAAATGGGGTTAGGTCTACTAAATCAATAGCACCTTTCATGCCTTGCTTTTCAGCAAATGCCATCCAGTTGCTTACTGGAATCATGGTGTTATTTTCGCCTTCAGAGAATAGGCGTTGTAGTTCAGAAGCCGAGGCATCGTATACACCACGCACTTTAAGGGCATTAATCAAGCCGTCTATGCGGTCACACAGAACATCTAATTCTCTTGCCTGGTCTTGGTAGATAGTAAAATCAGGAATAGGCTCTAGGCTGTCTGTAGTCAGAGTTGCATAGAGTGGCTTAGGACAAGGCCAAAAGTTTTCTAACTGTAGCGGGTCATCTCTTTCATCAACAATTTTGCCGAGTGATTTAGAAATCCATAAAACCTTGCCTGTTTCTTTATCCCAAATCTCATAAATAACGGCTTCATATACCCCGTCATCTGATTTGTAAGACTGCTTTAAATCGTCAGGTTTTGTGTCTAAAGGGATTTTGTAGCCCATTTCTTCGCCAAAGCGTTCAACTAGGGCAGGGCGAGACATATAGACTCTACGCCAGACTGCGGTTACTTCTTCCCATGTACGGGCAATGGTATGACCAAAATCCCGCCAATGAACATAATCTACAGGGCAGCACTCATATTCAATTCTTTCCTGTGATTCATTCTCCATACCTTCAGGAGTTTCAGCTTCATCGCTATCTTCAGTAACACTTAACCCGTCATCAGGTGTGTCCGTCATACCTGCTTCTTCGCCAACGATATGCGGTTCGTAACGCACCCAAGCTACCCCTCGACCACCGAGTAATCGGTCGAGTACAGCGTTGTTCATTGCTGACTTGTAATCCCCGTAGTGTTCAATCTCAAACTCCAATGCCCTTTCAAGCATCATTGAGGCTACACGACCTATTGGGTCATTATCTCTGAACCTACGACTAACATCAGGTCTAGGCAGTCTTGCAAAGATAGCTGGCTGAATAGTCTGGACATTGGACCAAAGTATATTAAATCTTGCGTTAGGATTTCTATCGTATCTGG
>Ga0209191_1001189_pt1 | contig 17545 bp, 29 predicted proteins | sample S_130626_EF_Meta_FD_187320 | JGI IMG/M metagenome (GOLD analysis project Ga0209191, IMG submission 187320) | Freshwater microbial communities from Lake Simoncouche, Canada to study carbon cycling - S_130626_EF_MetaG (SPAdes) (version 2) | ecosystem: Environmental > Aquatic > Freshwater > Lake ...
CCACCAGTCCTGAGAGTAAGTAAGGGCCACGCGTAGAGCGGTGGAGAAGTCGTCTTTCTCGTCCTTCCACTTCAGCAAGCTCGCCTTATCGACCTCAAGCTTGGCAGCCATTTGCGTGATGGATTTCCCTTGCTTCCCGAGCGCAATGACCTGCTCGCAGAACTCTGGCTTGTAAAGAGTTGGGCGCCCCATCTTTGCCGGGACGCGATTTAACGCCTTCTTAACAGCCATGTTCAAGCCCCTCATGTTCTCATCAAAGATAGTCGCTCTCAGGTGAAAGGACAATGACCCCCAGATTTGCGGGCAAAAAGCCCCACTGAAATTATTTTCAAGAAAATGTCGATTGGGGCTAGACAGGCGAAATAATTACGCCTATAACTCTAATCACGGTCACTGATGACCTGACTGATTGATATGGAGACTGACATGACCAAGTTCATCGCCCGCCGCTCTGGTTCTGACTTCAACCTCTTCGTTGATGGCGTTCAGTTTGGCCGTCTCGCCGATTGCGAAGTCGCCCACATCTTCATCACCGACGACGAGCGTCTTGCCCAGTACGTTGAGATTGAGGCCGATTACTCCATCCGCGAAAAGCTTTCTGCAATTCGCGCCGGTTACGAGGCTTATGTCGCCGACATCCGCGCAGAAATGGATTTCGAGCGCGCTTCTGAAAGCGCATGGCTCCGCGCCGCCGAATATTGCCCCGAGGCTCAAGCCGATCTTTATGATCGCGTTTCGGCTTACTGATTTAACCGGGGGCTTCGGCCCCCACCTACCCCCAACCTTATGGAGATTGACATGGCCAAGCTCACCTTCCTCTCGACCTACAAGAACCTCGGCAACATCACCCTCTTCGGCGACGACCTCTGGGACGAGCTCTGCGACCTCGTGACGACGGAGATGTTTGGAGAGCCCCACCGCCGGTCGGTTGAGGGATATGAGATGATCGCCTTCGAAGACCTTCCCGAGCAGGACATCGTGGAGGTCGTCATTGTTGAGGGCGAGATCGTCGGGACGATTAACCGCCCCATGGTCCACCCGGCTGATCAGTACACCGCAATCAAATAAAGTTATCCACAGGGGCTAAACCCCCTTTACAGGCGAAATCCTTTCGCGTACACCTATTGAACGGTCACTGACCGAGCCACTTACCTTATGGAGATCGACATGACTTTCAACTTCTTCGCCCTCAACGAGACCCTCCCCGGCCTGACCTTTAGCGCCACGGGCGACGGCATGTGGGACGCCATCTGCGAGGCCATCGTCGATCACGTCCTCGGCGCAGACCCCTACTCCGAAGCAGCCGCCCGCGATTTGGTCGAGATCGTCGCCATGCAGACCGCCGACGAGGCCGAGTACACCGAGGCCGTATTTGTTCAGGGCAAGCTGGTCGGCTCGATGGACACGCCCTTCTGGATGGACCCCAGCGAATACGCCAAGATCTGAACCCCAAAGGGGGCCCGGCCCCCGCCCACTTTATGGAGATCGACATGACCACCAACTACAAAATCATCGTGAGCTTCAACGTCCACTCGCTTCACCGGAGCTGGGATTGGTGCGCGGTCACCGACGACTATGACGGGCAGGAGGACGACCCGATTGGCTACGGCGCCACTCCCGGCGAGGCAGTGGGCATCCTCATGGAGCAACTGGAAGACCGGAACACGAAATATGACGAATGGAAAGACGCATAAAAAGCGAAATAATTACGCAGACCCAGTTGACAGGCGAAATCATTACGCCTATAGTCAAATCACGGTCGAGATGGAGACCGGCACTTAACCAGATGGAGATTGATATGTTCGTAGAAATCCACGACTACCTCGCCAACCGCACCGCCGCCGTCGAAGTTTACCTCGGCGCCAAGGCCCAGTTTGACAAGGCCGAGACCACCCTTAAGGGTGCCAAGAAGGATGTCGTAGACATCGTCAACGGCTACGGCTTCATCGAGGGCGACACCGCCGACCTCGACATTGCCCTTCAGGCCCGCAAGTCCATCGACGAGAAGCTTCTCCTCCAGTTCCTGACGCAGGAACAGATCGACGCCTGCAAGGTCGAGGGCGTTGCCTTCCCGGTCGTCCGCATCAAAGCCAAGAAAGTCAGGAAGGCGGCATGAACCTCTACGTTCACCCCGTTCACCGGCCAATCTGGGGGAGGCATACTCCCCCAAACACCCACCAACCTCTGAAATGGAGAATCACCGTGCAAAAGCTCATCGACGCCTACAAGAAAGACGCCTCCGACATGAATGCCCTCAAGCTTGCCCACCACGCCAAGAAGCACCCCATGAGCGTGTGCATGCTCACCGTGGCCGACGCCGCCCTGCTGGGCAAGGCGAGGGCCCAGCTCGCCCCCATCGTCGCCAAGCTGGACGCGGTTGTGATTGGGGAGTTCATCTGATGATCCACACCTCACGCCTCAAGCCGGACGGCTGCTATGAGGTCTTCTACTTCGACCAATTGGTCGGGTGGGTCCGCCAAGGCCATATGCGGGCCAAGGGCAGGCCCATCTGGCGGGCGCTATCCATCCACGGCGACCTGCGCCACGCCCGCTCCTTGGCCTCCGCACGGGCCGCGCTGCTGGAGATGGTGCATTGAGCGCCTACTACAACGAGATCGAACCCTACGCAGCCCAGTGGCTGCGTAACCTCATCAAGGAAGGACTGATCGCAGATGGCGAAGTCGATACCCGGTCAATTGTCGATGTTCAGCCTCTGGACCTCAGAGGCTTCACCCAATGCCACTTCTTCGCCGGGATCGGGGGATGGTCCCACGCCCTCCGCCTCGCCGGGTGGCCAGACGACCGCCCCATCTGGACAGGATCGTGCCCGTGCCAGCCGTTCTCGGTCGCAGGCAAAGGCGCCGGTACAGACGATCCAAGGCACCTGTGGCCCCACTTCCATCGCCTCATCACCGCCGTCAGGCCCCCTGTCGTTATGGGAGAACAGGTTGCGGGACAGGCTGGCTATGGTTGGCTCGACGGAGTGCGCGCTGATCTGGCGCGAGAAGGTTACGCCAGCCGGGGGGTCGATATTCCGGCTTGCTCGGTGGACGCCCCTCATATCCGACAGCGGCTCTACTGGGTCGCTACAGACTTGGGGGACGCCAACGTGCCACATGGCGAAGGAGGCAGGGTATCCAGCCGAGTTCACTCGCAACACGCTCACGCTGACTGCGGAGGCGCACATAGCCACATGGCCGACGCCGAGAACCTCAGACGAGAAGAATGGGAACGGCAAGACAGGCAACAGGACGCCGGAAGCGGCTCACAGGGCCGGGTGGACGCTGCCGGAACTGACAAGGGCGACATGGCCGACGCCAATGGCTATGGATCATTGGATGACAAACAACATTCGCACGGACGGTCGTCAAAAACAGTTGCCGAATGTCGTGGCAGAATATCGAGCGACCACATGGCCGACGCCGACCAAGGCGGACGGGGACGGCGGCCACACGATGGGGACGGCGAGCGTGACGGGCAGGCGGGAGGACGGGACGAAGATCACGGTGTCGCTGCCGGGGGTGGTGAAGATTGTCTCGACGTGGCGCACCCCGGCAACGACAGAGCCCGGCGTGACGTTGGAGCGATTGGAGACGGCGGACGGTCAACCTTGGACGCCGGGGCAGAGAGCTTACGACAAACACACTGGCAGGGTGGCTCAGGTGGGTCTGACGCACGAAGTTTTGGCGACGGATCTTTCTGGTCCGACCACATCTGGCTCACCGGAGCAGACGGCAAATCGAGGCGCTCTCAACCCGGCATTCCCCTGCTGGCTCATGGGATACCCAACAGAGTGGGACGCCTGCGCGCCTACGGCAACGCCATCGTCCCGCCGCTCGCGGCAGAAGTGATCAAAGCATTCATGGAGACCGAAGCATGACCCCCGCCGCCTTCAGGGAACTCACCAAGGAGTTAGGCTTCACTACCGGCGACGTGGCCGTCCTGATGGGGGTGACGCGCCGGACGCCCCAACTCTGGCTCACCGGCCAGTCACCCATCCCCCAGTCCGCCGCGATCCTATTGGAGGCGATCAAGGAGGGTCTTGTTACAATCGAGTGGCTTGAGGACAAGATCGTCCTAGCCATGAAATCTGATATCGCCTGACGCCCGAGGGGGTGCTGTCAGGCATAGGGGGCCGGGGGGCAGGTTCTGCGTTTCCCCGGCCCTTTTGCGTTTGGGGTGCAATCCTTGGGGTGCAGGGAAAGTCGCAACTGGAGCCAAATACAATTTTTTTTATTTTCAATTTTCTTTTTATTTTTTTTTTATTTTTAATTTTCTCTTTATATATTCTTTTGATCTTTTGCCCCCCAAAAAAGAAAAAAAGTATATAAATTAAGGATTTAAGTTGGGGTGCAATCTTGGGGTGCAATCCAATTTGGGGTCCAATAATTGCGCCCCAAATCGGTGGTCATGGTCAAAAAGGTACATCTGAGAAGTCCGTGTCCCCGTTGTGAAAATCGCGGACGAGAGTCTTCACGGCGCTGGGGTGCAATGCTCCGCCTTCCAAATCCTTTGATCCCCTCCTGTGCCAGACGTAATGGTCCCTCCTCGTCTTGGTGATTTTAACCCTCCGGCCCTCGATTGGGGTGTACCCCATGTCGCTCAGAATGTGCCCGATGGCCTTGGTTTGGGGAAAATTTAGGCCGTCCATCGTCGCCATATCCTTGAGATATGTAACATCAATAACGTCCGGCCCGACGACCGCGCAGGCGTAGTCCGCGATGGCAGTCTCGATGCTGTCACGGTCTTCGGAGACGTGCATTGATCTCATCGCCGCCAGACCATCAGTCTCAGGCGCCCGGCCCGACGGGGAGAAGTCAGCCGAGATCTTCCAGTCCGACAGCATCCGGGCGAACACGTCGGGGCGACGATCCAAGTCGCCAAACAGCTCACCGAAGTAAGCCTCAGTCCCAGTCGCCCCGCCGTGCTGCGCGAAGAGGTCCTCCTTGCGCGTCTGGCGCGTGAAGATCACGCAGTAGCGCCGGTCGTTGTCGCCCACCGGGATGGCGTCCGAGTGGTTGGTGAAGAGCATGTATGATGTGAAGTTGGGGATGTGCTTCTCGTCCTTCCCCTTGTGAACGACTGCTATGGTCGCGTTGGTGATGATGGGCTTCATCTTGTCGAGGATGGCGTACTTGTTCGTACCGCTGATCCTGATCTCTTCAATGCAGACCAGCACCGAACCCTCGGCCCACCCGGTAAAGGCAGAGTCGATGGCCGTGGTGCTGACCACCGAGGCCTGCTTGCCCATGACGGCCTGCATGACTTGGAAGAAGTAGGACTTCCCGTTGCCCTCGATGCCCTTGAGCAGCAGGGCCCACTGCACCCGCTTCCCGGGGTTCTGGTACACATAGGCCATGAAGTCGATCAGGATGCGCTGCTCGCGCTCCGAGCCAACCGTGTTCGAAACATGCGCCATGAACCGGCTCATGATCTTTTTGGCCTCCTCGTCCAGCTCCTCACAGGGCTCTGCGCCACTGCGCTCGTAGGTGTTGAGGTGGGACAGGCCGTTCTCCAACTGAAAGATCCGCTCGGCGCCCGGCCAAAACATCTTGGAGGCCACCGTGGGGATGCGGCAGTAGGTCAGGGCGAAGGAGGCGGCGTCGGCGACATCCCCCGCCAGCACCTCGGGCATGCGGTCGTACTTGGCCCGGAAGGCCTCCCGCTTGATTGAGTGCCGGGTGGAGACCATGTCGAAGGTGGCGTCGGCCTCGCAGTAGACCCAGTCGGCCAGCCAACTGGGCCCGTCAAAAGGGGCGGAGCCGTCAGCCCCCTCGACCGACCTCCCAGAGGCCTTGGCGGGCTTGAACGCCTTGTTGATGACCCCCTTGGTCATCCCGGCTCCCTTGCCGAAGGTGTCGTAGGCAAACCCCGCCAGCATCATCCGCATGTCGGCCCGGAGCTGGACCTCCCCAAGGGCGCTGATCTTATTGCGCAGGGCCGTGTAGCCCTCCAGCGAGCGCAGCGAACGCGCCTCGGCCTCAAGGGCGACATAGGTCGAGCCCGTGGGCTGGATCTCGACTGCGGCCCGGCGCCCGCCGGACAACTTGATGATCGACGCCATGGTCACGGGCCGCGCCGCCCCGCCGAAGGAGCGCCATTTGGTCTGCATCTGGCGGCCATTGTGCTTGGAACTGAGCATGCTCCACGCCATCCAGCGGTCCCATCCCATCTCAGACCCACGGAACTCGTGATAGAGCGCCATGCCGACGCGGACCCACTCGTCGTAGTCCTTGCCCTCGGCGGGGTAGTTCTCAAGGAGGGCGTCAATCTCACCAATCGACATGCCGAGCGGCTCGGCGGCGACCATGGCCTGAAGGTCGCTGAAGTCGTCGTCCTCACCGCCAACCGTAATCGCGATTTCGGTCAGGTTGACCGCCCACGGCTCCCCGTCCTGACGCAGGGACCAAGGCGTGACGCCCTCCCGGTTGCTGGGCAGGAACATCAATTGGGACATGGTGAAGCTGCACGGGTCCACGTTACCAAGATCCACGAGGCGAATGATGTCGTTGACGATCACCGTATATTCAGCCTCAACAACTGGGCGGCTCAGGGGGACGCACAGGCGGAACCGAGGAACCTCCGGCGTGTGCCGGAAGGTCGAGTAGGCGACGAAGGCGCCGGGGAGCGTCATCCCGAGCTGAAACTCAATGTCGGCCAGCGAGCCCTGCGGGGCGTCGAAGTCGAGCGTGGCGACTGTGCGCACGGCAATGTTGCCGTCGGCCCGGCCCTTAGTCTCGTCGGCCCGAACGCCGCCCACGAAGGCCGCACGGCCCACGCTGGCCTCCTTGCTGGGGTACGCCTTGAACGTGCTCAGTGTCGTGGCGAACGGGCCCCACTCCGTCTCCCGCGTCTCCGCCGAGGCGAAATTTTTGCAGTAGGTGAAGCGGATCATCATGCTCCACCCTTTTCAACAGGGAACAAGAAGGTCGCGGTCATGGCGTCAGACGACAGGGCTGCCTTCACTTCCTCAAGGTCAAAGCGCCTGTGCCCCGAGGGCAACTGAATGCAGGGAATACGCCCCTCCTTGGCCAAGCGGCAGACCGTCTGCTTCGTAAGGCCGATCTCCTTCCCCAGTTTTGTGCTTGTGAGCATGGCTCAATTTCCTTCGTTCGTGATTGACACTAAGAGGAGGATAACGTAATAATTCGTCGTTAGCAACAACCCTTGAAGGAACCCTGAAATGCTTGAACTTGAAATGCAGAAGCTCACCGCCGCCATCATTGGACTGACTGAAGAGCTTCGGTTGGCAAAGGTCGGCAATGAATTGCCGACCGAAAAAGAAACCCCGATAAACCCCGACAAACCCCGACAGAGGAAGCCGAAGGTGACACAGGAAGAGGTTGAGGCTATCGTCGAGGCCGCAACTCCTGTGGAAAACACTGAATGCAGCGATCAACCCCTAATGGACAACGTCCCCGAGGGCCGCCCCGACATCACCGAGACATCATTGAAGACGATGGCGCTGGAAATTGTCCGGGCCGACTCAAGCGCCCGCGCATTAATTCTTGCGATCCTTGCCGAGCATGGCGCCAAGACCGTCACCCAGCTCGACCACAAGCACCACCACGAGGTCCACGCGCGTTTCCTGAGCCTCGCCTACGACATCGCCAAGAACGGTGAGGTGACCCAGTGACTGCACACGCCAAACTCAGCGCCTCGGGCGCCCACCGCTGGATGAACTGCCCCGGCAGCGTCAAGGCGGAGGAGGGGCTGAAGGAGAGCACCAGCCCCTTCGCCGAGGAGGGGACGAAGGCCCACGACCTCATGGAGCAGATGCTCAAGGGCAAACCTATCCGCGTTGGGGCTTACGACTTGGAGATGTGGGAATACGTTGAGTCTTACGTCGATTACGTCCTCAGCCAGAAGAAGCCCGGTGACGCCCTGTTCATAGAGCGCCGCGTGAACTTCAGCGAGTGGGTGCCGGAGGGCTTCGGCACTGCCGACACCATCATTGTCAGTGACGAAGTCCTCCACATTGTGGACCTGAAGTATGGCAAGGGCGTCCCCGTCTACGCGGAGAACAACCCGCAGCTCATGCTCTACGCCTTGGGCGCCTACGACGAGTGCATGTTCATTTCTGACTTTCAGTCGGTCAAGATCAGCATCGTCCAGCCCCGCCTCGACACCATCAGCGAGTGGGAGATCTCGATCACCGACCTGCTGAAGTTTGGCGAGGTCGTGCGTCAGGCGGCGCTTGACACGCAGAGCCCCAAGGCCAAGCGAGTCCCCGGCGAGAAGCAGTGCCGGTGGTGCAAGGCCAAGGCGACTTGCCCCGCGCTCTACAAGATGACCAGCGACATCTTGATGGCGGACTTCGAGCAGATCGACGAGGCCCCCCAGCCCCACAAGTTGAGCTTCGCGCAGATGCGGCTGGCGCTGGAAAACAAGGGCCTGATCGAGGCTTGGCTTTTATCTGTGGAAAACTCTGTGAAGGACCTCCTGCTTGAGGGTGGTAGTTTCGAGGGGTTCAAGCTGGTCGAGGGAAGGTCGATACGCAAATGGTCGGACGAGGAACAGGCTGGCGAGCGCCTTGTGGATTTGGTTGGGGAACAGAGCGCCTTCACCAAAAAACTGATCAGCCCCGCGCAGGCGGAGAAGCTTCTCGGCAAGAAGGACAAGGCCAAGATCGGCGACATCGTTGCAAAGCCCCGTGGCGCTGCGACACTTGTGAAAGAGAACGACCCGCGCCCGGCGATCAGCCCCGTGGACGCCGACTTTGACGCCCTTGACTGCAACGAAACTGAAGCGTAACGTGTTCAAGCGTCACGAAGTGGCGTTTAACCCTAGAACTAAAAGGACTGAACAGAATGTCTAAAATCATCTTGAAGGACGTGCGTCTCTCGTTCCCCAGCCTTTTCCACAAGGCTGTGTTTGACGGTAAGGAGACGAAGTTCGAGGCCACTTTCTTGATCGACAAGGCGGGCAACGCCGCGAAGATCAAGGAGATCAAGGCCGCCATTGACGCCATGATCAAGGACGACTTGAAGGGCGCCAAGCTTCCCCCTGACAAGATCTGCATGAAGGACGGCGACAGCATTGAATACGCTGGCTACGCCGGGACCATGAGCCTCAAGGCCTCCAGCACGAAGCGCCCCATCATCATCGACCGCGACAAATCGCCGCTGACCGAGGACGACAACAAGTTCTACGCGGGCTGCTACGTCAACGCCTCGCTGGAGCTGTGGGCGCAGAACAACAACTACGGCAAGCGCATCAACTGCAACTTGCTGGGCGTCCAGTTCATGAAGGACGGCGAGCCCTTCGCCGACGGCGTCAAGGGAAGCATCGACGACTTCGAAGCCTTCACCGACGAGGACGTTGACTTCATCTGATCCAACGCGCCGCTCAGGAAACTGGGCGGCGCACTTGCATATCAATAAACTGAGGCCACTCCTCATGCTCGTCCTCGACTGCGAAGTTTACACCGACTACTTCCTGATCATGTTCAAGAACATTGAGAGCGGGCGCTACGCCTCCTACGAGATGTTTGAGGGGCAGGAGCTGCACAGGTCCCGCGTCATTCAGTTGATGAAGGAGCACACGACCGTCAGCTTCAACGGCCTCGGGTATGACATCCACATCATCACCGCCGCCCTTGAGGGTTGGCCCTGTGACGCGATCAAGCGCCTCTCTGACGAGATCATCAAGTCGAACTTGCCCGCGTGGCAGGTGGCGAAAAATAATCGCCTTCGGGTGTCGCATGACTGGGACCACATCGACGTGATTGACGTGGCGCCGGGCAAGGCGGGCCTGAAGATCTACGGCGGGCGCATGGGCGCACCCAAGCTCCAAGACCTCCCCATAGCCCCCGACGCCAGCATTACGCCCGAGCAGCGGGTGGAGCTGCGCCGCTACTGCAAGAACGACCTCGACACGACTGAGGCGCTCTACCGGCAGTTGGAGCCAGCCATCAAGTTGCGGGAGCAGATCGGCGCGCAGTATGGCGGAATCGACCTGCGCTCCAAGTCCGACGCCCAGATCGCCGAGGCCGTCATCAAGTACCGCCTGCACGAGTACACGGGCCGCACCTACAAGCCCCGCAAGGTCGCAGTGGGGCACGAGTGCCGGTATGAGGACCCCAAGATCGTCTCGTTTCAGAGCGAAGAACTCCAGAAAGTTTTCCACAGGATTTTGAAAACAGGCTTCCCGGTCGGCTCAAACGGCGCGGTCACTATGCCCGAGTGGCTCCAGAAGCAGCGCATCAAGATCGGGCAGACGGACTACCAGATGGGGATCGGCGGCCTACACAGTTGCGAGAAGCGCCAGAGCATCGTGGCGCAGGACAACCAGATCCTTGCCGACTTTGACGTGGCGTCCTACTACCCCAGCATCATCCTGAAGCTGAAGCTGGCGCCCCAAAGCATGGGCAATGACTTCCTGCTGATCTATCAGGACATCGTGACCGAGCGCCTTCAGGCCAAGGCCCGGGGCGACAAGCTCACCGCCGACACGCTGAAGATCGTGATCAACGGGAGCTTCGGCAAGTTGGGCTCGATGTACAGCGCCCTCTACGCGCCGGAGCTGATGATCCAGACGACGATCACCGGGCAGCTCTGCCTGCTCATGCTGATCGAGTGGGTGGAGAGCGTCGGGGCCAAGGTGGTGAGCGCCAACACGGACGGCATCGTCGTCCTCTGCGACAAGTCCCGCGAGAAGTGGCTGGAGGAGGTTATGTTCGATTGGATGCTGACGACGAGCTTCGAGTTGGAGCGCGCGGACTACCGCTCAATCCACTCCCGGGACGTGAACAACTACATCGCCGTGAAGCCCGACGGGAAGACCAAGCGCAAGGGCGTCTACGCCGAGCCGGTCCTGAGCAAGAACCCGGACTTCACCATCGTGATCGACGCCGTGGCCGCGTTCCTGAGTAAGGGGGCGTTGGTTGAATACACCGTCCGCGCTTGTGAGGACGTGCGCAAGTTCGTGGCCGTCCGGCAGGTCACCGGGGGCGGCCTGTGGCGGGGCGAGTACCTCGGCAAGGCCGTGCGGTTCTACTACTCGACCGAGGTGGGCGCAGACGAGTGCATCCACTACGCGAAGAACTCCAACAAGGTTCCCCGCTCCGACGGGGCCAAGCCAATGATGGACTTGCCCGACACACTGCCGGGCGATGTGAACTACGTCCGCTACATTGAAATGGCGCAAGACGCGCTGAAGGACATGGGGGTAAACTAATATGAACACTACAAACAACATGCTCGACGAGGTCATCGACTTGGCGACGATCATGCGGCCCTTCCTCGCTGGCAAGCGGGGCCCGGTCGTGATGACGACGCTCTGCATGCTCACCGCCGAGGCCGTCCTCTACACGGGCGCCAGCGGCTCAATTGACGAGCGGATGGACATGGTGGACCGCTGCGTCCGCGACTACGTCAGCCAGTTGGAGAGGATCGGCAATGACGCCCCGTGAAGTGATACCCGCACACATCCCCGAGGAGGTGGAAGCGGAAGTCTCCGCTGCCCTCACCAAGATGGCAGCAGGCGAGCGCCGCCACCCTACCCCTGACCTGCACATTAAAAAGATGCTTGAGAGGACCATCGAGGCGGCGCTCGTGCGGCGCGTGAAGGATCTGGGCGGCCTGTGCGAAAAGTTCGTCTCGCCCGGTCGTCGCAGCGTCCCCGACCGCATCGTCACCCTGCCGGGCGGGCGAATTGTCTTTGTCGAGATGAAGGCCCCCGGCAAGGGGCCGACCAAATTGCAAGAGCGCGACCACTGGCGGCGCCGGAAGCTGGGCTGCGAAGTTGTCGTCATCAACACCGTCGAAGCCGCCAATGCTTTTTCGTGAGAACCTCCACGCCTACCAGCGCCGCGCGATCTCTTTCATCAAGGACCGCCGCCGCTGCGGCCTGTTCCTCGACATGGGCCTCGGCAAGACCAGCTCGGCCCTGACCGCCGTCAGCGACCTCCTTGACGAGTTCTCTATTCACAAGATCCTAATCGTCGCGCCCCTGCGCGTGGCCAACAGCGTTTGGGCGCAGGAGGCGAAGAAGTGGGCGCACCTCAAGCACCTCCGGGTGTCCGTCTGCACCGGGTCGCAGAAGGCCCGTATGGTGGCCCTGCAAGCCGACGCGGACATCTTCGTCATCAACCGGGAGAACATGCCTTGGCTGGTGGAGGCGCTCGGGGCCAAGTGGCCCTTTGACATGGTCATCATCGACGAGAGCAGCAGCTTCAAGAGTTCTTCGTCCCAGCGGTTTAAAGCCCTGCGGCGGGTGCTTCCCAAGACCGAATACATGGTCCTGTTGACCGGCACACCCTCGCCCAATGGCCTCCTCGACGTGTGGTCGCAGATGTACCTGATCGACTTCGGGCAAGCGCTGGGCCGCACCATGACCGCCTACAAGCAGCGGTTCTTTGAGCCCGACTACATGGGCTACAAGTTCACGCCCCGGGAAGGCTCCGCCGACAAGATCCACACGCTCATGGCGCCCAGCGTCATTCACATGAGCGCCGAGGACTACCTCGACCTGCCCGAGCGCATTGACCTCATCGAGCGCGTGGACATGAACCCCGCCGCCCTTGAGGCGTACAACGACTTCGAGAAGACCTTGTTCACCGAGCTGAAGGACGGCGAGGAGGTCGAGGCGGCGACTGCGGCGATCTTGGCCAACAAGCTCCTGCAATTTGCCAACGGCTGCATGTACGCGGGCGGGGAGGGCAAGTGGTCGGCGATCCATGAGGACAAGCTCGACGCCCTCGCCGAGATCATTGAGGACAACGCCAATGAAAATATACTGGTCGCCTACAATTATCGGTTTGACCTTGAACGTCTCAAGAAACGGTTTCCCGGTGCGGTTGTCTTGGACAAGGCGCAGGAGACAATTGACCGTTGGAACCGGGGCGAGATCAAGATGCTTCTGGCTCATCCGGCGTCTGCTGGGCACGGGCTGAACTTGCAGGGCGGCGGCGCCACCATTGTCTGGTTCGGCCTGACATGGTCACTGGAGCTATACCAGCAGTTCAATGCGCGCCTGCACCGGCAGGGACAGCTCAAGCCCGTAAAAATTCTTCATGTAGTGGCGAGAAAGACCATTGACGAGCGCGTCCTCGGCGTCCTATCGTCCAAGGATGCAACGCAGAAGCAATTGCTTGCCGCTTTGAAACCGTGATCGACTTTAACATTGAGATGGAGGGTAAATGAAGTTTCTCATCACCATGAATATGCCTGCGTACAAGGGCGGCGCCATTCACCAAATCATGTGCGAGTATCCGGCAAATAGTTTGGCGGATTTTTGTGTTGCCTTGGAGAGGCATGAGTTCACTGTCGTTGAAGAGTTTTACAAGGATAAGGACGCGATATTTGGCGTCGATCCTCCCTATAAATCTCAGGGGCTGACAGCCGTAAACTACCGCTACGTTGGAAAAGTTAAAGAGTTTGTCCACAGGAACAACAGCAACACCAAGTATGGAGATTGAAATGGACCACGCAGCAATCCTCACCGACGCCGTCCTGATCCTCCGCAATAGGGACGAGCAATATGGCAGCATGGCGGAAACAATGACCCGCGCCTGCCAGATCTTTGAGTTGATTACGGGCAGCCCGTTGAGCCCCTACCACGCCAACGTCTTCATGCATGCCCTGAAACTGTCGCGCATCAGGACATCCCCCGGCAAGCTGGACAACTACGTTGACGGCATCAACTACCTTGCCTTTGCTGGCGAGTTTGCCGTGCCCCCGGGCGGCGCCGAGGCCATTGTGAACGCCGGGATGCGCGACTTGGTCGAGCAGATGAACACGCAGGAAGTGTAGCAAAAAGGAACGGCGTATGAGTTTCTGCGTTAATGAATTGTTGAGATTTTTGCTTCAGGGTGAGGGCATCAACAACATTGATATGGAGACCGACATGAACACGATCCAAAACAAGCTTCGCCGCTTCGAGACCTTTACCGATCCGCAGTACCGCACCAAGCGGGAGTTCCTGATCAACCCGGATGGCCTTGAGGCGGCGGACTACATTGACAACTTTCAAAAGCACATGGGCTACATCATCGCCATTGCCTTTGAGCATATTGAGGATGAGGCAATCCATGCGCGCATCACGCGCCACGGGTACGCTGCCATTAAGGGAGTTAAGTGATGGACATTGAATTGAAAATGATCGGCACCCTGATGCTGCTGATTGGCGTCAATGTGATCATTGGGTGGGGAGGTTAATGTGGCCGAACCCAAAGACTACCGGATTGAGATTAAGGTCAAAAACAACCGCCTCCTGACCAAGATGGAGGCCGCCGGTTATCTCAGCGTGGCAAAGTTTGCTGAGGCGCTTGGCATGAATCGGCACACCATTGACCGTATCGTACAAATGAAGTCTGCGGCGCTGGATGAAGAGGGCTACTACCGCCCTCAGGCGCTTCAGATCGCAGAGTTTCTCAACTGTACTCCGCAAGACATTTATCCTCCCGCGCAGATGCGTGGGACCATGAAAGAAAACAAGGCGCAGATAACGGCCAACGCAAATGAGGTTGACTCGCTCACCTCGTCGCTTCGGACGCTGGCGTTCTCGCCTGAGCGTAAGATGATATTAAATGAAGCCAATCAAGCTTTAAAGGCGGCAATGATGACGCTGACGCCAAAAGAGCAACGCATATTGGATTTGCGTTATGGGCTGACCTATGGCGAAGAAAAAACATTGGACGAAGTTGGCGCCATGTTTGGAGTTTCTCGTGAACGAATCCGTCAACAGGAAATGAAAGCTCTGCGCAAAATGAGGCATCCGGGGCGCTCAAAAGAATTGCGGGAAAATCTTGACGAGCTGACAATTGATCCTCTGGAGCAAAAGTGATGCCAGACCTCGTCCGCGACCTCAAAGATCGCATCGCCACGTTGGAGGAGGAAGTTCGCCAGTACCGCGAGGACATGGCGGACGTTGACAGTGTGCTGTTCAACATCTTGAGCCGCCAGCAGCTTGCCCTGCTTCTGGCGATCAACAAGCGCCCGATGGCGTCCTACTCGTACCTCGACCATGTGTCCGAGGATCACGGCAAGTACAACAGGTACGAGGGTGAGATGCACCAGACCCTGCGCACCAAGGTGGCGGTGTGGAAGCTGCGCCAGCGCCTCAAGCCACACGGCATCGAGATCAAAACATGGCGCGGCGTCGGCTACTATCTGGATGATGAGAACAAAGCAAAGCTAACGCAACTGATGGAGAAGAAAGATGGTTGACGCTACGCCCTTTAAAATTTGCGTCCAGCGAGCAGAGACGCGCCAAGAATGGGATGCAATGCAAGATGACTATATTGCACGTTCTCTTGAGGCTTGTCGCCGCATTGAGCAGTTAGAAATAGCTCTCAAGTTCTTGATTAGATGCGAAGAAGTAACTGAAGCCGCAGCTAAAGCAGCCGGTGAGCCATATGTCAACAAGGGTTTAGACTTCGCTAGAACACTTGTTGTGATGGAGGAGAAAGATGGATTACCTTAAAACACTGTTCCAACTGATCTTCATCATCTGGGCGCTGTTCATGATAGGCGGCACAGCAATTCTTTTCACTTACATGATGTGGCAAACGCTACGTTCTATCTACAAAGGGGAATGGTGATGCGCTGGATCAGTGAGAAACATAACTGGCATCGCTGGTTCGCTTGGTGGCCTATCACCATCACCAATCAGGCAACGAATGCGGACATCACCATCTGGTGGGAGCATATCGCCCGAAAGGAAATTATGGGCCATTATTTCCCCTATTATATCTACAACCCTGATCCTGACTTCAAAGGGGATGAGTGATGATCGACATCAACAAAAAGTACCGCACCCGCGATGGCCGTGAAGTCCGCATCTATGCGACGGATTGTGGCCGTGATGGCGACATGGCTCACGGCGCGATCAAGAACAAGAGCGAACGGTGGGGGCAATGTTCTTGGTACAAAGATGGCCGTTTTTATGATGGTCCTCATTCTCACGAACTCGACCTCATCGAAGTTCGCCCCCGCCATAAGCGGACGTTGTGGATAAATGAATATGAGGACAATAGGCCCACAGCTCATCTGTCGAAAGAATTGGCAGATCAATATCGTTTTGACCGCATGGCCTGCATCAAGGTCGAATTGGATTTTGAAGAGGGAGAAGGGCTGTGACTGATGATCTTGTAAAGCGGCTGCGTAGGTTAGACACTTGCATCTTCCCGACAGAGAGGGACCGCTGTCATTGTGGTGAAGCCGCAGATCGTATCTTGAAGCTAGAGGCGGCGCTGCGGGAGATGATTGATTGGGACAACGTACTTGATTTGGAAGACTACCCGCCTTGGGATGACGCTATGGAACTCGCCCGCAAAGCACTGGAGGGGAAAGATGACTGACTGGGTTAAGGAGTGCCGCGAGGAGGCGGCCAGCACTTTCTACACGCCACTCAAGCAGGCTTGGACGAATGTTGGCGGCCACATAGAAAAGCTGGAGACAGCCCTCCGGGAGGTTGCCAAGATCAACAATCAGCGCGACCGCTTCAGCGCGGACATCGACGCCATTATCATTAACGCATTGGGAGAGAAAAATGATGACGCTTGAAGAACTCCACGCACACTACAAGGCAGTCCGGGCCCGTCTGGACAAGCCCGCCAAAAAAGAAGTTGCCGTCCGGCTCATTTACCCAGAACCCGCCTCGGCGCCCGGCCCTTACCCTGACCCCCTCGACAGCCCGGCACCCGTCGCCGTCGTGATTGAGGCCCCCGCCAAAGCCCCAGAGACGCCCGCTGAGACGCCCGCGCGCAAGATCCTGAATGAGGTAGCCGAGAAGCACAAAATGCCCGTGGCGTCCTTCCGCAGCAAGAGCAGGACGATGCCCTTCATCAACCTCCGCCACGAGGCCTGCTACCGCCTGAGCACGGAGCTGGGTTTCTCGCTCATGCAGATCGGGCGCCTGATGGGGAACCGGGACCACACGACCGTCCTGAACGCCATCAGGCGTCATAAAAAAATCCTCGCCGAGGGCTACAAACCCAAGACGAGGACCAAGTCAGGCGTATCGAGCGCCCGTGTCACTAAGGTGGAAACACGGGCACAAAATGATCATGGATGATCCAGACGCCAAGAGCAAGGAGGCCCCCGCCAGAAATGACGGGGGCCAATCACTATCTGGCGTGACGATGCTGGAGCTGCGGATTTTCCACTGCCGCTACATCGTCAGCGGGGCGCTCTTCTGCGGGGACACCGTCCACCGCGTCTCCTACTGCAAGGCCCACTACAGGCTTTGCTACATCAGGGCGAAGGCACCAGCTTCCAGCCAACCGTAGCCTCGTCCCAGACGTACCGCTGATCGTCAGCGGGATACGGCACGGGCGCACTCCACAGCCATGTGGTCTGATCCAGCGTCCAGCTTGCATAGGGCTGCGGCGCGTAGAACACGTCATTGGCCTGATCGTAGGTGTACCCAATGCCAGCGTAGTTGCCGCGCAGGGCAGTGCCGCCATCGGGTTGGCCGTCAGCGCCGTAGTGGACCCCGCCACGGGTGTTGTAGCTGGTCTGTATCCACGAGCCGGGTGAGCTATCGACAAAAGTGTCGAAAAACTCAGCGTCGGCGACAATGACTTGGATGACTCTGCGGT